>Ga0172371_10006231_pt1 | contig 17417 bp, 7 predicted proteins | sample Lak12m_FD_114543 | JGI IMG/M metagenome (GOLD analysis project Ga0172371, IMG submission 114543) | Freshwater microbial communities from Kabuno Bay, South-Kivu, Congo - kab_022012_12m | ecosystem: Environmental > Aquatic > Freshwater > Lake | place: Democratic Republic of the Congo: South-Kivu...
ACCCCTGCAAAGCCCAAGCCGGCGCCGCAGCCTGCCGATCGCCCCCGGCGGTTGACCTACAAAGAACAACGCGAACTGGAGGCCCTGCCCAAGCGGATCGAGACCCTGGAAGCCGACCTGGACAAACTGCACCAGACGGTGGCCGACCCGGCGTTCTATCGCCAGCCTCCGGAGGAAATCGTGAGGATCAAGGCCCGTCTGCAATCCCTGGAGAAAGACATCGCCGAGGCGTACCGGCGGTGGGAGGATCTCGACCAGGTGACAGGGTGACGGAGAAGAAGGGGAGAAGAGGAGTGGAGGAGTAGAAGAGAAGGGGAGAATGAGGAGAAGCGTTGCGGTGTCTCGGGCTTTCCTTTCTCCGTGTCTCCTCTTCTCCTCCGCTCCTCTTCTCCTCTACTCCTCCACTCCTTCTCTTCCACGCTTGCGTTTCCTATTTCGCCGGCACAGAATGATGCTTCACCCACGCCGCTCGCTTCGGAGGACGAATCATGCTGCGCCGAGGTCTTGCCGCTGCTCTCGTGGTCTTGGGATGGGTTGGGTTGACCGTCGGGGAATCGCCGAAGCCGACCTTGGAACCGCTGGTGCGGACCATCGACGTCCGCATCGGGGCGTCACAAGAGGTCCAGCTCGCCAATGGAAAGAAGGCGACCGTCAAGCTCCTGGAGATGAAAGAGACGCGGGACCCGATCCGCGATGCGATCCGGGAGGCCCGGGTGCTGGTCGAGGTCAACGGCCAGAAGGTATGGCTGACCTCGGCCAACTACGAGCTGCCTCGGACGATTGCCGGGGTGCAGATCGACTGCCCGATCACCAAGGGCTACCTGAGTAACACGAGTTCCGAGGCCTGGGCGCTGGCGGCCGATGCCCGCCTGCGGCTTTGGCCGGAAGGGTCGCCGCTGGTGAAGCCGGGAACCATGGTTTATCCGGTCAAGCAGCGGTGGTTCGCCAGCTCCACGCAGATGGCCAATGAGCCGTGCTACGTCGATGCCGGCGAGCGCCCGCAGAACCGCAAGATCTACTACCATTACGGCCTGGACTTCGGCGGCTGCGAGGGCCGGATCGAGGTGGTGGCGGCGACCGACGGCCTGGTGGTCTCGGCCCGAACCGAGCGCCTGCCCGGCCACGAGGGCACGCCGGTCGCCCCGCGATACGACGTGATCTACGTGCTCGACGCGCGGGGGTGGTACTACCGCTACAGCCACCTCTTTCGCATCGACGACTCGATCCGGCCGAACGTGACGGTCCGAGCGGGCCAGCGCCTTGGGCTCTTGGGCAAGGAAGGCGGCAGCGGCGGCTGGTCGCACCTGCACTTCGACATCTTCTCCCGCCAGCCGTCCGGCAAGTGGGGCTGCCAGGAGGCCTACGCCTTTGCCTGGGAGGCGTACCAGCGGCAGTACCGACCGAAGCTCATCGCCGTGGCCCGGCCGCACCACGTGGCGTGGGCGGGCGACCGGGTCACGCTCGATGCCGGCCGCTCCTGGAGCGCCGACGGAAAGATCGCTCGCTACGACTGGACCTTCACCGAAGGCGGCAAGGCCGAAGGCGTGCGCGTCCAACGGGTCTACGACCGGCCGGGCTACTACAGCGAGGTCCTCAAGATCACCGACGCCGCGGGCCGCACCGACTACGACTTCGCCATCGTCCACGTCCACGATCGAAAGCACCCCGAGCAGTTTCCCCCCACGATCCACGTGGTGTACGCCCCGACGTTCGACTTGAAGCCGGGCGAAGAGGTGACGTTCAAGGCCCGCACCTTCGCCACGACCGACGGCGAAGAGACTTGGGACTTCGGCGACGGCAGCCCGAAGGCCACGACCCGATCCGACGGCAATGTCCGCATGTTGGCGAAGGACGGCTACGCGGTCATCACCCACCGTTACGCCCAGCCCGGCCATTACCTGGTCCGCGCCGAACGGACCGACCGGCTCGGGCACCGGGCCGTCGGACACGTGCAGGTGCGGGTCGGGGAAGAGAGACTCGCACGGGGCATCGACGCCGACGTTCTTCTCAAGGGCGGCACCCTCTACGACGGCGGCGAAGGGGACGGCGTCGTCGGGGACCTGGCGATCCGTGGCGGACAGATCGCGGCGGTCGGCAAGTTCGAGACAGGCAAAGCGGGCCGCGTCATCGACTGCACCGGCCTGGTCGTCGCCCCGGGCTTCATCGACGTCCACACGCACAGCGACGGAACCGTCCTGGATGCGAAGGTCCGTCCCTGCCTGAATTACCTCCTCCAGGGCTGCACGACGATGGTCACCGGCAATTGCGGTGGGGGGGCCGGCGAGGTGGCCAAGTTCCTCGGCGAGGTCGACCGCCAGGGCGCGGGCACGAACATCGTCCATCTGCTGCCGCACGGCACCGTGCGGAGGGCCGCCATGGGCGACGCCCGCCGCGAGCCCACCCCCGCCGAACTGGCTCGCATGAAGGGCCTTGTCGCCCAGGCCATGCGCGAGGGGGCCTGGGGAATGTCAACCGGCCTGATCTATCCGCCGGGCTCTTATGCGAAAACCGAGGAACTCATCGAGCTCTCCAAGGTCGTGGCCGAGTATGGCGGGATCTACGTCAGCCATATCCGCGGCGAAGGCGACGGGCTGCTGAAGTCGGTCGGCGAGGCGATCGAGATCGGGCGCCAGGCACGCCTCCCCGTCCAGATCTCGCACTTCAAGGCGACGGGCATTCCCAATTGGCGGCGAATCCGCGACGCCGCAGCGATGATCGAACAGGCCCGGCACGACGGCGTGCGGGTGACGGCGGACCAATACCCTTACGCGGCCAGCTCGACCGGGCTGGACAGCACGGTCCTGCCCGATGACGCCATCCCCGGCGGCCGGCGCGACCTGGCGAAGCGGATGTCGCATGACCCCGAGCTGTCAAAGCTGGTGCGCAGGCTGGTGGAACAGCGGATCAAGTGCAGCACCAAGATCGTGATTGCCTCGTGCAAGAAACACCCGGCCTACGCGGGCAAGAGCCTCCAGCAGATCGCCGCGGAGCAGAAGGCCGACCAGGTGGACGTGGCGATCAAGACCGCGCTGGAGGGCGGGACCCAGGTGATCGACTACGGTATGTCCGAGAAGGACGTCCGCTGGGCAATGTCCCTCCCCTGGGTCGCCACCGGATCGGACGGCAGCGCCAATATCCCAAGACCCGGCACGTGCCCGCACCCCCGCAATTTCGGCGCCCTGGCCCGCAAAGTCGGCTTCTGCGCCATCCAAGAGAAGTGGATTCCCTTGGGGCACGCCATCCGCAGTTGCAGCGGCCTGCCGGCGGATATCTTCGGCCTAGCCGGCCGCGGCTATCTCCGCCCCGGCTATGTGGCCGACGTGGTCGTGCTCGACCCGAAGACTTTCCGCGATCGAGCCACCTTCGAAAAGCCGCAGGTGTATGCCACCGGCGTGCAATACGTCTTCATCGCCGGAAAACCCGCCATCGACGCCGCCAAGCCGACCAACGCCCTCCACGGCCGGGCGATCAAGTTCCGGGGACAGGATACGTAATTCATTCGACCGTCGGATAATTGTGTATACTGTCCCCGGAACTACTCTGTCCCCGGAACTACTATCTCCTCGGCCAGGTTCCGCATCTCAGCGAGGCGGCTCGACAAATGGTCGATGACGATGCGAGCGGTCATCGCCACTAGACAACAGAGTCCAGCACCTCGGAAAACGAAACCCGGCCATTACGAAGCCGTTCTCTCAATTCGGTTCCCCGCATCCCGCTCCCCGATTCTCGCACCACCAGCCGAGACCGTGAGCCGATCATCTCCGCAATAAGAATAAAGGGGTCGGGAGTCTTTGTTCTTGAGAATCGAAACTGGGCCGGAGCTAGTTCTCAGCTACCGGCCCAGGCACACGACCGAACCGTCGCACAGAGCGGTCAGCACTCGGCCGTCGCGGTCGAGCGCAAGGCGGTTCATCACCGGCTGTTCGGGTAGATCGACCGTCCATGCCTTCGAGCCATCGGTGCGGCGGAACCCGCTGAGTTTGTGACTCCGCCCGCTCTGGTAGGCCACGACCACTTGATCTTTGGCCAACGCAAAGCTGATGGGAGTGATCGACTCGGTCGCCCACGACTTCAACTCCAACCAATCGCTGGCCCGGGCCTTCGGGGCTTTCGCCGCGGGCTTGCTCGGCTGGGCGGCCTTCTCCGCGAGCCACTCGAGCAGCCTGGCCGTGGGCACGGCCGTCAGGCTGCCCGAAACGCCCTTCGGCGGCAGCACGCACAGGTCGGCGTCCCAGGCAAGAAGCGACGTGCCGCTATCGCTGAGCGGGATCCGCGGCGACGGCTTATCCACCGCGGAAGCGGCGATTCCAGACTCGCCCAAGGGCCGGGTCAAGGTTTCCTGGGTTTCGCTCAGTCGGCGTCCGCCCTGGACCACCCACTTGCCGTCGAGTACGCCGATCTCGCAGCCGAACTGGCCGGCGCCCGCCGGCTTCCAGTCGCCCGACTTCAGCGTGAAGGAGCCCGGCGTGCTGGTGGAACTGCAGAGCCAGAGTTTGCCGCCCGCCACCGCGGAGCTTCCGAGGTTGCTGTAGGCAGCGCCCGGGCCGGCCTGCCCGCCCGAGCCGGCGTCGTCCTTTTCCCAGAGCACGTTGCCGGTCTTGGGATCGATCGCATAGGCGTGGACTCCGTTCTCCTTCTGAAAGCCCGCCACGGCGTAGGCCACGCCATCCTGCACGACGACGCCGGGCACCACGGGCCACGTGCTCACCAGTTGGCCGAACCAGAACACGCGGCGATCGAGGGGCGCGGCGAGCAGGCTCCAGAGGCAGCGGCCTGTGGTGGCGTCGAGGCAGTAGATGCGGCCATCGCCGCCGCCGGCGAGCACGCGGCCGCCGCAGATCGTCGGCGGGGCGAAGAGCATGCCGCCGGTGGCGAACTTCCACACTTCCTTGCCGTCGGCCGCCTTCACGCACCGGAGCGTGCCGTCGTGCGACGCGAAATACACGTTCCCCGCCGCCGCCACGGGCGCTGTGGCCATGAAGTCGGGGCTGAGGCGAGGACCGGCTGCCGCCGAGGCCCCCTTGTAGGGAGTGGCGCCCCTCGGGGTCCATTGCCAGAGGATCTTGGGCTGCTCGCCTACCGTGGCGGCGCTTGCCGCGCTCCGCTGCGGATCGCGGCGGTAGGTGGGCCAATCGGCCTCGGTGACGGCCAGGGCCGCCGGCTCCGCCGCGTCGAGCACGGTCAGACGCCGCTTCCAATCGGGCGCCGTGTGCGGCCGGATCGCCCCGGCCGAGGTCAGCACCCGGTAGCCCTTCACCTCGTAGTTGCACCCGCACTCCGACGGCACGGTGACCATCATGCCCTCGGCGACCAGCGAGCCGATGTCGCAGGGCGACTTGATGTCTTCGTACCGCACCATCTTGCCCGACTTCATGTCGGAGACGGCCCCAAAGCAGGTAATCAGGTAGCCGGGCACTGCGGTGGTGGGGCCGCAGCCGGAGCAGATGAATCTCGGCCCTTGGGCGGGCTTGCCGGTCATCAGCTCAATCGTGGGGCCGCCGCCGACCCACAGGCCGTTGACCGCCAGCGCGGTGAGCGCGCGGTACGACCCGCCGGCCGTGGGCTTCTTCCAGAGGAGCTTGCCGTCGGCGCGGGAGAGCGCGGCGGTGTTCTTGGCCCACTTGGCCTTCAGCAAGAGCACGTCGTCGGGCGCCAAGAGCACGGGCTGGGACACGAGATACTCGCGCACGACCTTCGACGCCGGCGTGCGGAACTCGGCTTGAAGATCGGCATCGGGGTTCGTCCAGACGGTCTTTCCGGTGCGCAGCTCGCGGCACACGACTCCCACGCCCTCGGCCAGGAAGTAGAGGCGGTCATCGCGGACGAGAATCGACCGCTCATCGACGTCGACGGCCAGGGTGTCTTTCCAAAGCAAGCGGTTCGATTGCAGGTCGTAGACGGCCAGGTCGCGGCCTGTCGGGTTGTCGGCAATCGTCTGATACGAGATGGGGATCACGGCGTCGGGATCGCCCGACAGGGCCGCCAGCAGACCGCCCGAGCACGCGATCCACTTCACCTGCCCCTCCGGCTTCGGTCCGACGATACGGCCGATCTCCGCCCCGTTCTCCGCGTTGAGCCGTAGCACGCCGTCCCTATCGATCACAAAGAGGGAGTCATCCACCACGACCATCGAGGAGCGTCCCGGGACATAGCCGCCGTGCGGCACGTTCTTGCCCTCGGGCGCCTGGTGCAGGAGCCGTTGCCAGAGCACGACGCCGCTGGTCAGGCTCCGCGTGGTCAGGAAGACCGGATTCGATGGGTTGCGGCTGGAACGCAGGGTAAACATGCGGCCATGGCTCGCCACGACCGTGGTGCCCCAGAAGCCTTCCTGGCGCGGCATGCCCCACCACTGCGTCAGGAACGGCGGTTTCAGCGTGGTGTCGCCGGAGACCTGGGTGTTGTCGGCGCCGTGGCAGCGATGCGTCCACGGCTCGGAACCGGCGGGCAAATCGCTTCGGAGGAGCGGCCGGCCAGCCAGCCCACGCGGTCGCGGCTGCCGGACGTGGGGACAATCTTGAGGTCTTTACTTCGCAGGTTCAACGCGGAGGATTGCCGCCGTCTGTCCCGGCAGTTCCCAGCGAATGGTCTTCCCGAAAGCGGCTTGGGTGGACCGGTCCGATTGAGGATACTCCTGGACTACCTGGAAGTTCCCTTTCCCCTTCAGCCCGATACTCTCTTCCGCCAGGGCGAATTCCTTCTGCAAAGGAGCCTTGCTCGGATTGAACAGGAACACTAATCCCCGATCGCCGACGACATGAGCCGAGCCGTCGACCTTGCCGGGCGCGGGCCAGCCGGGGAGGTCCTTGCGGACCTTGAGGTACGCGATGTTCTTCCGCCCCCAATCCAGCCACTTGCGAATCTCCGCCTTGTCCTTCTCGGGGATGCCGCTCTTGGTGGGCATGTAGTAAAGCTGATTGGGCGAACTGGAAAGCGCGCTGAGCATGATGTAGTCGATGTGCTCGCTCGGCCAGGGGCGAGACGCGCCCGGGCCGCCCGCGCGACTGGGGAACAACAGCGGCTGGTCCGTGTAGTGCGGGAAGAAATCGCGATGGACGCGGACCCGGGACCACGTGCGAATCAGATCGCCCGCGCCGAGGTTCTCCCCGGTGCCCGATTCGAGGAGCGTGAAATCGACATCCACGTGCCTCAGCGACCAGATCCCCAGATCCATCGGCGGCCGGCACATGAAGATATAGGTATCCGGATGTTGTTGGCGGACGCGCGCGGTCAGTTCCCTGAGCGCACACTGGCAGGCGTAGTTGGAGTCGCCCGGCAGGTGGTCGTGCTTGTCGGAAGGGCACTTGACGGGGACGACCGTCGTATACCAGCCCCCACCGCCGAAGAAATCGCCGTCCATGGCCCACGACTTGTAGTAGCCGGTGGCCATGCCCTCGAGGTTGATCCGGATGAGCCAATCGAGGAACGGCTTGCAGCCCATGCAGTTCGCATTCCGCAAGGGCGTCATCAGCCACTCCGGCTTGTCGGCACGAAACGGCTTGCCTCCTGCCCAGGCATGCGTATTGTTCATCGACGACCACATGACGACCTTGACGCCGATCTTTTGGGCATGTTCGAGGAACTTGCGGACCAGCGGGCCGGGTTCGTATTTGTCGTTCGCTCCCAGCGCGTTCATCTTCTGCGTCTCTCCGCCCCAAGGATGGCTGTCGGAGACCCAGTCGATGCCGCATTCGGCCAGGAAGTCGAGCGACTTCATGTCGCCCGCCACCGACCGTTCCGTGTAGGTGCGTTGCTCCATTTCCGAGTGCCAGCCGCAGGCCATCGGGACAAGCCCGAAGCGGAACGGACCGAGGATGTCCGAAGTCATGGCCACCATGGCGTCCGACTCGGCCTGCAAGGGAAGGTCCTCGTCTTTTTCGGACCCACGGGCCGCTGCGGCGAGACCGGGCTGACGGAAGGGGACGCCCTTCTTGTCCTCGTCGCCGGGACCGCGCCGGTAAACCCCGAAATAAACCGGCTCGCACACGAGTTTCTCCCCCGCGGCAATTTTCAAGCTTGGCGCGTAGCCCAGCGTAATTTGCCGGCCGTCGAGCGACGAGGCGTCGAAAGGCACCTCCACCCCGGTGAAGAAGCCTCCCTTGGCCGTGCGTCCAAAAAAGGTGCAGGTCGGCTCGCCCCCCGCGGGACGCCCGAACTTGGGGTACCGGTAGGCGACGATCTGCGCTCCGGCGGCAAACGTCGGGCGGGTGAGGACGACCTGCTTCAGGCCGTAGTTGCGGGTGGAAGTGAGGGTAACCTGCTTCTCGGCGAAGTGGTTCTCGCCTCGGAGCGAGTAGACCACTTCGATGGTCAGACGCGGTTTTGCGGGCTGGGTCCCCTCACCCCCGGCCCCTCTCCCGCTTGCGGGAGAGGGGAGGATGTCGGCCTCGTAGCGGGCCTTCACTGAATCTGTTTGACGCTCTAAGAGGGCCAGCTTGGCCGCTGCGGAATCGATGCGGAACTCGACGGCTTCGACCTGGAACGCGTCGCCTTGGACCGGGTAGATCTCGCCGGTGAGCTTGTTCTGGATGGCGGAGAGGGTCCCGGTCTTCCCGTCGAAGGTCAGGCCCAGGCGGCCGTTCTCCAGCGTGAGCGTCTCCTGGGTCCCGGCCGCGGCAGGTGCCCATGCGGCCAGGCAGACGGCGATCGTTGTGAAGAGGCTTTTCATGGCTTTTCTCCTTGGGGCTTGCGGTCAACGCACGCCTGTTGTGTCGTGGTCACCCGCTGTTGTGTCGCGGTCTCCTGACCGCGGCACTCAGCCGACCGAAGGTCTCCGATTCCTGCCGCTCGCCTTGCTCGAGAGACCTTCGATCCGCGCGGTAGCACGCTCGGGACACCGTGCCACAACGAGAGGTCGCATGGCAGGCGGAGCGCGCCCGCCACTTTGCGCGACCCGGTTCATTTCTTGGCCTTCGCTTTCTCCAGCGCGATGACGTCGGCGAGATAGCGTTGCGTCGCATCGTGGGAAGGAATCGCTTTGTTGAAGATCCAGAGGATATGTCGCTCGGTCGGGTCGATGCGAGCGTAGGGGACCATCTGTTCGGCGGCCTGCCGTACCAGCCGGCCGGCCCGATCGAGCGCCGTGCGGCACTGCTGGAGTTGCTTGCCGACCTCCTCTGTCTTGGCCGCGCTCTTAGCCACCAGGGCCCGGTCAAAGGCGGCCTTGGCCTCACTAACGGCAGAAAGCTCTTGGAAGACGGTGATGAAGTTCTCGGTCTTGTAGATCACGTAGTCCAGCTCGTCGCGCGAGCCGGGCGAAACCTTGGGGCGAGCCTGGCGCAAGAGCTCCAGGGCCTGGCCGCAATGGACCGCGCGGCCGTCCCAGAACGTCCGTTCTGCTTCCTCGGCCTGGATGGCCTTCTCCAGTGCCGCGCGATCGATCTTGAGTTTTTCCTCCTTGAAGTTGACGCTTCTCAGGCCAATGCCCATGCGGCAACTGGCGCACCAGGTGCTCATCAGCCCTCTCCTGCCACGCCAGCCGAGGGTCTTCTCGTTTTCCTCGAGGAGCAGGAATGCCTTCAGCGTGGCATCGAGGGCATCCGGGCCGTAGAGGCGGCCGAGGTAGCGCTGGTAGAAGGACTGGCAGTCGATGGCCGGGTTCCAGGCGCCTTCGGCGATGTACTGGGCACTCTGTTCGGCACCGCGGGCCTTGTTCAATTGGCCGAGCACTCCGGTCAGCCCGTAGCGAGCGCCGTCGGAAATGACCTTGTCGCTGTCGTACATCATGGCGTTGAGCTGGATGTTCAGCTCGCAGCCATCGTCGGTGATCCTGGGCCACACGACCAGGTCGCGGCCTCGGATCTTGTCGAAATCGCTCATCGCCGTCTCCCCGGGCCAGTCGACCATGTTCAACAGGGAGACGTCCTTGGGCAGGGTGGCGTCGAGCGCGCGGAGCTGGCCGCCGCGGAAAATGAGCTCCACGCCGAGCTTCGCCGCAGGATGGCGGGTCTTGATCCGGCGCAGGAGCTTGTCGGCCAGGACGACATCAACCAGATTGTTGTCCATCCATGCCGGAGAGTTCTTGGGCAGCAGCGCGCGCAAGGCCGCGTGCTCGCGGATGAGTGCCTGGGTCTGTGGATCGCCGGTCGGGACGAAGGCGGATTCTTCCCCGCTACAGACCCAATAGCGGTCGGCCTCGGGATAGGTCTCGACCATGCCGCGCATCGCCGCTTCCCAGATGTCGAGCATGGCAGGTTCGCCGTGGGGAATCGCGATCCCGCAGTAGAATGACTGCATTTTCTTTACGTTGGGCGGTATCAGGTTCGGCGGCACGAAGGGAATCTCGCCCGACGCCAGCCAGACCTGGACCTTGCGGGAGTGCGCGTAGCGGATCACTTCGCGGAGGAATTCCCGGGCGGTGCGGTGGGCTTCTTCCTGCGTCTGCACCTTGGCGAACTCGGGCGGGCCCATGTAGCCGTCCTGCGGGAAGCACTCGCGCCCGACGACCACGCTCTTGGCGGTTCCGCTGGCGCCGGGCCAGGCAACGAAGCCGGACTCCTTGACTCCGAAGATGTCCGCCGCTTTGCCATGGTAGGAGAACTCGACCCAGGGCCCGCCCATGCCCCAGTAGAACTGGAGCACGTTCATCTTCAGTTTGGCCAACTGGTCGATCTCGCGGCGGAAGTCGGCCAGACCCATGTACCAGCGGATCCCGTGCCAGCAGTGCATCCCGCGGTCCTTGAATGCCGGCTCCATGCGCACGTCAAGCGCGGGCATGGGCAGGTCGGTCTTCTGCTGCGGGATGATGTCGTTGGTGAGTTGGAACACGATCCCCAGCCGCTCCAGGAGTTCGTAGGCGGCGTACATCGTGGCGGGCTCGTCGTTGCCGCCGGCCAAAAGCACCGGCACGCCGCCCAGGTCGATTCGCTTGAGCACGAAGCCGTCGGGCTTCAGCCCGGCGAAGCGGGCGAGCTGCTTCTGTTCGGCCGCGGCGGCCAGCGGGTTGGCCTTCGGGCCTCCCACGACGATCAGCGGCTTCTGGGCCGGCAGCTTGTCGCTGGCGACGATCGGCAGCTCCGCCCCTGAGAGCTTCTTGAGATGCCCCTGGAGTTCGCCGGCGAGCCAGCGGGCAAACTCGCTGGCATCCGGGCCGATCACAATCGCCGCTTGGGCCTGGCCACCCTTGGCCAACAGCGGCTCCTGGGCAGACGACGTTGCCGCCGGCACGAGCGCGATCGCCGCGCAGATCAGCAGGTGACTCCAACCGAGTCTTGAAAGCGACATGGTGTTCCTCCTTTGCGTGAGACGTTGTGGCTTATCCCAGGCGATGACGCGCGTGCGTGCAAGCACGCACCCTACGACTACGACTACTGTACGCGTAAGACGACGGCGGTTTGGGGGGGGACTTCCCAGCGGACGGTTTGGCCGGCGGCCGTTTTCGTGGTTTGGCTCGAAAGGGGATACTCCTGGATTATCTGGAAGGGGCCATTGCCCTTCAGGCCGATGCTCTCTTCGGTCAGGGCGAACTGGCCGGCCAGTGGGGTCTTGTTGGGGTTGAACAGGAACACGAGGCCGGAGTTGCCGGCGATGTGGGCGGAGCCGTCCACCTTGTTCGCCGCGGGCCAGTCGGGCAGGTCCTTGCGGACCATGAGGTAGTCGATGTTCTTGCGCCCCCAATCGAGCCATTTCTTGATTTCCCGTTTGTCGGCGGCGGGGATCCCGGCCTGGCTGGGCAGATAGTACGTTTGATTCGGCGAGCAGCTCAGCGCGCTGAGCATGATGTAGTCGATCTTCTCGCTGGTCCAGTCGCGCTTGGACATGGACTTCGGCGCGTCGAAGACCAGCGGCGAATCGAGGTAGTGAGGGAAGAAGTGCTGGTGGACGCGAATCCGCGACCAATGGCGAATCTTGTCGCCCAGCAACACGTTCTTCGGCTGCGGGCCCATGCCCGGAATGCCCTCCAGCGACGCCCACTCATTGACCGTGAAGCAGGCATCCAGGTAGGGCAGGGCCCAGACGCCGAGGTCCATGGCCGGGCGGCAGCAGAAGAGGTAAGCGTCGGGATATCGCTTGCGGATCAGCCCGGCCAGGTCGATCAGGTGGCGCTGGCAGATCCAGTTGATGTCGGGGCTGAGATGGTCGTGGACCGTCGACTGGCACCGGGCGGGATGCACCCACGGCTCGGCCGGCTCCCCGTGCGGACCCTTTGCGCCGTTGTAGCCTGGGCCGCCGCCGAAGCCGGGCTCGCCGAAGAAGTCGCCGTCCATGCACCACGCGCCGTATCGGCCGGCGTCGATAGCTTCCAGGGTGATTCGCACCAGCCAGTCGTAGGCGGGCCGATAGCCGAAGCAGGTGCCCGGGCGCGGGGGCATGCGCCAGTCGGGCATGTCGGGGCGAAAGGGCCTGCCCCGGCTGCTCCAGGGATCGCTCGAGCCCATGCTGGTCCACATCAGCAATCGCACGCCCTTGCTGCGCGCGTCTTCGGCCAGCTTGAGCGTGAGCGGGTCGAACTGGAGCTTCTCGTCGTCCTTCAGCGCGTTGACCTTCTCCGTTTCGCCAGCCCAGGTGTGTGCGTCGGAGATGATGTCGATGCCGCAGGCGACGGCAAAATCGATGGAGCGCATGTCGTGCTCGACGTGGGCGGGCGCACGGTACGGCCCGTGAAAGGTCTCCGACCACCATCCGCACATCAGCGGCCCCAGGCGTCGGTTCTGCGGGGGCAGGAGCGTGGAGGTCATGGCCACCATGGCCTGCGACTCCGAGGGCAAGGGGAGGTCTTTTTCCTCTTTGTCGAGCGGACCGCGGCGGTAGACGCCGAAGTAGACCGGCTCAGAAGCCAGCTTCTCGCCCGCCGCGACTTTCAGGTTTGGCGAGTAGGCCAAGACCACCTCCTGCCCCTGGGCGGAGGAACTGTCAAAGGACATCTCGACACCGGTGAACAACCCGCCTTTGGCCGTGCGACCGAAATAGGTACACGTCGGCTCTGCTCCCCGGTTGAGGCCGAGTTTCGGGTGCCGGTAGGCCACGATCCGCAGCCCGGCTGCGGAGAACGTCGGCCGGCTGAGGACGACCTTCTTCAATCCGTAGGCGCGGCCGGACGTGAGCGTCAGCCGTTTCTCCACGAAGGGGTAGTCGCCGCGGATCGCGTACGTCGCCTCGACCGTCATGCCGCCGCCTTCGTATCGCGCCGTCACGGCATCGCCCCGCCGCTGGAGCGAGGCCAGCTTCACCTCGGGGAAATCGAGCCGAAACGCTGCGCTTTCCACGGCGAACGTGTCGCCGCTGACCTGATAGACCTCCCCGGTGAGCTTGTTCGCAAGCGCGACGAGCGTCCCCGTCCGGCGGTCGAGGCTCAAGCCCACGCGGCTGTTCTCCAGACAAAGCGGCCCTTGTTCCCCGGCTCGAAGGGCCTCGCACACGCAGGCAAGGCAGACGACGCTTCCCAGAAAGTACCGGCCCACGGCTTTCTCCTTCTTTGGCTGGTGCCCGGCGATCGGCCTGAAATCACCGGATTTCGTCCACGATCTTGCCCATATACTTCAGGCCCAACTTCACGCGTTTGCCCTTCAGCGGCGACCACGGCGCCAGCCGGAAACCTTCGGGCCCGAAGACGATGCCGTAGTACCCGGTGATCGTCGCCAGTTGACCGCGGTAGCAGTGGGAGAGGAAGCCCTCGTAGCCCCACGGCGTGCCGTCCCATCTCGTGAGCTCGCCGCCTTGGCCGATGCCGTTCTGGCAGCCTCCGGCGGCGTGGGTGGCCATCATGGGCCAGAGGAGCTTGTCGGCTTCCTCGCGCCTTCCCAGTTGGTAGAGGGCCTGAAGGAACATGTACGACTGGGCATGGGCCCCGCCGTTGACGAAGTTCTGGAAACCGTCGCTCCCGTCCTCCTTGATTGACCCGCCGATTCGCACCGCAGCCCCGGTCAGGTAGTCGTTCTTCGGCACCGGGACCAACTGCCAGGGCAACCCAAGGTCGAACCGCGCGTAGCCGACCTCCTTGAACTTGGCCAGGAGACGATCCATGATCTTGTTGGCCAGGTCGTCGGGCACGAGGCCCAGGACGATGGCCTGACCGTTGATGAAGGTGAACCAGTAGTCGTGCAGCTCGCCGTCGCGGCTCTTCCAACCGGCGAGGATCCCGGTCTTCGGATTGAGGAAGGTGGGCACAAAGGCGGCACGCATGCGGTCGGCGTCGCGGTCGTAGATCGCGGCCTGCTGCGGCCGATTGGCCAGGCGCTCCAGGTCGGCCAGGCGCCGCAACGCGCAGTAGCCGAGCGACAGGGAGTAGGCGTCCTCGTGGCCGAAATTCACGCAGTCCCAGCCGTTGCACGCGCCGCGCCAATCGCCCCGATTGCCCGACAGGCTCGATTCGAACAGCCCGTTGCCGTCCGCGTCCCGCGATTTCCAGTGGGCCATGCGTTTTTCGAGGATCGGCACCCAGCGCTTGAGAAGCTCCAGGTCGCCGGTCACGCGAATCACGTCCCAGGCCGCCATCGCCAGCGAGGGAACCCCGTCCATGAACGGGTCGTTGTTGCCGTAGCCGTTAATCCCCGAAAGCCATCGGTCCACCGACGCGCGGACCGGTTGCATCGCCTCCAGCCCGCCGGGCAACGGCGGGGTGAACGCAGCCACGGCGCTCTGAAGGTGCACGCAGTTCGCGCAAGGATCGCTGACGATGTTGTTGGCCAGCAGCCCAACGTCGGGACGATACTGGAACCCGTTGATCCAATGGCGGGCAAGGAACTTCAAGCGAGGCTCGCCGCCGACCAGGTCGGGCAAAGGCTCGATTCGCTCCACCGAGAAAGTGAACTGCCAGCGGGCGTTGCCGGTCGGGGGCACGTAGAGCCGATCCGCGCGACGCTCCATCGGGTTGAACAACAGCGCATCCCACCGGCCTGTGCCGTCCAATGCGGCCGGGCCGCCGTCGCTTCGTTGGACGAGGATCGTGCCGTTGCGCCCGCCGTGAAGCAGGCACGGCAGCGGCAGCGGAGCGGGCGGGCCCGGCAGCGGATTGGCCAAGGGCGCCACCGACGACACCCCCAGGTCGAAGGCCAACCGGATCGCGGCCGGAACCTTCACCGCTCCACAGCCTTCGGTCGACCACCCGACCGCCGTGGTGAGCGACTTGGCCTCGACGCGGATCTCCCAGCGGGCCGCGGCGCCGTCGGGGAATTCCACTGCGTATCGGACCACGTTGCCCTCGCGCTGGACCGGAGCCGGCCTCGCCCTCGCCGGAGGAGAGAAAACGGGGGTCCCCGACGTCAACTGCATGCCGCCGTCATCGCCGGAGCGGAGCAGGTTGGCCTGGAGTTTCCCGGCCCCGACGCTATCCCACGCCAAGAACGTGACCTGAGGCCGGTTCCGCGCCACGGCCAGGCGCAGCCACTGCGAGCGGAACTCGATCTGGCTCTCCCGCTCCTGGATTTCCAGTCCCAAAGACGGCGTCGGCGTCAGCACGGGGTCGGGCAAATGCCGCGCGCCCGGCGCCGGCTTCGCCTTGGCCGGCGCCTCCACAAAGTTGCCGAAGACCTCCACCTCCGAAAGCTGCGCCCAGTTGGGATAGTCCTGCATCGAGGAGCGGTCGATCCTCAGGCGGAAATTGTCGGTCACCACCGGATCGAAGGATCGCTCGACGACGAACGTGGCGGCGTCCATCTTGTTGTTCTTCACTTCGAACAAGGTCTTGAACGTCGCGCCGTCGTCGAAGCTGCACTCGCCCACAAAATCTACCGGATAGTCGATGTCGTGTGCCCGATGCACCGTCACCCGGGAGATCCGGGCAGGCCGACAAAATCGGATCCAAAGCCAATGCGGGTGAGGCAGGTCGCCGAAGGAACAGCGGTTCTTGTCGGGAGGGTCGCCGGGCCCGATCCACTTGCCGTCGATCGCATTGGCGACGGCGAAGGCCTTGACTTGCCCTCCCCCGTAGACCGAGTCGGCCACGGCCACGGCGCCACGGGAGGCCAGCGCGACGTTCACGGCCTCCTCGGCCGCGCCTGGCCGGGCTGTGCCGCCAAGCAGGAAACAAGCCAGTCCAGCGAATTGCACGGTCCTATGTGGAGCGTTCTTCATGGGTGTCTCCGCGAGTCTATCGAATCACTGCACTACCAAGCCCAGGGGTTGCAACCCCTGGGCTTGAGCATGACCTACGCGTTCCACAATGAACGCGGGACTCAATCCATGACGTTGCGTGATCCTGGGAAACGCTCTGGCGGCTTGCTCGCGAGTCATTTGGACTTCAGGTCATAATTCAACTCGTTCGCCCCCGGCTTGATGTCGGCCTTGAGCTCCGACTTGGTGTTATAGCGCTCCGGGACGGCCTCGGCAACCTCTTCGCTTGCGGGGGCGGGGGGGACGGCAGGCAGCTTCTTTCCGGTCTTGCGGCTCCAGCGAATCTCCACCCGGTTGGCCCCCAACGCCGGTCCTTTGCCCGCCGCGATCGCATAGCTTCCGTCCTGGATCTTGCTCCAGGCACTGTCCGAGCCCCCCTTGCCGCCGACAAAACTGATCACGCCATCCTCCACCGCATGGCCATCCAAGGTCACTTTGCCGGAGACCGAGGCGCGATCCCCCGGGCCACACCCGGGGATCCCTGCCAACAGCACCGCCACGAGCACCCAACTCCACCTTCCGCGAGCTACAAGCATATCTTCCCTCCCTCGTGAAGCAATTGTCTGCCGATAAACGACGCAACTCGACCTAAAGGTTATCCCCGAGGTCCCCTCTCCCTTTGGGAGAGGGTTAGGGTGAGGGCGTGTCGTTGTCGCAATCGATCTGGAAGACTCGCGTCGATCGCGGCCGCCCTCACCCCCGGCCCCTCTCCCGAAAAGCGGGAGAGGGGAGGTTGTAGAACAGGTTCTTAGTAATTGGCCACCGATTCGCTGCCCTGGATCGTCGCCAAGTAGCGCCAAGTGGTCAGGTCAATGGTCTGGCTGACGAACCGCGCCGAGCCATCGGCCATCAGCACCTGGACCCCGCCCGGGTGCCGGCTGCGGGCCGCGCAGGTAATCGCATGGCTCCCCGCCGTGGTGGAGGGCAGGTTCATCTCCGGCACGTTCTTACACCACGCACCGCTGGTATCGCTCACATTGAAGCAGCGGTCGGGAGAGGCGCTGTTGGGCCCCAACTCCGTATGGATGAACGCCCCGCAGGCCTGATCGCTCCAAATGTGGCCGCGGAAGAAGCCCGGCGGGCCCGTCAACCCTTCCGCGATGCACATCGTGTTGCTCGTGCCATCGAGGATGTCGGAGACCTTCGTGGTCCGCATCGCGTCGAAGAAAGCGAGCAAGTTCGACGCCACAGGGGTCGCCCGGCCCGGGTACGTCATGTCGGACTCCTGCATGCCGTTGAGAACGCCGAAGTAGTTTCTGTTGCGGAACGGGTGTTTTTCGTGTTGTTCGCCGGGGCAGGTGGATCTGGTTTGTGTGTCCGCGGCGTTGTAGAACGCCTGGATGCGGTTTTGTGGGCGGGTTGTGGTGTCG
>Ga0172371_10006233_pt1 | contig 17415 bp, 15 predicted proteins | sample Lak12m_FD_114543 | JGI IMG/M metagenome (GOLD analysis project Ga0172371, IMG submission 114543) | Freshwater microbial communities from Kabuno Bay, South-Kivu, Congo - kab_022012_12m | ecosystem: Environmental > Aquatic > Freshwater > Lake | place: Democratic Republic of the Congo: South-Kivu...
CCCGTCCTTTATTTATCTTATCAATATTTATGATATTCATAGGAGTCCAGATGATAACTATGGGGTTGCTGGGTGAAATCATGATGAGAACCTATCATGAAGGCACCGGTAAATCTACATATGCTATTAGGGAAATAGTAGACAGGTAAATGAAAAAACTATGGCACTTTCTTAACCTTCCAAAAATATATTTTTCTTATATTTTCAGGACAAATAAATGCAATTACCCACCGATAAGATTATGGATCGAAACATCCAGCAGGTGCAACCTGGCATGCCGCCTATGTGCAAATAAAAGCATTGATCCATCCCTTAAGGGAGATATGGATTTTGACCTCTATAAAAAAATAATAGATGATGTTTGGCGGTATGTTTTTGACGTGAATCTTTTTCACAGAGGTGAACCCCTGCTTAATCCCAGGATCGTAGATATGATAAAATATGCAAACAGCAAGGCAATCAAAACCAGGATCCATACCAACGGTGTGCCACTTAATGAAAACTTAAGCCGGGAGATAATAAAGGCGGGGTTAAACCTGATTTCTTTTTCGTTTGATGGATATTCCAAAGACACATACGAGAAAAACAGGATTGGCGCAAGCTTTGAGAAGACTCTGGATAATATAATTACTTTTTTAAAATTGAAAAAAGAGCTTAGGTCCAAAACTCCCTACACAATTATTCAGACTATGGAATTTGATGAAAATTTATCCGGAGACGACTTTAAAATACAGAAAAACAATTTTATGAAAAAATTTGAAAATCTTCCCCTGGATAGGATGGTTACCCGTAACCCCCATAATTGGGGCGGGCTTCTTGAACTAAAAGGTATTGGGAAAATTGACAAGTCCCGGGTTAAAATAATTCCATGTACTTTTCCATGGTATTCCCTGACAATTTTTTATAACGGAAAAGTTTATCTTTGTCCACAGGACTTTGAAGGTAAGATCCCGACAGGAGATGTCTCCAAGGACTCAATTAAGGACATATTCAACAATAAAACAATGGTAAAGGTGAGAACTGGCTTTAAAAATAAAACTATTGAAGGCGTGAGCCCGTGCAACAACTGTGACAGGATCAGACGCCAGACTGTTGCAGGCATACCCAAAGAATATCTGAAAGTATTTTTAAAAGACAGCATGAGGAAAAATTAAGTTATACATTTATGTAAAACTGAAAATAAAACGTGAAAGAATATGTTAAAATTAAAAATCCTATTAAATTTAATTAATTATTATTTAAATGGTTAAAAATGGCAGGAAATTTTAAATATAGACTTAAATCTTTCTACGGAAAGCATAAAAAGAAGATTTTTACTACCTTAAGAATTATTGTCAGTATAAGTCTTATTACCTATTTAATTGAATCACAATTTAAAGATTTTAAAACAATCCTTGATATGATCAGGACCGTAAATGTTCCCTTACTGCTTGCTGCGGCATCTATCCTTATTTTTGGTGTTTGGATATCAGCTGTCAGATGGCAGATTATTTTAAAAACTCAGGATATAGAAATCTCGCAGGGTTATCTGTCATCGTCATTTTTAATAGGGTCATTTTTTAATAACGTTCTTCCCACAAGCGTAGGCGGGGATATATTCAGAAGCTTAGATATTGCAAATAAAGCTAAAATATCAGTAGGAAAATCTGCATCCGTACTTGTAATAGACAGGTTTAGCGGAGTTGTAAGCGCGGCTCTCTATGCTGTCATAGCTTTGCTTTTGGGGTTTACAACCATTGGCACAACATCGTATGTAATTCCCATCGTAATATTTTTCGCAATCAGCATAATTCTTGGTTTTTTAATATTAAACCCTTCAATTCTGAGGCTCAACAAAGTGGTAAGTAAAATCAAATTCCTGTCAAGAATAAGAGAAAAACTCCTGGAAGTTTATCACACATTTTTAAGCTTTAAAAAATACAAACTTGCTCTTTTTAAAGCATTGCTCTGCAGCTTTGCACTGCAGTTTGGATTTATCTGCAATTATTATCTGGTGGCAAGATCTCTTGGTATCAACCTTTCGCTGGCATCATTTATTTTTATAGTTCCGGTTGTTGCAACCATTGCAATGCTGCCAATAGCAATTGGCGGAACGGGCCTTAGGGAAAACGCGCTGGTATTTTTTATGGTAGCTCTTGGGGCCCAGAATGAAAAAGCTGCAATGACCTCCCTGGTATTATTTGTAATGCTTCTGATACTTGGAATAATCGGCGGAATAGTATATGCTGTAAGACCGTTTATACTGAAGCAGCCGCAACCCAGCGCCAAAGATTTAGAGCAGAACTTAAACAGTTCCATAGAAGACATGGCCGAGCAGGATAATAAAAATTAGTTATTATTTAAATGGTTAAAATGACAGGAAATTTTAAATACAGACTTAAATCTTTCTACGGAAAGTATAAAAAGAAGATCTTTATTACCTTAAGAATTGTCATCAGTGTCGGACTTATTGCCTATTTAATTGAATCACAATTTAAAGATTTTAAAACGATCCTTGATATAATCAGGACCGTAAATGTTCCCTTACTGCTTGTTTCAGCATCTATACATATTTTTGGTGTATGGATATCGGCCTTCAGGTGGCAGCTTCTTTTAAAAACCCAGGGTATAAGAATCTCGCAAGGTTACCTGTCGTCGTCATTTTTGATAGGGTCATTTTTTAACAATATTCTTCCGACAACTATAGGCGGGGATATATTCAGAAGCTTGGATATTGCAAATAAAGCTAAAATATCAGTGGGAAAATCTGCATCCGTACTTGTAATAGACAGGTTCAGCGGTATTATAAGCGCAGCGCTCTACGCTGTAATAGCTTTGTTTTTGGGATTTGCAACCATAGGCACAACATCGTATGTAATTCCCATTGCAATATTTTTTGCCATCTGCATAATTATCGGATTTTTAATATTGAACCCTTCAATCCTGAGGCTCGATAAAGTGGTAAGTAAAATCAAATTCCTGTCAAAAATAAGAGAAAAACTCATGGAAGTTTATCACACATTTTTAAGCTTTAAAAAATACAAGCTTGCTCTTTTTAAAGCATTACTCTGCAGCCTTGCGCTGCAGTTTGGAGTAATCTGCCACTATTATCTGGCAGCAAGATCTCTTGGCATCAACCTTTCGTTGGAATCATTTATTTTTATAGTTCCTGTTATTACAATTATTGCAATGCTGCCAATAACCATTGGCGGAACGGGCCTTAGGGAAAACGCGCTGGTATTTTTTATGGTAGCTCTTGGCGCCCAGACAGGAAAGTCCGCAATGACCTCCCTGGTATTATTTGTAATGCTTCTTGTGATTGGAATAATCGGCGGATTAATATATGTTGTAAGACCATTTATACTGAAGCAGCCACAACCCGGTGCCAAAGATTTAGAACAGAACTTAAACAGCTCCATAGAAGATATGGCTGAGCGTGATAATGAAAACGGGAGATAGGGCACTTATGCCATGTTTATCAAGATTTTTGAACTGCCAAAAGTATAAAAAAATACTCAAGATTTTATGCTGTTTATGTTCCTAGAGCCTGATCCTGCTTATGATATCTGTCATAAAATCTTCAAGTCTGGGGCTCCAGAAATAAAAATTAACTATCCTGAAAAAAACAAGAATTGCAAATAAAAAAACTACGGTAAAAAAAAGATAATAAAATATTTTAAGTAAAACAATCTTCCACATTGTGATTATATTCTAATCCATCGCAAATTTTCTTACAATTTTTTTTAAGGATGAAAGCAATCTTATCAGTAATTCCCCATATTTTGAATAGCAAATCTTATTAAGCGCACTGTCTTTACTTTCTACTGCCTTCACTGTTAAGGTAATTCCTTATTGTATTAAATACAAGATTTGCAACCAGTGCCCCTCCTTCGGGCGTCCAATGCAGTCCGTCAGCGGCAATATATCTTCCCGGATCACCTGACATGGGCCCATAAATATCTAAATATGGAACGCCGTTATTTGCACAAATATCCTGCAGTACCAAATTATATGACTGGTAATCCTTTTTCCATGGCTGCTTGTCTGTATCTATATAGCCGATAGAATGAACAATAACCGTAGCTCCTATGCTTTTAGCTTTACTTATAAGTTCGGTCATTCCACTGGCAAATAGAGATGTTCCGCTTCCCACATCGTTGGTTCCATAGCCTATAACTATTATAGCAGGATTGTATATCGCCACAGAGCTGTCAAATCTTCTTACGCCCTCGAAGGCCCTTTGCCCCGGTACCCCGCTTCCGATAGTATTGTATTCAGCATACGGATAACTGCTTTCGAGTAAATAATCAAGTGAAGCGGGCCAATTTGTAACTGGTATATGGGAATCCCCCATGCATACTATGGTCTGGAAAATAAATGATCTTACATCAATTTTACCGGGTTCGATCCGGACCTCCTGTTCATCACCTTTTATATAAAATTGATTTTCAACTTTACCGCCTTTGATAAAAGCACTGCCAATTTTAACTTTAAATTTGAATATTTTTTCCTCTCCAATATTTATCCGGTCCATGTTCCACTCTAAACCGTTGATTTCGTCACTCCAGGACGTGACCACTGGTTTTGCCGATTTGCTGACATAGGTAGTGCCTTTTGGAATGGGACAATACAAGCTTACGTTCTCACCTGCCCTCAGACCTGTATTTTTAACGACAATTACATATTCAAGAACATCCCCGGCCCAAACATCACCACCATTTACATCCGTTACTGTATTAGAGGAAATACTGAAATCCGGAGATCCCCATACTTTATCGGCCAGTTCAATTTCTTTATTAATTTTGCCTGCGTATTCCAGCTGTGCCTGGTATTTGAATTCTTCCAGATGGGAAAAATTATCTCCGGCCTTTGCCCTGAAAGCAAAATTTTTTAAACTGCCGGCTTCCAATAAATCAATTTTCCACACAATCTGATTGGAACTGCTGTTAAATTCAGCTTCAGGAGTTATCGAATTTTTTACCAGTTCAAATTTTTGGGGTAATTTGCCGATTATACGAATATTCTTTGCGTTCATGTTGCCTGTGTTTTCCAGACTCATACTAAAAGCAAGCTCATCTCCCATAGAGATTTTATTGCCATTTAAATCCGAAAGTTTCACAGAAAAATTTGTAAATTCAGGACCGCTTATTACTTTACTTTCCAACAGCTCTTTTATTTTATAATTCTCTTTTTTATCCCTGACAAAATATTCAAATAGAACTTCCTTGCTCTCAATATTTGTCCCACTATCAAGCGGAGTGTTTACTTTAACAGTAAAAGCAACACTGCCCCCTGAATTCGCTTCAAGATTACCTATATCAAATTCCAGGGTCTGGCTGTCCGGACCAATTTTAGAACCTTTACTGCTTGAGACTATGGAAGTATTATCGGGGATGCCGGTTTTAATCATAAAACCTGTAATCCTTAAGTTACCTGAATTCTTATAATATATTGTGTAACTGATTTGGTCCCCGGGTTTGACTTCGGAGATAATGCTTTGTGTAATTTTGTTAAAATTCGGGTCACTTAAGTTTGCTTTTAAATAATGAAAGAGGTAGTAATAATATCCCGCTGCGGCTAATATAAAAAGCACAACCACTGCCGCTGGTATTGTGATCCACAGAATATTTTTTTTCTTCTGGGATCGAAGATATTCTTCGTCTTCGGCCATAAATGTTCCCCGGGCTAATTTTTAAAATAATTAATTATTTTTGCAATTATATAGCTTATCTCTTTTTCTTCAAGCTCGGGGTAAATAGGCAGGGATACTATCTCTTCGGCTACTTTTTCAGTTATAGGAAAGTCTCCTCTTTTATAATTTAAAAATTCATATGCAGGCTGTAAATGAATAGGTATTGGATAATGAATTATAATATTTATACCGCAGGCGGACATGAACCCAAGAAATTTTTGTCTTTCTTTTACCCTGACTACAAAAAGATGGAACACATGCTTGTGCCCGGGGAAAACTGAAGGAATTATAATTGGAAGCTTGCATAATTCATCAATATACCTGTTCGCAATTTGGCGCCTTCTATCGTTCCATTCATCCAGTCTTGCCAGTTTAAAGTCAAGAAGAGCTGCCTGAACCTCGTCAAGGCGGCTGTTATAGCCTCGCAGTATACTGTTGTATCTGTCTGAAAATCCATAATTTCGCAGTAACCTTACTTTTTCGGCAAGCCTTTCATTGTTTGTAACTACCATTCCTCCGTCCCCGTTTGCACCCAGATTTTTTGAAGGATAAAAACTGAAGGCTCCAAAGTCGCCAAAGGTCCCAGCCTTTTTACCTTTGTATTCTGCTCCATGCGCTTGTGCACAATCTTCAATTATCTTAAGCTTGTATCTGGCGGCTATGCCGGCAATTTTTGCTATATTACAGGGATTGCCATAAAGATGCACAGGGATAATCGCTTTAGTTTTTGAAGTTATTGCAGGTTCAATCTTTGACGGATCAATATTAAAAGTGCTTTCTTCAATATCAACAAAAACCGGTTTTGCTCCTGCAGCATCTATTGCGGAAATGGTCGGGACCGCAGTATTCGAGACGGTGATAACTTCGTCACCGCTTCCTATCTCGAAAGCCTTCATGGCAAGAAAAAGGGCATCGGTACCATTTGCCACGCCAATTGCATGGCTTACCCCAAGATATTTGGCAAAATCTTTCTCGAAAGAATTAAGATTTTCTCCAAGTATAAAGCTGCCCCTTTTAAAAACTCGGGAAGTTATGCTGTCAAACTCTTTTTTATATTTTTTATACTGTCTTGATAAATCTCCAAATGGCACTTTCATAAAATTTGATAACCTTTTTCTTTAAAGTGTTTATCAAAGGTAAAAACCCTGTCAATTTTAAAACTGTCTAAAATATAAAAACTTGAATAATCGGTGAGGCTTATTTTTCTTTTTTCCGCGGTTATCAAGTTATTTAAGCAATCATTATGAATTTTTTCATCTATCCATATTATTTTTACAAGTGGAAGCATAAATTTTCGGAAATCATTTACTGCTGACAAACCAAATTCTCTTTGTAATAAAAATATTGTTTCAAGAATTATATAATTTGAAGTAAAGAACCTTTCGTCAGTTTCGGTTGCTTTTATAAATAAATCCGATGATTTATAATGAAACTCATCATCATGATTAATCAAAGCTATAAAAGCGCTGGTATCAATAAATATACCCATTTCTTTTATTGGCCCTCTTCTTTAAATGCTTTCTCTAAATACTCGTCATGCCTTTTAGAAATATCTTTTTTACCTGAATTATATTTTCCTATTATACTTAAGGCATCTCGTATCATTGCATCACGAACAATTGTAAAAGTTGAAGATGAATAAAAAGAAAAGGCTTCCCTTATTACTTCTGCCATTGAGATATCTTTTTCTGCAGAAAGTTCTTTTAATAATTTGTACTGCTTATTAGTTAATTGTATTTGAGTTCTTTTCATTTAATAACCCTGGTTAAATTAAAAATATTAATGATTACATTGTAGTATATGTGTTATCATGATATCAATATTTCTATTAAATTACTACTCTTTCTGAAATATAATCTGCAAGTGCTTCTTTCCAGTCCCTCATATCTTTTACACCAATTGCTCTTAAATTTTTATTATCCAGGACCGAATACAGCGGCCTTTTTGCTTTTGAACCGAATGTCTGGCTTGTTGTGGGAGAAATATCAGGTGACAGGCCCGTAAGTTTAAATATCTCACAGGCAAATTCATACCAGGAACAGCTACCTGTATTGGTTAAATGATACAGCCCATACTTTTCAGTCAGGATCAGCTCATAGAGCTTTTCTGTTACATCTTTGGTGCTTGTAGGTGTCAGCACCTGATCGTCTACGACTTTTATATCCTTGCCTTCCTTTGCAAGTTTAATCATCAATTCTACAAAATTGTAGCCTTTCCCAAGGCTGCCGGCATGGCCATATAAACCACATACACGCAAAATATAATATTTGGCCATCTTATATTTTATAATCAGTTCACCTGAAAGTTTTGATATTCCATAAAGACTTACCGGGGCAGGGCAATCTTCTTCGGTAAAGGGCTCATTTTTATGATAGCCGCCAAAAACAAAATCCGTACTGAAATGCATTAAAGCTGCATCAATGGACAGGCAGATATCCGATAAATTTTTTACGCCGCCGGCATTTACCTCAAAGCTTTTTACAACTTCATCTTCGCAACTATCCACCTGGTGAAATGCTGCGGTGTTGATGACTAGGCCAGGTTTTAATTCCTGCAAGACAGTGCTGCATGATTGCAAGTCACAAACTTCTATGTCGCTTTGTGTAAGTCCGACAATGTCTGCACCTTTTTGCACAAAATATTTTAAAATATCGGTGCCAAGCTGTCCATCGGCACCAATCAGGGCTATTTTCAATGGAGTTCCTTTCTTAATTTATAAAAAAGAAAAATTATAGAAATTATATTAAATCAACATCCAAATATCAAAGACATACATCCGCCGGGATACTAATTAAAATCAAAATTTTAATTGCTAATCCTTTACAAATATGCTGACTTTTTTTATTTTCATTTTATGAATCAAAAACTTTAATCCGGTTGAAAGAACTCCAAGACCATATTTTACGCTTCTGCTGAAATTTATTGATGAGGCTTCAGGAAAATACCTGGTAGGGCAGGAAATTTCAGCAATCCTGTATTTAAAATATATTATCTGGGCAAGTATCTCATTATCGAAAACAAAATCATCCGAGTTCTTCGTAAAGGGAATGTTCTTTAAGACTTCACTGCTGTATGCCCGGTAACCTGTATGGTATTCTGTCAGTTTATATCCAAGCATATAATTTTCAATCATCGTAAGAACCCTGTTTGAAATATATTTGTAAAGAGGCATCCCCCCTCTGATCGCTCCCCTCCCCAAAATCCTTGAGGCAAGCACAACATCGTACAGACCCGAAGATATCATCGAAGCCATTGCCAGTATCAATTTTGGGGAATACTGGTAATCGGGATGGAGCATTATTATTATATCGGGGTTCTTTTTTAATGCTTCCCGATAGCAGGTCTTTTGATTGGCCCCATATCCTTTGTTTGACGGATGGATAATTGTCCTGATGCCTAACTTTTTTGATATTTCTGCTGTATTGTCACGTGAGCCGTCATCTACCAGGATTATATCATCAACTATGTCTTTCGGGATCTCTTCGTAAGTCTGCATTAAGGTTTTCTCCGCATTATATGCAGGAAGCACAATTATTATTTTTTCCCCATTTAGCATGTCAAAACCTCAAAAAAATTATGGCTTTTCTTCCCTTACTTTATAGAATGGCATGACAAGTATTATTATCGCAATCAATCCAAGTATTACCGAAAAAAGCAGTATTATGAGATGATAATTAAACCCGACTATTATAGAAATTTGTTTTGTGAAGCCCAGTATCACAAATGCCAGGGCAAAAGCGCCTTCGTAGGTACCGAAACCTGCCAGCGCATGAGTGGGCAGCACCGCAGAAATCTCTGCAACTACCGTCCCAAGCAAAATTATCCAGAAGCTTATGTCCTGAAAACCATAACCCATAGGTTTCAATATTGCATGTATAACGAAATAATATGATGTAAATTTTAATACTCTTATGACAAGGGCCAGGAGGTACACTTTCCAGTATATTCTTCTTTTTTGGATCACTTCGATATTCGTATTGATATCGACAAGTTTGTTATATATGTACCTCAGGAATTTGTTTCTGCCTGCTCTTGTCCTTGTAAAAATAAAATTCAGCAGTCTTATAAACAACCCGATAATCTTTGAGAGATAGAACAAAATCAGAAGCGAAATGGCAAGCAACCCTGCAGCAATAAGAATAATCGTTGATGAAGATATCGAAAACTTATTAATGCCTACAATTATAATTGAAATGACAATCAGGGAAAAAACTATGACCAGATCGAAAATGAGCACCAATACCAATGTGGAAACACCTATTTCAACAGGAAATTTAAATTTCCTGTTCAGCACATAAACATAAGACAACTCACCTGTTCTTGCAGGAAGGACCATATTAAATGCGTTCCTGACAAGTGTTACAAGAAATAGGTCACCCATATTAACTCTTGCCGAACCTATGAGTATTTTCTTCTGATATGCCCTGAAATAATTGCCTATAAACATTATGATCAGGCCAAATATAAGATAGGGTTTATACATATTCAGGAATGCATTTTTGACATCTTCAAAATTAACCTGCCTGAGCAGGTAATAAACAAGAAAAATTCCCAATCCGGCAACAACAATAATATTTATAGTCCTCAGAATGATGCTCTTTTTACTGTTCTTTTGTTTTTGGTTTTCTGATTTTATTTTATCTTCCATGCTGATTTAAAGTCATGAATTTCCCGCTAATAATATTTTAGGATATGGTACCAAATATATGGGGCATTTGTATGCATGTCTTTTATATATAAGCCTTTTTATTTATACTGTTTATTATATTTTCTGCTTACTACTTATTTCTTTTTATGTAATTAGATGAAAATTGAAGTGTTTTTTTAAGACCGCTTCTGAAAAGATGGTAAAAAAATCTTTTGATAATATAAACCGGGCCCTTTTTCCTTACTTTTGTAATATTGCTGTTATTTTCAGCACCATATGGTACCATTGTGCCAGTGTGAATTTGATCAGGTCTTAATTTTTTTCTTACTGCACTTGAAAGAGGGTCTTCGCAAAATTTTATAATAGGTTCACAGACTTTTTCCCATGTATACTTTTTTGCAATAGAACGAATATTATGTTTGCACCTTTCATAAAAATCCCTATCATCTGCAATTTTAATTATAGCTTTCGCAAGTTCTTCTACATCACCATCACCTACGGTTATACCCAGCTTATTCAATTCTACGATTTCACTTAGGCTATCACCTTTAGTAGAAATTATTGGAAGATCGGCCCAAAGGTAATCAAGTATCCTTGTCCTGAAAGCAAATCTTGTCTCGATATGGACCGGATGGGTAATTATTCCTGCATCTGACTCAAGGAGATAATTTTGCCTTTCATCATACTCAACCCATCCAAAATTAAAAAATACATTCTTTTCAAATACTCCGCGTTTTTTGGCTAAATTTACTGTATCATTTACAAGCTGCAATTCTTTAACCTGCGGATTTGGATGTTTAACTCCCATGAAGAATAACTTAATATCCTCTCTCTTTTTACCAACTTCGGCCATAGCTTTTATAAGTGTCAATGGATCAAACCAGTTATAAATACCTCCACCCCAAATAATCAAAAAATCATTTTCGTTTATGCCATTAACCACACCTTTTAATACCTTTTTTGTATGAACGGGTTTAGCATCCGGAAGTCCAAAAGGTACCACATCGATCAAACCCCTGAGCTGTGGATCCTGATTAAATGAGTAAGGATTTACCCTGTTGAGGGCTGACAGCATCCCCAGCCAGAAATCTCTTTGTCTTTCCGATGCACAGATATAAAAATCACCGTAATATAACATTTCATTCACATTGACATGAATTGTCTTATATACTTCGAACTGCCTCTCAATTGTCTCATTTCTATATTCAGCTAAAGTGGCAATATTGTAAGGATCATATATATCCATGATTATATATTTATCAGAATTTCTTATGCAGTCATATCTGGAAAATGTCATACCGCCGCACAGGACAATGTCGGAAATATCTACAAGTTCCCTGAGTGAGCTCCTGTCCTTATACTGGACTATTTTGAATGTCTGTTCGGGTAAATCTACCTGATTAGGAATTGCAAGAATTACATTCATTTTTTCAGCCAAAATTTTCGCAAAGTTCCAGACTCTGATGGCGGGCCCTGCCATTTCTTTTGAGACAATGTCATCAGAAACAATCAACAAGGTCCTTTTTATTTTTTTCTGGAAAATTTCATAGATGCCCAGTGATTTCAAAATATCTATTTGAGTTTTTTGATACTGAAGATCCGGAGAAACTGCCAGAAACTGTCCCTTAAAATAAGTAAATATCGCTTTATCGTCCCTTTTTCTGTTTGACTGTATTTTGGACCTTTTTCCAGCAGTTCAGGCATTTTATCAAAGAAATTTTTAACTGCCATCAGTGAGCTTAGGGGTTCATTGTCAATGGAGGCTTTATCTGAAACACCAGCATCAACAGATTTTTTATCACTGTCAATTACAGAAAAGTCATAATATTTTTTATAATCAAATTTAAAACCGGTAAAAATCCTGCTGTAGATACTTGCAAGTGTTCCTGAAAAAGCTCTGGCAAGATTTTCATCATCGTAATTCTTAAAAACAGAATAAAGAGCATTTCTTTCTTTTAAAAATCTCAGCTTATCCTCGCTGAATATTTTGGAAGTACCATGATGAATGTGATAAACAATTGATTTGGGTGCAAAAACAACTTTATATCCTAAAACCCACAGCCTCCACCCAAAGTCCACATCTTCGTAATAAGCAAAAAAGTCTTCATCAAAACCACCGCTGTCCAGGAAAACCTGCTTTTTGACAATCATCGCTCCGCCATTTACAAATGGAAGAAATACGGATTGATTATGAACATCCTTTGATATGTCAATTCCATAATCAAGCTGGAAGCCTTTACCTTCAAAATTAATCATACTGCCGACAAAATCCAGTGAATTACCATCAAACGAAAGTACTTTTGAACCGGCACAAACCACTTCGTTGCTATGATAAACCTGAGCCAGGAGCTCGATGAGCCAGTTATCGTCAACCTTTGTATCATTATTTAAGAAAGCAATATACTCACCGGAAGCAAGCCTGGCGCCCTGATTATTGGCAACAGCAAAACCTAAATTAGAATTATTCTTAATCACTTTAACCTGGGGAAAGTTTAAAGATAAAAATTCTGTTGAATCATCGCTGGATCCATTATCGACAACTATTAATTCAATTCTATCCTTTGGATAATTTAATTTTCTTATGCTTTCAAGGCAAATTTTAAGGTAATCTTTTCCATTAAAATTAACTATTATTATTGAAATAAGTGGATACTTGAAAATATTTTCCATCTGGATTACTCCTGAAAAAAAGAAAAATAATTAGATTTTTCTAAATTATAACAAACAATTTAATATAAACAATAATTAATGATAAAATGTATTAAATGCTTTAATAATATCAATTAATTTCAGCTATGATAATATTTTCTTAAAAAGTTATAAAAATATGGAAAAGATTAAAATTACTTTTTTGACAGACAGAATGATAAAGGGTCACGGAGTGGACCTGGTCGTTGACAGAATTGCAGACGGTCTTACAAAAAAGGGTTATTTATGCGAAGTTTACGCAAACAATGTTGATGAAACCTTCGCTAACCGTCAATCTTACAGGATTTACAAGCTTCCAAGTGTCGGACCTGCAAATTTCTTTATTCTGGAAAGACGCATAAGAAAATTTGCAAATTTCTTTAACAATAAAGACACTGACCTGTTTATTATTCAATCTTTCCCATTTTACAGTCTCATCCCATTGCTTAGGGCCCCCACACTTGTTGTGGATCATGGTGTAGTGTCAACAATGGGTATGACCATAAAAAGAAAAATATATTACAAATATCAGCAATTGAACCAGGACCTTTTATATTTCAGAAAAGCAAAAAAAGTTATCCTTGTATCAAATTATTTACTAAATTTACTTCCGGATTATATAAAAAATAAAGCGATGTTTATCCATAACGGTGTTGACCATTATCGGGACAATAATATAACACAAAATGAAATAGACAATTTCAGGTCAAAACTGGGAATTAAAAAAAATGATATCCTTCTTCTTTACGTGGGAAGATTGAATTTAACCAATCAGCCCTACAAAGGTCTTGCAGAATTGGTTAGCATCTACCAGGATGTTTCAATAAAAAATAAAAACATTAAACTGCTGGTGGTTGGTTATGGTTCCAAAAATGATGAGGAGTTGTTGAAAAACCAGGGGCTGCTTTCACTAAGTAATGTTCCTGAAGAAATGATGCCAATTATTTATAGGGCAAGCGATATTTATACTACCTGTTCACAATGGGAAGGTTTTGATTTGCCGGTAGGAGAATCACAATATTTCGGCAAGCCTGTTATTTGCTATAATATAGGGGCCCATCCCGAAATTATGATCAGCGGTGAAACCGGATTTATTGTTACAAATAAGGAAGAATTTACCGAAAAGATCAAGCTGCTCTCAGAAAACAAAGACATGCGTAAGCAAATGGGAACAAATGCCAAAGATTTTATCAAGAAATTTACATGGCAAAACAGCATAGATGCTTATGACAATGAAATAAAAAAAATATTAAGTTTAAAAACGGTAAAGCAGCCGAGCCCTGAAAAAGAAAAAGAGGCACTTGAAGAGAGTTATGGAATAAAAGATTTCAGCGCCAAATCAGGAAATAAAAAGGTTTCCGTTATTATTGTAAATTATAATTCTTCCTATGCCTGTCTGCAGGAATGCATCGAGTCACTGGAAAATCAAACATATAAAAATATTGAAATAGTAATTTTTGACAACAATTCACAAAATAATACTATTTCTTTGATAAAAAATGACCATAAACATATAAGAATTATTAATTCGGATAGAAATTTAGGTCTTGGGGCGGCCCTGAATAAAGCAATAAAAGCCGTAGATGGTGAATATATCCTGATTTCCAATTTTGATGTGACATACGATAAAATTGCAATTGAAGAGTTTGTTGATGAAATTGCAAAGCTTGATAATAAATTCATCGGACTTGCTCCAAAAATAAAATTTTATTACCAGAAAGAGTATATCGAAAGTGTCGGAGTTTTTATATATAACGTTTTTTATGCCGGTTACAACGGAATGGGACAACTGGACCTCGATCAATATAACAAAACCGAAGATATTTTTGGTGTTTCGTTCACTTCGGCGTTTCTTAAAAGAGAGTGTTTCAGCAAGAGCATGGTTGGGGAAATCGATCCGACTTTCTTTCTGTATTATGAAGATATTGATTTCTGCTACAGGGCAAATCTTTTAGGATACAAATTCAAATCATGCCCCACTGCAGTTTGCTACCACAAATATGCTTACAGTTTCAGGGATGAAGCTACTTCATTTCAAACTAAATATTATTACCAGAAATTAAATCTTTTAAAAACCGTTTATAAAAATGCGGAATCTGCAAATATGAAAAGGACAATTGCCAATGAATTGGAAATCCAGCGGCAGAATTTAAAAGACAGGAATTTAAAAGGGATAGCCAAAAACATATTCAGAGATTATAAAAAAAGTTTGTATTATCTGAAAAAGAAAAGAGCTTTTATTCAGATGACGAGACAGGTATCTGATTGGGAAGCTGTAAAATTTTCCTCCGGTGAAAGCAACTTTTTTGATATTGTAAGAAATGAGCCCGTATATTGTATCGCTAACCTCATATTAACCTATAAAAGGCTTTTTGCAATTACAGGCAGCCGTAAATATGAGGAATACATCATGTATCTCCAAACACTTGAAGATACGAAATTTAAAATAGAACCTGAGCTTCTTAAAAGATTTTTGCACGGCAAGCTTGAATATGAGCCCGCACCGATACATGCTCTGATAGACAGGATAAGGTAACCCCTCAACCATTCGGTAATTTATTGACAGCATCAGGTAATTATTTATAAACATAACTTTTAAGGCAGAAGAACCAGCCATGAGAATAGGAATCGATATATCAACATTACTCAACCACGGAAGGGACATAGGGGCGGGCAGGTATATTTTTAATCTTGTTAAAAGTTTGCTTGCCGGTAATGCTGCCAGTTCGCATACCGGCAAAGCTGCCGCTGACAATAATTTTGCTGCAGCCGGTCAAGCCGGTATTGCTTCACTTATAAATTCTACTGCGCTCCTACAGGAACCGGTAACTTTTGTATTGACAGCCAGATACATAACAGATGAACACTTGGCTGTTATTGAAGAATTCAAAAAACTTAAAACCGGCAGCCGTAAACTCGAATTTAAACTATTTAAAACCACCCGGAAAAAACTTGATTGCGCAAACAAGCTCAGATTTCCTCCTATCGAACTTCTTGGATTTAAAGCGGACCTGCTGCATTGCCCTGATTTTTTGATCCCTCCGACCTTAAATAAAAATATTGTTCTTACCATTCATGACCTTGCATTTATAAGATTTCCCCAATTCAATTTTGACTGGTTCATTAAAAAATATACAAAAGAAGTCGCCGGAAATGCCCGGATCGCAAAGAGAATCTCAGCGGATTCACAAAGTACCAAAAATGACCTGATCAATTTTTTCGGGATAGATCCGGAAAAAATTGATGTTATTCCTCTTGGAGCGGAAGAAAAATTCAAAAAATTTAATGAAAACGATAAGAAAACATATCTGCCGGCCAATCATGAGCTTCAAAAAAAATACATTATAAGCAAAAAATTTATACTATCAGTCGGTACCATTGAGCCAAGAAAAAACTTTGGAACTCTTATCAGGGCCTTTAATTCACTAAAAAAAGACGGATTTGACATACAGTTGGTAATTGCGGGCAGAACAGGCTGGAAAAGCGAAGCAACATTTGAGGAGAAGGAAAAGAGTCCTTTCAAAGAAGATATAATTTTCACAGGTAAGCTGCCGGACGATGAGCTGATCCGATTTTATAATATGGCAGAGCTTTTTGTTTACCCTTCAGTCTTTGAAGGTTTTGGGCTCCCCGTTCTTGAAGCCATGCAATGTGGATTGCCTGTTGTCACATCAAACACCTCTTCAATTCCGGAAATAGTCAGTGATCCAATGACCCGTATATTTCTTGTTGAGCCAACCAATGATAGAGAACTTTCCGAGAAAATTAAATTGATTTTATCTGACAGCAACCTGAGGGAAGAGCTTTCGGAAAAATCCATTACAAATGCTGCAAAATTCAGCTGGAGCTTAACTGCAGAAAAAACTTTCAACACCTACTTAAAAGGAATAAAAAATGTTTATTGAAAAGGAAAATTTACGCTGCTATATCTTTTCAATACTTACTTCTGAATCAAGATCGGCAATTCCTTCTGCAATATTTTTATGAATAACATTTATCGTCATCATGTCGTTTATCCAATCACAGTATGTCTTGGTATCCTTATTGCCAACTGACGGAGAAACGTAATAATCTCCCCCGATTAAATTTATTTTTATTTTAAATATGATCCTCAGCTTGTCTCCGGGTTCATAAATATCTGTTTTGACTCCATGAAGTTTGTTATTTGTCCCATATACGACACTGTTTCTGTGATCGGTTATCCTTATTCCAAAAATAGGATTTTCGGAAGTCTTGTTAAATTTGACATGAATAGCAATCTGGATATTGTCACCATACTTGCAAAAATCAATCTGCTTACCGCTTTCGTTAAGCATTTCAATCTTGGTAATCTCTGCATCACCTGAACCAAACCTGTTTTCAAACTCTTCCCCTATGCCCAGCTTTGAAAGTTTGTCTATTTCCTCTC
>Ga0172371_10006234_pt1 | contig 17415 bp, 14 predicted proteins | sample Lak12m_FD_114543 | JGI IMG/M metagenome (GOLD analysis project Ga0172371, IMG submission 114543) | Freshwater microbial communities from Kabuno Bay, South-Kivu, Congo - kab_022012_12m | ecosystem: Environmental > Aquatic > Freshwater > Lake | place: Democratic Republic of the Congo: South-Kivu...
CGACGGCGCCGCGCCTCCCGGCGGAGGCGGCTTTCTCGGGGACCTAATCCGGCCGATCGAGGGCCGCTCGATGCGGGCTACCTCCGCGATGCGGGTCGGCGAGGTCCGGCGAGGCCCCGACGGCGACCGGAACGCCGGCCCGCGCAAATACGACCCGAAGGCCGAGCCGCGCGGCGACGCCGACGTCCAGAGCAATTGGGACAACTACAATGTCCCGCCGGGCGCGACGCACGTCCTTTTCGACGAATCGGGTCCGGGCGTCATCACCCACATCTGGATCACCTTCCTTGGGCCGGAGCCTCAGAACTGGGCCCTCAAGGGCTCGGCCAACCATCAGGAGCTCATGCTGAGGATGTATTGGGACGGCGAGAGCCGGCCGGCGGTGGAGGCTCCGGTCGGCGATTTCTTCGCCAATTGCTTCGGCGAGCGCCGGGAAGTGATCAGCCTTCCGGTCGTCGTCGAGGGCGGGGACTCGTACAACGCGTTCTGGAGGATGCCGTTTCGAAAGTCCGCCCGGGTCGAGATCGAAAACCAGAGCGACAAGCCCTTCAGCCTCCTCTATTTCAACATCGACTGGATCAAGTTGGACGATCTCCCGAGGGATACGCCCTATTTCTACGCCCAGTACCGTCAGGAATACCCGGTCGAAAGCGGAAAAGACTATGTCCTTCTCGAGACGACCGGCCGGGGCCACTATGTCGGCACCGTCCTGGGCGTCCGGATGCGCAGCCCGGCCTGGTTCGGCGAAGGCGATGAGAAGATCTATATCGACGGCGAAGCGAAGCCGTCCATCTGGGGAACCGGAACCGAGGATTACTTCCTTTCGGCCTGGGGCCTCGAGACGACGGGCACCCCGTATTTCGGGGTCCCCTATTACGACCGGCGCGGCATCGGCGGCCGGACCAGCGCTTACCGCTGGCACATCGCCGACCCCATCGTCTTCAATTCCGGGATCAAGGTGACGCTGGAGCACATGGGCTGGATCTCTCCGGACGAGAATCCCGAATACAAGTCCACGAGCTGGAACGAGCGCGAGGACGACTATGCCAGCGTCGCCTTCTGGTACCAGACGGGCCGGCCGACGTTCGCCGCCCGCGCTCCCGCCGGCCGGCGCCTGCCGAGCCTCGACCGAGTGGCTGTTCGGGCCCCCGATATCGCCGCCGCGAAGAGGCATGGCGCGGGGGAGGTCCTAATGCGAGTGAACGAGGAATCGGGCGGCGATGAGCTCATCTACAGGCCCCGCCAGGAGGCGGGGGCGTGGGTCGAGATCCCGTTCGAGGTCAAGGCCAAGGAGCCGCTCCACCTCGTCCTGCTCGGGTCGCGCTCCGAGGACGGAGGGCGCTACCAGCCTTTCCTGAACGGAACAAAGATCGGACGACCTTTGGACTTCTATGCCGAGCGCCGCGGCGTCGAGGAATTCGAGCTTCTCGACTTCTGGCCGAAACCCGGCGCTTACACTTTTCGTCTGAAAAGCATAGGGAAGAATCCGCGGAGCGCCGGCTTCGCCTGCGCCATAGAGTCCGTCCGTCTCCTCGAGCGGCGGCCGCGCGTCGCCGCCTACGGCCACGACAAGGACAAGGACTGGCGGAAGAATCCGACGCTCTACCGCTGATTTTTTTGGAGACACAATACCTATTTCCCTATTTTCGATCGGAAATAGGCGAATGTAATTAGGTAATAGGTATTGTGTCTCCTATTTTTCCCGGATCCAGACGATTGAAACCGGAGGCCGCGGCGCGGGCCGCCCTCCTCCGGCCGGGGGCTTGAGCGCCGCCGGGTCTAGCGCCGGGCCGCGATTATATCGAACATAATTGGGGATGGCCGTCATCTTCCCACCGCCCGCAAAGACGCCCTTGATGACCATGACTCCGCCGAGGAAGTCTTTATCCCATTCCGCGGTCAAGGGCGCGTCCGGCGCGAGCGTCTGGCTGATATCCTGGTCGACCTGTTCGATATTGTACACGAGCGGTCCGAAGCGGAGGGCGACGCGGTCCCGGGCGGCGGCGACGGGTTCGACCGCCTTCACCCGCTGAATTTTCAAGGGGAGGACGAGGTCGACCCTGTCCCCGGCTTTCCATGTTCTGTCGAGGACGGCATAACCCTTTTCGATCTTCGGTTTGACCGCCGAGTCGTTGAGGGCAATCGATTCGATCCCGTTGGCCTCCGGCGCGCTCGCATAGAGACCGCTGACGCTGCGGTCGGGAACCCGGATCCTGAGGCTGAAGCGGCGCTCGGACTTCGGATTGACCCTGATGGAGACCCTGCCGTCCCAGGGATAATCCGTAGCCTGGACGACCTCGACATCGGTTCCGGCCACGCCTTCGACCGTGGCGGTGCTCCCGATGAAGAGATTCACATACAGGCTGTCGGCGCTCTTGGCGTACATCCACGTCGGAAGCATCAGGAGGGTCCGGGGGATGTTCCCGACGCAGCAGGGGCAAGTGTGCCAAGGGTAGCGGGGAACGCGGTCATCCAGCGGATTGTCATAGTAGAAATTCTTCCCCTCTAAATCCGTCGAGCCGAGGAGGGCGTTGTAGAGCGTCTCCTCGTAGAGGTCGGCGTATTTCGCCTCGTGGGTGGCCATGTTCATCTTATATTGGAAGAAGACCAGGCCGCAGCTGGAGCACGACTCGCAGTAGGCGTTGTTGCGGAGAGAATAGTTCGGCCCGAATCCCTCGGACGTTTCGCCGCTGCCGACGCCGCCGGTGACGTAATATTTTTTATTGACGATGTTGTCCCAGAGCGAGCGGACAGCGCTGTGATACTCGGGATCGCGCGTTTCGACGGCGACGTCGGCCATGCCCGAATAGTTGTAGACGGCCCGCACGGCATGCCCGACGGCTTCGTACTGCTGGACGACCGGCAGATGGCTCTGGTCATATTCGGTGCCGTTCTTGCGGCAATCGAGGAGGAACTTAGCCAGCTGGACGTAGGCGTTGCCCCGGCCCCCGCCTTCCATGTCGTTCACAAAGCGGCCGAAGCGGACCAGGGCCTGCTCCATCTCCTGATGGCCGTCGAACCATTCCTTCTTAGGGGCTGGGCCGATGTTCGCGACCCAGCAGTCGGCGAGCTTTTTGGCCGCGTTGTAGAGCCGGGCATCTTTCTTTTCGGTCATCAGATAGTGGTTGATGGCCGATTCCAGAAAATAGCCGGCCACATAGCCCTCGTGGTCGCCCCGCCTCTCCCAGTGCTTGAACGGGCCCGGATTGACGGCGCCCTTGGCGTCGACCCGCGGCAGGGTGAACGCCGTCTGGAGGTAGCCGTCCGGCTCCTGCGCGGCCAGGATGATGGGAATCCATTTCTCGAGGGTCGCCCGCATCTTGTCCTGGGCCTTGGGGATGTCCGGATCCCCTTGCGCGTCGATCATCAAGGCGATCGACATCGCTTCGACCGTTTGGTGGACCCAGGCGTTGGAAAAGACATAGCCCTTATGGCTGCCGTGAGGCCGGCCGGCCAGCTTGTTGCCGGCCTCGATGAAGTTGTCGATGCCGCCGGGACCGAGGGTGAGGTCGCTGCGCTCGATCTGGTCGATGCAATGGGGGATCCAGTTGACGATCAACGCCTTGGCCTTCCGGCTCCACAGGGGACTCTGGATCTTGAAAGGCTTGGTGTAGACCGCCCCGAGCGGCGTGGAGGGCGGCGGGCCGTCCACGTTCACTTTCACGTAGGAGAACGCCCTGGCGCTTCCGTTGTCTGCCGTGAGCTTCAGGACATAAGCGCCCGGCGCGGAAAACGTGGCCGTCGTCACCGCGGCGCGGGCGTCGGCAAAGCTGACCGTCCCCGGTCCGGAGTCAGCGCTCCAGCGTACGGAAGGCGCGGGGCCCGGGTTCGCGACCGGGGCCGGGGCTTGTTCATTCCGCCGGCGCTCGCGGCGGGGCGGGTCGCCGTAGCCGACCCAGCCGTTGAGATAGGTTTTTGCGGGCAGAACGACCACCCGGTCGGGCCCGGCGATCGCCGTCAAGGCGGTGTTGAACGGCGGAGAAGGCGCCGTTTGCTGGGCGCCGGCCGCTCCGAACAGCAGAAGGATCAAGCCGACCAGCGCGGCCGCGATGGGATGGAACGCGGCGATCTTCTTCATCTCGGTCTCCTCCTCCCGCGCTTCGCCGGCGCCGGAAACGAACGTAAAAAAAATCATAATCTCGCACCTCGACCGGAGTCAAGCGGCCGGCGAATTTTCCCTTGCTCTCGGCCGGCGTTTATGATTCCCTATAGTCCATGAACGCGATCATTCTGGCCGCCGGGGCCGGGATCAGGCTCCGGCCGTGGACCGACGACCGGCCGAAAGGCCTGGTCGAAATCGAGGGGGTCTCGCTCATCGAACGGCAGATTCGCTTTTTCCGCGAGCGCGGCGTCGGGGAGATCGTCATCGTCGCGGGCTATCGCGCGGACCGCTTCGAGGCCTTGACCGCCCGTTCTTCCGGCATCACCCTGGTCTTCAACGAAAAGTATGACGTCTACAACAACATTTACACCGTTTATCTCGTCCGCGACCGGATCGGAGACAGCTATGTCTCCGAGGCCGACGTCTGCATGCACCAAAATTACATCCCGGCGCATCCGGACCATTCGTTGATCTTCGGAGGATTCCGGAAAGGATTCGCCAAGGAGTGGATCATCCGCGCCGACGAAAGCCGCCGCATCCGAAGGATCGACGTCCAGGGCGGCGAAGGGATCATCGAAGCCGGATTGACGTACTGGACGGCGCGCGACGCTCCCCTGATCCGGGACAAGCTCGAAGAGCTGATCGGTGACGGCGGATTCGAGACGAGGTACTGGGACGACGTCTTCATGGCCCTCTTCGGCCGGGTCGAGGTCTATCTCCACGAGATCGACCCCTCGGCCTGGACGGAGATCGACTCGCCTTCCGACCTCGAAGAAGCCCGGCGGCGCGAACGCCTCGGCCGCCCGCCATCCCCCTTCCATGATTAGGAAAGCCTCGGTCACGACCTGGCTCGAAACGCGGCACGACGCCGTCTTCACCGTTTACGCCTCGTTCGCCGCCTTCGCCGCCTACTCCTGCATGTACGCCTTCCGCAAGCCGTTCGCCGCGGCCCGGTATGCCGGCCTCGAATTTTTCGGCATGGATTACAAGACGATCCTCATCATCGCCCAGGTCTTCGGCTACATGCTCTCCAAGGGCATCGGGATCAAGGTCATCTCCGAGCTGACCCGGAGGAGAAGGCCTCTCTACATGGTTCTCTTCATCGGCGCCGCTGAAATCGCCCTCCTCCTCTTCTTCATCGTTCCGCCGCCGGCCAACATCGTCTTTCTCTTCCTCAACGGCCTGCCGCTCGGAATGATCTGGGGCCTGGTCTTCAGCTACATCGAGGGCCGCAAGCGGACGGACATCATCGCCCTCGTCCTCTGCTCGACGTTCGTCCTGGCGTCCGGATTCGTCAAGACGGTCGGCAAGGCGGTCATGAACGGGGGCGTCTCCGAATTCGCCATGCCGTTCGTGACGGGGCTCATCTTCTTCGCCCCGCTGCTCGCGTGCCTCTGGATGCTGGAAAGCCTGCCGCCCCCGACGGATGAGGACAGGAGCCTGAGGACGGAGCGGATCCCGATGAGCGGCCGGGAGCGAGTCAGGTTTTTCCTGGCTTTCGCGCCGGGTCTGGTCTTCATGCTGGCCGCCTACATCCCTCTGACGGCCTTCCGCGACTTCCGCGACAATTACATGGCCGACATCTGGCAGACGCTCGGGAAGGGAGGGTCCTCGGCCATCTTCACCTCGACCGAGGCGCCGGTCGCGGTCGGCGTCCTCGTCGTCCTCGCCCTGGTCCTCCTGGTGAAGGACAATTTCCGGGCCGTCGTCATCAACCACTTGGCCGTCATCGGGGGGTTCGTAACCGTCGGCGCGGCGACGCTTCTCTACGAGAAGGGCCTCCTCCATCCGGCGCCCTGGATGATCCTCGTCGGGTTCGGATTGTTCTTGAGCTACATCCCGTTCAACGGCGTCCTCTTCGACCGCCTCATCGCCGCCTTCGCCTACAAGAGCAACGCCGGATTCCTCATCTATGTCGCGGATTTTCTGGGCTACCTGGCCAGCGTCGCCGTTCTCGTCTACAAATCGATCGGCCAGAAAGGCATGACCCACGTGACGTTCTTCATCGCCTCGGGATACGTCCTGAGCGTGTTCGGGACGGCGGTCATGGTCCTCTCTCTGATCTATTTCACGGCCCGGCGGAGGACGTTCCGGCCGCGGTGAGAGTCAGCTTTCGCGCTCTTCCATATACTGGATGTAGAGCTCGGTCAGGTCTTCCCCCTTTAGATCCGCGCGCGTCTTGAGCATGACCAGGCGGCCCTTTCTCATGAATCCCACGCGGTCGGCGATGAGCTTGGCCCGGAAGATGTCGTGGGTGGACATGAAGACCGACTTCCCCTCGTCCCGCATCTTGAGGAGGAGATTCAAGAACTCCTGCCCCGACTTGGGATCGAGGCCGGAGGTGGGCTCGTCGAGGAGGATGTTGGGCGCGCCCTTGAGGAGGGCGATCGCCAGCCCGAGCTTTTGACGCATCCCCTTGGAAAAGTTCTTCGTCCGCATTTCGAAGGCCTCGTTCTGGAGGCCGACGCTGGTCAGGGCCTTGGCGTAATCGGCCTTGGTCAGCCCTCGCTTTCCGGCCAGCTTGCTGAAGTAGTCCAGGTTCTGGTAGGCGGTGAAATTTCCGTAGAGCATGACGTTTTCGGAGACGAACGCCACGTAGTCCTTGGAGCGGAGAGGCTCCTTGGTGACGTCGATGCCTTCGATCAGGGCGGTCCCCTCGGAGGGCGGGAGGAAATTCAGGAGAAGGTTGATGGTCGTCGTCTTCCCCGCCCCGTTGGCCCCGAACATGCAGAAGATCTCGCCCGGCTCGACCTTGAAGCTCAGGTGGTCGACGGCCAGCAGGCCGTCTTCGTAGCGCTTGGTGAGTTCGATGGTTTCGATCATGGGATACCTCTCAGCGGACGTCGGCTTTCAGGAAGGAGACGTAGGCGCCGACGAAGAAGACCAGGATGAGAACGACCATCATCCCGAAGTCGGGCAGCGTCCGGACGAAGGATTTGCTCAAGGATTCAGCCTCGAATTTGTGCTGGGGCATGTCGTCGAGGACGACTTTCGGCGCTTGACTCGCGTCGAGGCCGAATTGGAGAGTCTGCATCATCCGGGCATTCGCCCACCTGGTCCAGACCGGCTTGAAAGCCCGGATGGAAGCTAGGAAGCGGTCGTGCTCGTCGAGCCCGGTCCTGGCCAGACTCATGGTCGAAAAAGTCAAGGCCGAAGCGGGCGAAATCCGCGACAGGTTGACCGCCAGCCTCACCTGAGTATTCTTTCTCATCTGGTAGTCCCGTTCCAGGGCGGCGTTGTTCGCGTCTATCTGGGACGTGGCTTCCTGCTGGTAGTCCTCCAGGAATTTTTTCAAACGGTCCTGGAACGTCTTCTGTTCCTCGGGAGTCTTAGGCAAGTTCGCCCTGGCCCAATCCTGGACTTTTTTCGTCGCCCCGCCCTGGACCTGCTGAAGGAAGGCGTCCTTTTTGGCCGTGATCTCGTGGACCGACGGAATGGGATTGAGCTGGGCGGCGGACATGACCGCCAGCTTGGGGATGACGGTGACGAAGATGACCCAGATGAAGAGCAGGACCAGGAAACTCGTGGAGCTCCGGTTGGTCCGGGCCGAGACGAACAGGCCGAGGGTGAAGAAGACCGAGAGGTAGAGGAAATACATCAGGAACATAAGCAGGAGCCGGATCCAGTCGTCGCCGGCCAAGGGGATGTTCGGATAGACAAGCAAAATGAGGACGCTCAGGATGAGCGGGATGATGAGCGGGATGAGGAGGCTGATGAAGCCGCCGATGACTTTGCCCAGGATCAGGCGGTCGCGCGGGACCCGGTTCGAGAGGGTCAGCTTGAGCGTCCCGCGCTCCTTTTCCCCGACGATGGCATCGTAGGTGAAGAGGATGGCGAAGAGGCTGAGGACGATCTTGACGATGAACGTCAGGTCGAGCGTCCCGAAGACGGAAAAGATGGGGTTGCTCTCGTACTTGGAATCGACCAGGTTGGGGTCATAGGCGACGTTGACGGTCGCCACGCGGCCGACCGCCTCGTCGACGCCGCTGGCGAGGGCTCCCAAGACCTGGGGCGGTCGGTTGATCTTGGTGCCCAGGCCGGCCAGGGCCTGGTAGTTCTGCTGGCTCTCCAGGTTCTTCTTGTTGAGCGCCACGGCGGCCGAATACTCTTTCTGGTCGGAGCGATAATTGGAGATGCCGGTGAACACCGACAGCAGGATGAGGATGGCGCAGAGAAGGAAGGTGAAGACGAACTTCGCGCTCGTGATCGTCTCCAGAATTTCTTTCTTGATGAGGTCTTTTAACATAGATGCCCTCGATTCAATAGGCGATATCCGTCAATTATGGCGCTTTTCCGCCTTCATTTCAATGTCCGGAGGAGGGAGCGACCGCGGTCAACGAATCCGGATTTCGTAGAGCTTCGGCCAGAGCTTGCCGGTCACGAAGAGGCGGTCGCCTTTGGCATCGTAGGCGATGCCGTTGAGGACGGCGTCCGAATTCGCGCCGCCGCTTTCCCGGACGAGCGGCTCGAGGTCGAGCCAGGCTTTGACGCGGCCCGTGGCGGGGTCGATCCGGGCGATGCGGCTCGTCATCCAGACGTTGGCCAAGAGCTCTCCGCGGACGAGTTCGAGCTCGTTGAGGTTGGTGATCGGCCGGCCGCCGTCGGTCACGGCCAGGCGCCCAATTTCCTTGAACGTCGCCGGGTCGAGGAACCGGAGCTCGGCCGTCCCGTCGCTTAGAATGAGCCTCTTTCCATCGCAGGTCAGACCCCAGCCTTCCGGCTCGAAGCCGAATTCTCCCAGGAGACGGAAGTCATCCTTGTCATAGACGAATCCCCTGCCGTTCAGCCAGCTCAGCTGGATGAGCTTCTTGTCGAAAAGAGCCAGGCCCTCGCCGAAAAAATATGGAGCCAGACGCGAGATTTTCAGGACGGCGCCCGTATTCAGGTCAACCTTCCGGACCGAGGAAAAGCCTTCCCGGCCCGTGCTCTCGTAAAGGAATCCTCCGTCGAAGAGAAGGCCCTGGGTGAACGCTTCGGGGTCGTGGGGATAGGACCGGACAACCGTTATTTTCTGAACGGGGGCCTGGGCCTGACCGGCGGCGGCCGAAGGACCCGCCGACGGCGCGCCGAAGCCGCAGGACAGAGCGGCCATCGCCAGGGATAGAGCGATGAAACGTCGCACGAGGCTATTTTACAGGTTTATCGTGACGAGGTCGATATCCGAAAGCCGGCTTTTGCCCAGCCCCAGCTCGTCGGCCAGGGCGATGTGCGGGACGCGGGGGGCGATCGGTTCCATGGAGTCCGCTTTGCGCAATCCGTCGAGGATGTCGAGGGCCACGGCGTCGACGGCCACGGGATCCGTCCCGACCAGGACGCCGCCGTAAGGCCGGATGAAGCGCCGGTCCCAGCGCGGGCCGGCCTCGGTCACGATGAGCAGAGCGTCCCCGACCACCACTTTCTGCTTCTGGCGGATGATCGGGATGGCATTGACTTCGGGGATGCCTGGATTCGTACAGTTGTTGCCGTGCATCCGGTTGGGATTGTCGACCGTGCCGTAGTGGTTTTTCAAGCTGCAGGTGAAGACGGCTCCGCCGTGCGTCTTGGGCACGGCGATGTTGATCATGGAGGTGCAGACGTCGGCCAGGATCCGGCTCACCCGGCTCGTCAGGCTTCCGACGGGATACGTCGCGGCGGCATAATCCCCCGCGTCGCGCCGGCTGACTTTGTTGGCGATGAACCGCATGGAGCCGGCATCGGGTTGGATAGTCAGGCCCGCCTCCTTCATTTCTTCCTCGCTGCGGTCCCAGACGACCATATTCTTGTCGACGATGCCGGCTTTGCGCAGGCCTGCGGCCACGGCTCCGATCACGGCCGAGAAATGCTGGGTGTAATCCGTGCCCCGGACGTCCTGGCAACCGAGGGTGTTGATCTTGAGGCCGACGACGTCCTCGGGCGCGACGAACCGCCGCCAGGAGTCTCCGACAGACGATTGGCCGGTGAAGGTCGTGACGGCCCTATCGAGCATCGCCTGAAGAAGGTCGTTCTGGACTTTGCCCGCCGCGTCCACGACACTTTTATGCCGAACGAGGACGACCTTGCTTTTATCGGCCGGCCGGGGCGCCGACAGCCAGTCGCCAAAGGCTAAGCCGGCCTTGCGTCCGGCCGCCAATCCCGCCGCGGTCAGAGCTGTTTGTTTGAGGAATTGCCTGCGTGAAGACATGGTTCAACACCTTCCTTCCGTTATTTGGACGACCGGGAATTGCTTTTCTTCCCGAAACGACATACCGTTCGACCTTTGGGGCAAGGCCTGGCCCGGATCGGGCGCAGCGGCGGACTATTTCTTCACGGGAGCTTCGGGTTTCTCGCCGGAGCTGCTTTTCTCGATAATTTTCCCGGTCGGATCGACGGTGATCCCAACTTTCGTATCCTTGACCTGAACCGTAAGCTCGAATTGCTTGGCCGCCCCCTTGATCAAGGTTTCGGCCGTCAGGATCTTATAGCCAGGAAACTCCTTGGCCAAACTCTGCTGGACGGCGGCCGGAAGGTCGGCCGGGGCGATGACCTCTTCGATCTCGTTGACCTTGCCCTCGGCCGTATAAATAAGGTTGCGTCCCACCGTTCCGTCCAGGCTCTCGATCTCGAACAAGGTCACGCCGTTCTCGACCTCTTTGCTCGCCCCCTTGATCACCGCCTTCGAATACGCCGCCTTGAAGGCGTTGAGGACCGCTTCCGGCAGAATCTTGAGGTCCACGGCGGCCGTTTTTCTTTCGGCCGCTTCTCCTTTTTCGCCGGCCTCGGCCTTTTCGCCTTTTTCTTCCTTCTCTTCCTTTTCCTCGTCCTCTTCCTTCTCGCCTTTCTCTTCCTTGGCCACGGCCGCCTTTCCCTCGGCGTTTTCGACCTTTTCCGTCTTGGCCTTGATCTCCGCCTTCTCCCCCGCTTCGTCTTCCTTTTCCTTACAGCTCGTCGCGAACAGGAACACGACTGCGACCAGAACCGCTATTAGCCCTTTGATCTTCATGGCTTCTCCTTTCTTATCTTGATGTTATGCCGAGAGGACGATCCTGAACGTGCTGCCGCTGCCCTCCCGGCTCTCCAATTCGATCCGCCCGCCCATCGCCTCGACCGCCCATTTGGCGATGGCCAATCCGAGTCCCGCACCGCCGGACTCACGGGACCGCGCCTCGTCAATTCGATAGAAGCGGCCGAAGACCTTCTCCCGGTGCTCGGGCGCGATCCCCGGCCCCGAATCCGCCACGGCGATCGTCACAGCGCCGCCGCTCTCGCTCAAGCCGACCGAAACGGCCCCGCCCCGCGGCGTATATTTCACGGCGTTATCCAGGATGTTCACCACGGCCCGCCGGAGAAGATCCGCATCGACGCGCGCGCGAACGCCGGCGGGACCGTCGAACGTCAGCTTCTGATCCTTTTCTTCGGCCAGGACGCGCATATCCTCGACGGCCTTTTCGACGAGAGCGGCGAGATCGGTCTCGCTGAAGGTCGCCGCGAGCCGGCCGCTTTCGGCCCGCGTCAGCAGGAGCAGGCTCTCAACGAGACGGGTCAAATGGGCCGTCTCTTCGAGCATGCTCCCGATTCTGTCGCGAAAGGCCCCGGCGTCCAAATCTTCCTGGAGGGCGACTTCACCCACGCTCTGGATCGCCGTGAGGGGGGTCCGCAGTTCATGCGAGGCATCGGCGGTGAATCTTCGGAGCCGCTCGAACGCGTCTTCCAAGCGTCCGAGCGTCCGGTTGAAGACCGCGGCCAATTTTCCGAATTCATCATCCGGATTCCCGGTAGGAAGCCGCTCGGATAAATTCTCCGATCCGATCTGGGCGGCTTTGGCGGCCATAGCCGCCACGGGCCGCAAAAGCCGTCCGGCCAGGAGATAGCCGCCGCCGGCGGCCAGGGCCAGCGCCAAAGGAAGGGCCAAGGCCAGGATCAAGGCCAGCGTCTCGATCGCCTCATGGACGGGTTTCTCGCGCAGGACGACCGTCAGCCGGGCATTTTGGGAGACCCGCCCCGTGACGGCGCGATATCGTTTCCCCAATTTCGAGCGGACGGTTTGATATCGACTCTCGGGCCCGGCGCCGAGCTCGGGAAGACGTGCCTTTTGGAGGGCTTCGCTCCGAAAGAAGACCTTGTCTTGCCGGATGACTTGAAAGAGCCGCGTCGACCCGCCGGGATCCAGTTCGCGCAAGTCGGCCGGCGATTCCGTGATCTCTCCGGCGATCAGCGAAAATTCACCGTCGAGCTGGCGATCGAGCTGGCGGTAAAGACGTCCCTTGACGAAGACATAGACGGACACCGAAAAGACGAAGACGATCAAAGCCAAGGCCAGCGTATACCACAGGGTCAAGCGGGCGCGGACGCCCGGGCGACCGATCTTCATCGCTTCTCCTCCGTCAGGATGAATCCGACGCCCCGGATGGTCCGGAGCAGCTTGACGGCGAACGGCTCGTCGACCTTCTTCCGGATGCGGGCGACATGGACGTCGATGACGTTGTCGAGGGGCGTCACCCTTTGCGTTTCCTTCCAAATGTCCCGGGCCAGCATCTCCCGGGTCACGATCCGGTTCTGATTGCGCAGGAGGTACTCCAGGAGATCGAACTCTTTGGCCGTTAGAGAGAGAGGCTTTCCGGCACGGGTGACAGAACGGCCGATGAGATCCATCTCGAGATCGGCCAATTTGAGCTTTGAGACCTGCCCGTTCGTCCCCCGCCGGAGCAAAGCCCGGATCCGGGCCAGAAGCTCGGGAAACGCGAAAGGCTTGATTAGATAATCGTCGGCGCCGGCGTCCAAACCGACGACCCTATCCTCGACGGCGTCCTTCGCGGTCAGGATCAGCACCGGCGTCCGGTCGTGCCGGGCGCGGAGGGCGGCGAGGATCTCCAATCCGCTGCGCCCCGGCAGCATCAGGTCGAGGAGGACGAGATCGAACGTCTGCGTGGCCAGGAGATAGAAACCGATCTCGCCGGTCGGGGCGATCTGGACGTCGAAGCGCTCGGACTCCAGCCCCTTTTTGAGAGCTTGGGCCACCTTTTTGTCGTCTTCGACCACCAGGATCTTCATCCGCGTCTCGAATTCCTTATCATAGCACCAAAAAAGCGATCTCCGTCAGGGCAGGCTGAAATACCAGACGAATTTCAGCATGGCTACGGTCTTATTGAGCCGCCAGGTCCCGCGCGGGTCGAGCTTATCGCCAAACTGGTTCAGGACGAAATAGAGATAGGCCCCCGGCTTGGGGATCCAGGTTAGGCGCAGGTTGAAGAGAACTTTATTCTCGTCGTTATTCCACTGGGCGAAGACCGCCCCGTACAGCGCGGGCGTCACCGAGAAATTCATCCGCGTTTCGACCTGATCGATGGCGAACCCTCCGCCGGGAAGCCGGATGCCCGTGCGCTGATAGGCCAGGCTTAGGGCATAGAATTTATTGGGTTTCCACGTGAATTCGGTATCCCATTCCGTGCTCGAGCCGTCGTAGAACGTGCCCCAGTTGATGCCGGCACCGAAGACGATCGGCCGGCCGTCGAACGTGTCGAATTGGATCTCTCCCCGGTTCGTCCAATAGCGGCCGGCTTGGATCGTATGGCCGGGGCGGATCTCGAAGGCCTCGGTCAGATCCTCCGCATTGCGCTGAATATTGATCTCCAGCTGTTCGCCGCTCTTGAAGAACACGGCCAAGGGTCGGAATTCCATATAGACGGACTGCATCCGCCGGCTCGCGTCATCGAGGTAATAATTGATCTCGATGGGCTTGATCTGGAGCTTTTGGACCCAAGGCAGAAAGGCCGGCCGGGGATTGATGCGCCATTTGGCCGTATAGATTTGGTAGCTCGTCCGGCTTAAGAACCCGACCTCCGGATCGAAATCCTTGCCGACACGTTCCCAGGATCCGCTGAGCTCAATCATGTCGTTCGGATAATTGAAAAAAAGACGATGGGCCGTTCCCGAGGCCGCTTCGCGGTCGGATGTGTAGGTCGCCGCAAACGCGCCTCCGACTTGAAAATTCTTGTTTTTGAACAACTTGGACGTCGAATAGAGGACATCGACGCCACCCGTCCCGTTGAAGCGCCCGGCCTGGGCCGCGCCGATCGCCAGCGCCCCGATGGAGGATTGCTCGCCTAAATCCTGTTTGTAGCGGACGAGAGAAAAATTCGTCGCCTTGGCCGCGTCCGCATTCTCCGTTTGGAGGATCATGAGGCCGAGCGTCGTTCCCCCCATCTTGCCCAGAAACCGGGCGCCGCCGAGAATGGCCGTCTGTTGGCTTCGGAAGATGCCGATCCGGCGGCTGTAGAATGCCTGGGCTTTGCCGAGGGGAAAATCGAAGAAGTTCTTGGCCTCGAGGAAGAACTGGCGCTTCTCCGGCCAGGAAATCGAAAAGCGGGTCAGGTTGACGATCATCTCGTCCGATTCGACTTGGGCGAAATCCGGGTGGACCGTGAAATCGAGCTTGACCGTCGGGTTGATCAGGTAGTTGAAATCGAGTCCGAGACTTCCGACGGTCGCCGCCTTCGCCCCGATCGTTTTTTCCGCTCCGCCGAGGGCGTAGGGCCGAAATTCGAAAATCCGCATCCGGGTCAGGTCCCGCAATCCGGTCAGCGTTCCCGCCCGGTTGACCTGGACGAGCAGGGCATCCCGCGACCAGCCCTGCCAGAGGACCTGCTCGCGCTTGCGACGGATGTTGCGCTCGAAGTTGATCCCCCAAACCTGCTCCTCGGCGGGACTGAATTTTAAAGTCGAAAAGGGAATTTTGATCTCGGCGAACCAGCCCTGGTCCGTTCGCTTCGCGGCGACGTACCAGACTCCGTTCCAGTCGACATTTGTCTTCCGGCTGTTGTCCGTGACGAGCGCGTCATACTGGGCACCGTTGGGATTGATGATGAAGAGATAGGCGTTCCGCTTGTCTCCATAGGAATCCAGGGCGATCTCGAAATTGTCCTCGTTGCCGTATTCGAAGTCCCATTTCATCTTCTGGGCGATGATCTTGTCGGGGTCGGAGTCGAAACACCAGACGCCGATGAACATTTCGGTGGCGTTGTAGAGAATGGCGACTTCGGTTTTTTCGGTGGCCGGCTGGTTTTCGGCGAGCTCGCGCTGGGTGAAGTTGGAGATATGGAGGGCTTTGCTCCAGTCGGGCTCGTCCAGGACGCCGTCGAGCTTGACCGCCAAGGTCGTTTTGATGGCTTTCAGGGTATCGGGCTGGCTGTGCTGGGCGAAAAGCGGCGCGGCGATGCCGAGGACAACCAGAGCCAAAACGAGATGGGCCAGCCGGTCCCGCGAGAATAGGTTCGTCCCTTGAGGCTTCATGGACCCTTAAAATAATTCGGGCAGGGTCCCAAATCAACTGAAGATTCGTTCAGATTTTCTTCAGGCTAGATCAAGAACGGAATGAATCTTTTCGTTCGCCGCCGATAAGCCGCATACGCGTCCCCGAAGCGAACCCTCATCTCGCCCTCTTCGATCACGGTAGTCAGGAACAAGGAGATGACGACGACCAAGGCCAAGGCCGACGTCAGGAGGGTGACGCGCTTGAGATATACTCCCAGCCCGAGGAGCATGAGCGATCCGTACATCGGATGGCGGATGAATCGATAGACGCCGCTTTCGACGAGCCGGGTCGAATTCTCGAACTGACCGCTGGGAGCGGCCCGTTTGAGATAGAGGCCGATGGCGCCGGCGGCCAAACAAGCGGAACCGAGGAGCAGAATCCAAGACAAGATATGGAGAGGCGACGCAGGGTCGTCAAACCAAACCCCGACATTGAGAAGAAAAAGGGCCAGGATTCCTTCGAGGGCGCAGAACCTCGAGACGCCGTGGTAGCGGCGGGCCCGGATCGAAACCGACCAGGAAAACCAGACGATCAGGGCCGATCCGACCCCGAACCAGAGCCAGAAATGTCTCATTCGGACTGATGATACAGGCCGGCGGGATCGACGTCAACGGGAGATCATACCTTTGTCCGGCCATTTCTGTTACACTAATCCTAATACGCCAACAAGGAGGTCCGCCATGTCGGAAAAATCGAGGGTCGTAACCCTGATGCTTTGCGCCTGGTTCGGGATGTTCGGAGCCCATCGTTTTCATGTCGGGAAGACCGGCACCGGCATCGTCTGGCTCCTGACTTTCGGCTGCTTCGGGATCGGCATCATCGTCGACCTCGTCATGATCGTCCTCGGACGATTTTATGATGCCCAGAATAAGCCCATCCTGGCCTGGTTCAAGATGTGCGACGCCGAAGGGAAGGTGGTCTATTACGGAGTCTGAAGCCCTCCGGCCCCGGCTCGAACCCGAGAGCAACGACCGGAGAGGGGCGAAAGGGATTTCTATGATGAGACGGTATTTCGCCGTCGCGGCCTTGGCGGCCGCCTTAGCCCTGCCGGCCCGGGCGAACCTGAGGATCGCCCGAAAAGCGGACGGCCTCTTCAGCGGGAATCTCAGGACCGTGGCGGCGGCCTCCGAGCTCCGTCTCGTCGCCGAATATCTGGACGCCGCTTTCCCCGACCTCGACCTATCCACCCTGAGCCCTCGGGACACCGTTCGCTTCACCGCCGTTTATGAGATCGAGAATCGGTCGAGCCGACCTTGCTCGGTTGCCCTCCGTTTCATTGCCGTCGACATCCGCGACATCTCCGCCGAGCTCGACGGCCGTGCCCAGGCCGTCCGGAGCCGGGCGGCGCCGGAAGAAAAAAAGGAGTGTCTCCTCAGGATGGCCCGGCATCGGGCCGCTTTTTTGCCGGGATTTTATGAAGATTTCCTCCGTCGCCTCCGCGCCGGGGCCGGGATGGACAAGGAAGCCGACGACCGTTGGCTTCAGAATCTCGAAGAGCGCGACCTGGGCGCCCTGCCCGCGGAGTCGTCGTTTCTTCGAACGCTCGAGTCTCCTTCCGAGGCGGACTTTCCCGTTGCCGAATTCGAGGCCATCCTCCCGCCCGGGCGGAGCCGGCTGACCGTCACGTACGGTCAGCGGATGTTCATCGACGAGTGGGGGCACGGCTATTTCGCCGCCTGGCCGAAAAAAGGGGTGACCGGTTTCGATTATCTTCTTTATCCCGCAAAGGCCTGGGACGTCGCTCCCGAATTTCGACTCCATTTGTCGGTGCGCCTGCCGGACGCTCGGGGCAGGTCTTTCTTTTTCCGGACATGGAAGCGCCCGGCGGTCAAATGCAGCCTGCCGCTCCGAGAAGAGCCCAATGATGTGAAACACGTCAGGATTCTGAAGGGGGAATTCGCCGGCCTCCCAGCCGACATCCTGACGTTTCTCTTCTGGTTCGACCCGAAAGCCGACGGCTACATGCGTTGATCGTGTCCCCGTCACCCGACGGTTTTTTCCTTTCCTACTTGCATTAAACCTATATATTTGCTAGTATTTAATTTAA
>Ga0172371_10006236_pt1 | contig 17415 bp, 9 predicted proteins | sample Lak12m_FD_114543 | JGI IMG/M metagenome (GOLD analysis project Ga0172371, IMG submission 114543) | Freshwater microbial communities from Kabuno Bay, South-Kivu, Congo - kab_022012_12m | ecosystem: Environmental > Aquatic > Freshwater > Lake | place: Democratic Republic of the Congo: South-Kivu...
AAACCCAACCCCCTGAAGCAGTACCTTCGCGTCGATGAAGTGGCCGACTATTTCGCCATATCGGTGAGGACCGTCTATCGCCTCATCGACGAGGGGGATCTGAAACGTACCAAGATCCGGGGCTGCCTCCGGGTGCCGGTCTGGGAGATCGAGCGGTATGAGAAGGAACTGGAGCGGGAGATGGAGGAGGTGTAACCCCTTCCATCTCCCGCGAAGAGCCAACGCCCAGCTCTATGGCTTCCCCTTGAACTCCCTCACATTCAGTGCCTTCCAGTGAAGGCCAGGATGACTGAGAATGCGACGGGACATCTCTTTATCCGCTGTGAGGAGTGAGGGGATGATCTCTCCGGCATCCAGGATGTGGTCGAGGAATTCCCGCTCCGAAACTGAAAAGGGAAGCAGAATGGAGAGTTGATCGCGGCATTCCTCGATCAGACGTGCGGCCCACCCTCCTGGATCATGCATATGGGCTGTTGCAGCAGACCGTAGAACAGGAAGGAGTTCCTGCACGAGGTCGTGACCAGTATAACCGATGTCTTCCTTCGAGAGGGTGCGCCAATCCTTCCGGTTCATGGCGCCATAGACAACAAAAGCGAGGCGGAGACGCTCCCTCTGGAACATCCTCCGGGTGAGCAACTGATGGGCGTCAAAGACATCCCTTGCCGTCTGTCTTGAAAGCAGGGCGCATAGCTTGCCGGCCGCGATCTCATGGACATCGAGGATGGGGATCTGTTCGGCCGTATAAGAACCCACCGGGCATGTCTTGGACAGGATTGTGGGCCAAAGAGGAACACGAAACATGAAGTTTACGTCTATGTTCAAGTTCCCGCCATGACCAAAGACGCTGTCATATCGAAGAATCCACTTGCCGCCTGCATGCTCGCTGGGAGACCTTCGGACCACAAATCCCTCTCGTTGACAGACGGCCAGCACGGCCTTATCGATGTTTGGCCTTTCCGCCAGCATGGTTTCCCTGTCAGGAGCGCCAATATAGTTCAGGTCTATGTCCACAGAGAGGCGGGGCAGGTCCAAAACAAAGAGGTTCAGTGCGGTGCCACCTTTTAAGACAAGCCTGTCCTTAAGGAAAGGGTGTTTCCAGAGGTTCTGAAGCAAGGAAAACAGATGGGCGACCTTTTCAAATACGTCAGGCCGAAAACCCGTTGATGCGGCCTCTGACAGGATTCTCTCCCTTGAGAGTTTCACAGGAACTCCTCCCAACGCCGCTCAACGATTTCAGCGGGCACGATCAGGTTCCAATCGCGCACCAGCCGGCCTGTCTTCCCATCGGCTCTGCTCATATAGTGGGGCTGGGCGGGCTTCAACAGCCGAAGACGATCGAGGTGCGCCTCATCGGGCATCAGCGTATCCCGGTGTTGATCCAGGAAAAAACCTACCTTGGCCGCGGTGGTTGCGTTTTCCAGAGACAGGGTATATTCAACCACCTCGTCGAGATCAAAAAATTCGACGGTCTCCAGACTCCTCCAGATTTCCTCCCAGGTCCCCCCCAAAGAAGGTCTGTCCAGCAGATCCACCAGTGTTCTTTCAAGACTGGTCACGCGTATTTCCAGCCCCGATCGTTCCACCGACAGGGTCCCCAAAGACATCCGTCCTTTCTCCGCCCACTTGCTGGGAAAGGCGACGCCACGGTATCTCTGACCTCGGAAACTCAGCGGTCGGGTCCTTGACCGCGTCAAAAAAACAAATTCCTCGAATACGGAATAGGCCTTGCCGTGCAACTCGAGCGCCGTGTGATAGGCGAGCACAGCGTCCGTCGCCATTTTTGCCGCAAGGAGATAGGGATCGACCGGACATTGTTCGGGGCTGAGACCCAGGGGTATGGAGAGGTACAACCCACGCCGAACCCTGAGGATACGTTCCGTCTTGATATAGTGGCTGAGGATCGATTCGCGTGTCTTGCGATTGCGCGAGCCCCTCGCCGAGAGGAAAGCCGCGAACTCCTCATAGGTGAACACCGGGTGTCCTGCAAAAAAGTCCTGTGCCTTCAAAACCCGCCTCATACTTGCTGATTATGGTCATTACCCCTAAGTTCTTTAAGGGTAGCGCTTCACATTATCAAATCAGGGCTGTTATTGCAAGAAAAATATATGATCGAATGTAGCGGTACCCCTACATTTATTAGGGCTATCGCAAACAAATGGCAACTGCAGCCATCTCACAGAACACCCCGGCCGCGCCGCGAGACATTCTTTTTGAAAAAATCAAAAAATCTGCCATTCCTGTGACCATATCTGACAAACACCAATGGTAAGATGCCCCCGTTTTGATTGACATCTCCAGCATGAAGGACTATGAAATTATCCCAGAATTCAGTCTCCACTGTCTTTTTTTGAACCAAAGAGGGAAAGAGGAATGGAAATGATCCCAAAACGCCCATGAACCCCGATGCTCCGGAAAAACGGAGGTCGGGGTTTTGTATTTTGGGGGAAGGCGGGGGAGCGCAATGGAATGCCGGGGCCGATCCTCTGCTGGCAGGCGCAAAAGCATGAGTTTTGTGGGCATTGGTCGGGGGAACCACAATATGTTGTTAGTGTCTGGTTTGATTTTCCAATCGAGAGATTGTAGTATTGCTGTTCAAAACAGGGGAAATAGGGGGAATTCAGTCCGGAGTGTCTTCGGATGCCCAATTCAATCAGACCTTCCCATAAGGATGCCAAAGACACTTAACAGTGACTCCTTCTATCGCATGTTGTGCCACCCGGTTGCCAGTAAGATCACGGCAAGAAAAAGAGGCCGTCTTGTCAGTCAGTACAATGCTTTGATGATTGACAGAGTTTGCGTATCACGTGGTACGATTCTTCTGCCGAATATGTTGATGGTCTCGTAAAACCTCCGATTTTGGCCTTTTCGCCACCTATAAAGAATTGAAATCATTAGGTGCGGATTTCGGTTTCTTGACTTTTTTACGAATGCATCAATATCTGGGCGGAAATCCAAAATGGCCAGTTCATCACTTCATGCCCCATGATTTGAGGTGAAGGAATGAAAATTCAGGTACTCAATCTCGAAGGTATCCACATTCGCGAAATCAAAGGGTTGGAGGCCATTGGAAAAATATTTCCAAAGGATTGGATCGCATACGCCTCCCTTGAGTTGTATAGAGAGCAGAGAGGGAGCCGAGAATTCGATTTGGTTATAGTGACTTATGACCGCGTGCTTGCCATTGAAATAAAGGACTGGAATGGGGAATTGAAAAGCGACGGTTCATCATGGTTTTTGAACGGCGAATCAAGAGGGAAATCACCTGTTTTGGTGATTGATAAAAAGGCGAAAATTCTGTGGAGCAAGCTCGGTCAGATTTCCCATCAAATGCAACCAAAAGTCAACATTCCGGTTGAGGGGCTTGTTGTCCTTACGGGTATGGCTGGAAAACAAAAGCTCACCAACGAAGAAAAGAACTCTGTTTTTACATTGGATGAGTTTTTGGAAATCGCCAACGAAACTAAATACAGGAGAGTATTCCATTCCGTTAATCGAAACAATGAGTTGTGTAAGAACAAGGAATCTTTCAAGAGGTTTTTTGAAAATACAAGGCTTTTTAAGCCCCAAGAACAAACGTTTCATAACCATAAAATTATCGGTGAGGCCATATACCGACACCCGAAAGGTTTATATGAAGAATATCAGGCTGTTGATATGAACGTTAACTCAACGGCATTATTACGTTTATGGGATCTTTCCTCAGATACTCTGCCAATTGAACACCTGACCCAAGAAGCTAAGAGAGAAATCGTAGAGAGAGAACCGCTTGTTTTGTCATATATCAAAGAGGTTTATCCCGAACTTTTCGAAAAACGGGCTATCCTGGAACAGAAATCCTATGTCGATAATCAGATTATCGCTGATGAGTATGCAGAGCTTTATGACTTGCCGACGAGCCAGGAACGCCTGTTTCAATTTATGGCCAGATCCAATCTGACGCCAACTGAGCGAATAAGTCTAATAAAATTCATGCTATCGAATTTTTCCGATATTCACCAAACGAATGTCGCCCACAGGGATTTGGGGCAAGATTGTATATGGGCAAGTCCGACTAAGGTAAGCTTATCAGGCTTTATTTCAGCAACTCTGCCAAATAAACAAACGATCAGACAACGATTACCGATTTTAAAATCAAATAGGATTACGTTGCCCGAACAAGTATTGGGTGATTTAGAGACTGACCCTTTCAAGCAGGATGTATTTTTATTGGGTGCAGCGGCTCATCTGATAGCTTTTGGAGAAAGCCCCGAATCAGTAGACGGGGTGCCTGATTGGAAGAAAAGAAACGGTTTTGAAGAGTACCATCAATGGTTCGAGAAAGCATTGTCATGGGAACCGTCCGACAGATTCGCCAACGCCAGAGAAATGCTTGATGCGCTTAACGAAATTTCCATCAATGAAGATGAATCAATTGATCTATCGGCTCAAATATCGCCTTATAGAATAACTGAAGTAATAATGGCAAAATACAGGGTTGACCATATTATAAAGAACCCGCCCCCGGCGATGGTCTATAAATCTGAGCGTGATAATTACTCGGTTTTGGTAAAATGTTGGAAAATAGCGAACGATAACGAACTCCATAAAAATATCGATCTTTATAACTTTCTTGAAACCGTTGAAAAATACAAAAGGATCCAAAGTGATTATTTGGCAAATGTCATAGACCACGGGATCGATCAATTAAACAATATTTTTATGGTGCAGGAATTCTATGACGGGATAAAGTTGAGCGATTTGCAGGATATCGATTCTCTTGAACTGAAAGCATCGACAGCATTGAAAATGGTCCAAGGTGTCGAGAAGATGCACCAGAACGAAATTTACCACAGGGATATCAGAATTGAAAACATCGTTTTCGTAAGATGTCCTGACGGGATCGATCCTAAGATTATTGATGTCATGGAATACATGGAACGGGACTACTGCCAAAACTATTGCCCGAAGGACTATGAAAGCATTTCCTTGGAAGAAAGAGATATTTATGCTACCGCGCTGGTCGTGTGTGAAATATTGGGAATTGCATATGGCCTTCAGAATGGTGTTGTACAGATAGAAGGGGGACCGGATGAGCTCAAAAATTTAACTAAAGTTCTCAGGGACATGACCCTGCCCAGTCGTAGTGACAGATTGCCTGTGCTCGGGAGCCTCATGGATGAATTGAAGAATATTATTGAACCTCCGGCTCGAAAGAAAATCAAAAAGATATCCATAAAACTGACCCGCAATGAGCTATCAAAAGAAATTTCTTTTGATAAAGTATATTGTGAAACTAAGCCCAATTTATTGGCCTCTGATAATGGTACATTGTATGTCAAATGTAATGTTAAAAAGGGAGATAGCCCTGATGATCTTTTCATAACAGGCATGAATCAGGAAATAAAAGTCAGATACGATAAAAAAACCAAAAGAATTTTGCGATGCTGGGTTGATTATATAGAAGGACAAAAGGCCATAATAGTTAATACCAATCCCAGGTATAAAGCTTTTGAGGCTTCAATATACATTGAATCGTCCGAAAGATTCGATGTATCGGAAATGGAAGCGTGGATTGTTGACGAAGTCTTGCCCACCGTCTCACAAGGAGAAGATATTCACGCGTTCGAGGATATTGATGATGAATATGATGATTTTATTTCAACTGACCAAAAAGCCGTTCAAGATGATTTCGCGGCGTTAAGTACCTCTGAAAGATGGAATGAATTAATTGAGGTTGAGGAAAATCTTAGCCTCGAAGTACAGGTGATCGGCCAGGCAGTATATAGGAAAGACGAGAATGTTCTTATCATTCCTTATGACTATATGGGTATAGCACCTGACTTTAATGAAAGCGATTCTGTCAAAGTTCTGTACAAGAACAGCCAGGGAGAAGACAGGTCCATTGGCGAATTGGACTTAAGCAGAACGACCACAGACACCCTTTATGTACTCGTTAAGAACCTGCCGGTCAATTTGCAGGCCATTAATAAACTTACCTTGGATAGTCGTTTTCAGAAGGAGTCGTTCAAAAGACGAAGCAATGCAACCAAGAGAATTCTTAACCAACAATCAGTTATCCCAAACTTGATAGAGCTGTTTGATGGAAAATACGAAAATATAATTTTTCAAAAAGATATTGTGTTTGATGATGCGTTGATCGAAAGGTATTTCATTGACAACGAAGCTCAAATAGATTCATTCAAGAAAATATTATCAAATAGACCAATAGGGCTTTTGCAGGGACCGCCAGGAACCGGAAAGACAAAATTTATTGCGGCCTTCGTTCATTATCTATTTCAACGCTTAGGTATCAGCAATATCTTGCTTGTCAGCCAATCCCACGAGGCGGTTAACAACCTTGGTGAGGCTATTGCAAAGCTTAATGCTGAGATCGAGCCTGATTCCTATTTGGAAATGGTCAGAGTGGGGGCCGAAGGGTTTATATCCAAATCTCTGCTAAAATACCATTCCACTGGCCTTAAAGACAAATACAGCAGCACCTTCAAAGCCGAATTCAAGAAAAAAATATCGATCATAGGTAAAGAGATCGGACTCCCCGAAAGATTCGTTTCTACTTATTTTGATGTTCAGCAGACGCTTGGCGCCCTCTCTAAAAAGATTCATGAAATAACGGAAATAGGCGTAAAAGAACCAAGCAGGGTCGTCAAAAAGAAGGAAAGCAGTCTTCGCGAGACCTTCCGGCAAATATACGATAACAAATACAGGAAAACATATGGGGACCCAAGCGACGATATAGACCAGACATTGGCGTCTCTGGAAAAGAAAATAAAAGATAAATACAGCGTATCCTCTTATCCGCATTACCTGAATAAACTGCACAAACTGATCTCTCTTGGTGAAGAGTGGCTGAAGGTGTTGGACAGTAACACCAGAGGTTATGAGGAATTCCTGGCCAGAACCAGGCACATTATCATTGGAACTTGTGTCGGGGTCGGAAAGCCTTCTCTGAAAATTTATAACAATATTTACGACTGGGTAATTATTGACGAAGCGGCCCGCTGTAATCCCAGCGAATTAGCCGTATCCATGCAAGTCGGCAAAAATGTACTTCTGGTAGGGGACCACAAACAATTACCGCCGATGATTGATGACGTAGTCCTTGAACGAACCTGCAGAAGGCTGAATATGTCGCCGCCTGAACTTAAAAAAAGCGAATTCCAAAGATTGATGGAAAGCGATTTTGGCAAGAAGTATGGGTGCGGCTTGAATAAACAGTATCGGATGTGCGAACCAATTGCCAATATGATATCTGACGTCTTTTATAAGAAAGATGGTATTGAACTCGTCACTATGCGCGATGCCGACCATGACTTTAGCGCTGTCCTACCGGACATTTTAACCAAAACCGTTACCTGGATAGATACCGCTTCAGTGGACAAAGAGGCTTTCCATCGTCGGGATGATTCGAATAGTCTCTATAATCCGTATGAGGCAAATACGGTTATTAAGGTTTTAGATCAATTGTATGATTCGGACCTTTTTATGCAATTAATGTCTGAAAGGTCATTTGGTGAGCCGCCGATAGGAGTTATTTGCCCTTATGCCGCTCAGAAAAAACATATATATATGGAGATTGTCAGGAAGGCTTGGCCTGCAATTTTCACAAAATTGCTGAAGATCGATACGGTTGATAGTTACCAGGGCAAGGAGAATGAGATAATAATTATCAGCTTGACCAGAAATGATAGGAAGGTCACTGAAGGCTTCTTAAAGTACCCAGAAAGGATCAATGTCAGCCTTTCCCGGGCCAGGGAATGCCTTGTGATAATCGGCGCCAGTCGCATGTGGGAGGTCGCAGCGCCCGATATGCCCTTACGAAAGATTCTTGGGTATATAGAATCAAGGAAAGATTCGCGGGAATACGGCTTCTATAGTGCAGATGACTTATTTAAAACGGATGGAGAACTGGGATAATGTTAAACGAATCCCCATTTTTTGATCCTGAATCCGGTGAGCAGTACGACGCAATAGTCGTTGATAAATTCTCGTTTCTATTGCCATGTAAGGCCTTCAGAATAAAATATACGATATCAAAAGGTTATGATCTAGCCGTAACCTATGAGTTTATTTTGCGCTTTTTGAAAATAAACGGACCGACCGATATTGATATCCTGCGGCAGTATTTTGGTTTTTCATCATCAGAGATTGCTATAGAGCTAAATAAGCTGATTAACGACGGATATATCGAAAAAAATGTTAATACGAAAGAGATCAAGTTAACCAGCCAAGGCAAAGAGCTCTTTGTTGAGGATAAGCCAGAGATTATCAGGACGGAAAACGTAACTGATAAGTTTTCTGTCGAGTTGTTCAGCTTTAATTTGGTTAAATCCCAGAAAAGCCCTCATAAAAACGCTTTCATAGGTATGAAAATGACCCAAACAGAAGCGCAGGCAGCAGCCAATAGCAAAGCTAAAGCCAAGGAGAGCTTTAAGAACGGTTTCTACCAATTCACCGAGAGCAAGGGTGAGAAAGAGGCCTGCTTTAAAACTAATTTGAGAAAGATCGATAATATAACTGCTTTAAACAGCTTTCCCGCTGAGATACAGGCAAATATTGAACTTAAGATATCGCCATCACTTGATCTGGAATTGCAGCTGCCAAGATTGAAGGAATTCCGTGACCCAAGCAAAATACTGCGCGTTATTCGAAGGTCTGCGAATGATGTCTCGTCTGGACAAAAAAATCTTAACAAGGGAAATTTACGAAATTTTGTTGATTTGATTCAAGATGAGAAATTAGTCAGCAGCTACATAAAAAAGGATAATAGATTCCTTTTCTTAAATTATATAAAGGATGTCTTCATAAGCCAGAGCCGAGAATATGAATACTCTGAAACCAAATCCATCATTGGCTCGCCCCTCCTTGGCCAAAACTTCGAAAATATCCTCAACCATGTTAAGGCAGCAAAACCTACCGGTGAAACGGATGAAAAATTAGATATGTTATGGTTGCGTCCTTCTTATCCCTTTTGGGGGCGGTCAAAAGAGTCCATAGAAAATATAAATCTCACCAAAAGGGAGCTTCAGGAAGAGGAGGGAAGATTCGTTCTATTGACTGATAAAGATAACACCGGAATAAAGGGCTGGGATGCCAGGAAACGTTATCATTATTATTTCGACTCGATAATAGAGATCGATAGAATACCAGAGTTAGAAAATATCGAGATAATCCTGATGCCAGGAAAATTCGTGTGTTCACTCTATTATCACTCCATGAAAGATAACCCCTATCGGATCCCATTTGGTTTCATAAGCTCCTATCCGGGCGTTGTGGAGAAGATACAAAAACGTTTGACTCAATATTTGAAGGGCAAAATTGTCGCTGATGTTCTTGACTATGACGAAACTTATCGAACCTCAAAACTCGAAAAAGACATTCTGAGTCTGCTACATGGTGAAGAAATGTAAGGGCGGATAACTTGGGGCGCCATTTCTCAAAATAGTTAGTGCGAAAAATGATCTTAAAAACAGCACTATCTTAGCGTTTTTAGGGCAAAAAAGGACGTGATAGCGAGAGTGATTGCCAAAAAAATCCAGGGGAAACAAAAAGCTAAACCGCTGATTTTGACATTAACCCAGGCCAGGAAGACCACGCATCCGAGGGATTCGAAAACGAATTGAGTCCGGTCATTTGCTCAAGAATTAAAGATGCAGCGAGCGACCATCGCTAACGTGGCCGTGGTGTCTCGACAGGGATGTCATACGAGCGGGGAAATAGTGAAATCAAGGATTGATTGGAGGGCATAATCTGATGTGAGCGTCTGAATACCCATTGCCCGAACTGCAATATTGGCCGTGTCCACATAAGACACTTCGGAATCATCCACTCATAGGCGGCCTTACCCTCTTCATGGAGGTTTTTCATGGCTTATTCACAATTCCTTACGCCGAGACAAGAGGTTATTACAGATAGAGGCGTCGAAGGCATTATTGACCTTGCCAATATCAAAGACGAGACCGGAGAGCATCTGGAGGCCAGACCGGCAGATTTCCTGGACCTCACATACCCGACGTCCGATGTCGTCAAAGTCTTAGAGGAGATTGATCGGCGGTTCGCCGATCCCGGCCACTCTTCGGGCCTTTTTCTCTTCGAAGGCTTGAAAGGGAGCGGAAAATCGCATCTCCTGCTTCTCATCCACAATCTCTTTGCCCACAAGGAGACGGCCAGGAAGTGGCTCGCCAAGAACGGCCTCACATGCGACGTTCCAGACGATGTGACCGTGATCCTTAACAAATTTACCGATGATCCCTATGCCGCCATCTGGAACATGATCCTCGAAAGGCTTGGCGCACCCCCGTACAGCGGCCCTACCCATCCCAAGATAGAGGTTTTTCAAAAGGCCCTGGGGGACCGGCGTGTGGTGCTCATCTTCGATGAACTGGAACAGGGAATCAACGTGATCCGGGAGCCGGCGGTGCAGGCCCAAAACATTGCCTTTCTCCAGGCCCTTTCCGAATACGGAAACCGGTCCCCACAGGTGACCCTTTTCGCCAGCGTTTATACGGACAAGGTGGAACCGGGCAGCACCTTCAAGCGCATCCTTCCTCGATGTACGGTACAGTTCGACAACGACAAGGACAAAAGTCGTGTCATCCTCCACAGGCTTTTTGAAAACCATCAGGGGTTCGATCCAGCGATCGCCGGGGCTGCGATGGAGAGCTACCTGCAGAACTGGCAGCGACACGCCCGGGGGATTGATATTGAGGAACTCAGACAAAATCTGATGGATAATTATCCCTTCTCGCCTTCCTTGATGAAGATCATTCTCAGACGGATTCCGGCAAGGGGCGGGTTTCAGAATGTACGGGGGGCCATTGCGTTCCTGAGCAATCTGGTTCGACTGACCTACCAAAACAGCGATCTGATTACCCCGGCCGCAGTCGCATTGGAAGATCGGGTCAACACGATCATCCTCAAGGACCTGGACCCTGGAGGCGATTTGATCAGTCGGGCCAAAGAAAACATGGATTCTCTAAGAGACCGCCTGCCCCTGGTAACGGAAATGACCGGTGCGGTTCTTCTCTATACCCTGTCCGAAACCGGAAGCCTGCGCGGGGCCTCCCGGGAGGAGCTGATCATGGACCTCCTCACCCCATCGACAGACATCAATGATTTTGAAACCGCCCTGGCAGGGCTCCAGCGCTATGCCTCCCATTTCTGGCACCAGGAAGGCCGGTATTATTTCGATACGGAGGAAAACCCGGAAGCCAAGGTAGAATTCAGGTCGCTCAATTACAGCGATGAAGATGCGGAAAAGAGGCTCAAAGCCATTGTCTTGGATATCTTCAAAGAATCCATGAATACCGAAGTCTATGCCTCCCTGGAACAGATTCAGAGTTTTCTCAAGGAATCCGACAAATCGAGAACACGGTACATCCTTGCAGGAAGGCGGCTGACCCAGGAGGAACGGCATAAGATATACTTTGGAGCGGAAAACCGCAATCTGATACTCCTGCTGGAACCCAGCGACGACAGGTTCCATCTATCCACTGACAAAGATCTTGTCAAATGGGCAAAGCGAATTCTCGCCGCCACGGATCTCATCGAATCAACGACCCAGGCTCAGCGAAAGGAGGCCTACCGCCGGATTTTCGACAAGGACATGGGATATGCTGTGGACCGCATCAAAAAGGCGGGTCTCGTGTACATACGATGGGAGACCTATGGGCAGAACGTGACCGATGATCAGGTCGAGCTGGAAGCGCTGCCCTCTGACTGGTCCAAGGACAAGGTCCTGGAAAAGCTCAACCAGGACTGTTTCCCCATGTTGACCTTCAAAGAACATATGGAGCGCCGGCTGGAAGACATCAAAGGAAGCCACGTGCGAGACATCGAGTCTGAATACCGCATGACCCTGGGCTTTCCTGTCCCGCTTACTGCCGGAGTTGTCCCCAAGGCCATCAGGACACTCTGCAAGGATGGACAAATCGGTATTCAGCACAGCTCGGGGAATTATTGCTGGGAAAATCCGCAGCTTACTGAAAGCGAATTGAGCCAGGCGAAGATTACGGATCCATTTGAAAAGCCGGGAGAGCTTAAATGCCCCAGATGCGGCATGTGGCCCTGCCAGTGCCCTCCGATTCCTCCCTCTGCGGTATGCCCCAGATGCGGCCAGTCTCCATGCGTATGCGGCGGCGACCCTGGTCCCTTGTGCCCCAAGTGTGGGAAATATCCGTGTGTCTGTCCAACGAAGGAAAGCAAATCTCTGAAGATACCTGCCCAGATGTCCGCGGCCGACCTTCGACAGCAGGCGGCCTTTCGTCTTCAGGAATTCCCCGGTGCACTGGTTACAAAGATCACCCACAAGGTCTTTTTTGAAAAGGCAAAGGTGGGCGACCTCAGCACTCTGGCCCCCGCCATCCGGGGCGGTCTGACAGGCCCGGGGGATATTGTGGCGGAGATATCCATCACCAAGAGCGGCAGTTTCACCAAATCCCAGGTGGAACAACAGATCGAGGCCTTGCCCACGTTTCAGGATGCCATGTATTCTCTGGAGCTGATTATCGAGGTGGAGAATCCCTGAAAGAGGTGACCCCAATGAAAAGCGTACCACCCGTCCTTTATGAACGCATTGTAGAACCTGGCCCCCGCCTCCCCTGCGTCGCCGAGTGGCTTGTCCAGGAGGTGTGGAGCCGAGACAGGTACAAGAAGCTTGATCCCCGAAAGTTTTTGTTGCAGGGCGAGGAAGAAGTCAATCTCTTCGAGCAGCTTGTGGCAAGTGCCGCAGACAGGGTTTATCAGGAACTCCTGTCGTCCCCTTCTGCAAACCGAAGGGTTCTTCCAGCGCTTGGCCAACCGGATCAGGCCGTCGTGGTTTTTGACGGCATGTCTGTCAGAGAAATCCCCATCGCCCTGGATTTGGCTGAAAAGTCCGGTTTTGGTATTTGCGATGTGTCAGTGTCTCTCGCTGCGATGCCCAGCGAAACCATCGACTTCATTGCAAGGGAATTGCCGTGCGGGAGAATCGCTCCGTCGCAGCTCGCCACCCGCAAGGAGCTGAAGGAGAGAAACATCACGGCCATCTACAGCGGAAGCCATACCCAACCCGTCCAATTGCCCGAGCACGGCAATGCGCTGTTGATCTGGTCGGCCTTCCCCGATAATACCTACAAGGACAGCGGGGCGCGGTTTGAAGGCCACTTTGAGAACCTGCACCTCATGTTTGAGACGGCCTGGGTCAATACGCTTCAGCGTATCCTGAGCAAGAAAAAGATCATTATTACGAGCGATCACGGCTATATTTTTTTCGGCACTGGCATGGACTTTCCAAGAACTCCAAACGAACTCAGAGCGTTGAACCAGTATTTCGGAAATGACCGGAACATTTCTTTGGACAAGAAACCCCAGGTCCCTGCAAGCGATGATGTTTATGTGGATGAGGCCTGCGGCGTTGCAGTCCTGAAAGGGAGAGTGAAGACCCGATCCACCGGCGATGCAGGCACAAAGCTCTATAAACATGGCGGCCTGAGTGTGATGGAGATGCTGACCCCCTGGATAGAACTGGAGCGACGATGAGCCCCCGGCCCCCCAGAAAGGCTATCGAAGAAGGCTTTCCCATCGTGGAGATCAACCGTCTGGCCAAGCCGGAGCGAAACGCCTTCAGGCCCATTTACCAGATGCACAAGTGGTTTGCCCGCAGGGCTTCCTGCGTGTTTCGGGCGATCCTTCTCGGGGCCATGAAGCCTGCCGGCACGGACATCATGGAGGAGTTCTATAAAGACCACAGCCATGACCCGGATACCAACGGGGTCCACATTCTCGATCCCTTTATGGGCGGGGGGACCACCGTAGTGGAGGCCCTTCGGCTGGGATGCCGCGTAACCGGGATCGATCTGAATCCGGTGGCCTGGTTCATCGTGAAAAGCGAGGTGGAACCCGTTGACCTGGAAGAACTGAAAGCGGCCTTCGAGCGACTGGCAGAGCGGCCCACCACAAGCGGCAAATCCCTGCGGGAGGACCTCCTTGAGCAATATATAACCGAGTGTCCCTGTTGCGGTGCAGGCCGGGAAGGGGCAGACATCATTTATACGTTTTGGGTAAAATCCGTTACATGCACAAGCCCCACCTGCCGGCAGTCTGTGCCCTTGTTCGGAAATTACGTCATTTCTGCCAAAAACCCCACAGTCCACTATGTGGCTGATTTCCAATGCACAAACTGCCGAAAGACCTTTGATCTGGAGTTGGACAGTGTTGCCCTGGTCCCGGAAACCTCGCTCATGGCATACAATGCCAGGGATGGGGCCGGGGACAGGAGAGGGGCAAAGCGCTGGGCTGTCGCCGATTTCCATAACAAGACCTTGGTGTGCCCCTGGTGTTCTGCGGCGGGCGAGACACCCCGCGACACCAGAGCCTTCCTAATTGAGAAAAAAAAGATCGCCCTGACCGTCCTTCTGTGTCCCCATTGCTGGGCCGTGTGGCAGTACCGGGGAACTCTGCCTGAACAGGTGACCTGCCCGGTGTGCGCCGGGACTTATGATCCGATGAAAGGAAACATCCCGGCAAAAGGAAAGTTCGAGTGCCCGTCCTGTGGAACCAGAGACAACATCATAAATGCCATTCGAAAACTCCCTGATGATAAGCTTCTCCAGACTGTTCCTTATGCCATTGAGGGGTACTGTCCGGAGTGTGCCGGGAAACCCGAGAACGACAGTCTTTTTGAAGAAATGAACCGGGGAAGGAAGGCGCCGGACCATGCCTGCAATCTCTTCCGAAACAACGGCAAATTTTTCAAAAAGATCACCCCGGCGGACCTCAAGCGGTATCAGGAGGCCGAGGCGAGGTGGGAGCGGGAAAAGCCCTCCCTGCCTTACCCAAAGGGAGAGATACCGGTAGGAGAGAAAACGAAATCCGGTTTGCTTGCCCACCACTATCGCTACTGGCACCAGATGTTCAACCCCAGGCAGTTGCTGTGTCTGAGCACGCTTCTCAAGGGCATTGATGAGGAGAAGGATCAGGCTCTGAAGGAGATGTTGCTCTGCGCTTTCTCTAATTCTCTTAACGATAACAATGTGTTCAGTAGATATGCTCGACCTCGAAATCATTTGGTGGGTGTTTTTGCCAGACATGATTACCAACCAAAAACGGATCCTCTTGAGGGAAACCTCTGGGGCACAGCATATGGGCACGGCAGTTTTTCGGGCTATTGGAAAAGTGTACTCAAAGGTAAGTCCTTTTGCTGGAATGTTTCTGATAAGAGGCTGGAAGAATCGAACTTTATAGTTGAGGAAAGCCAGGAAATAATAAGACTTACAGAGAAATCAGATTTGCTTTGCCTTAATGGAAAAAATATTGCTACATCCCAAGTCGCCCACGCAATAACTGATCCACCTTATGGCGGAAACGTCAACTACTCGGAACTTGCCGACTTCTTCTACGTCTGGCTGAGGCTTGTCCTCGGCAAGACGTACCCGCATTTTGCACCTGAAATCACCCCCAAGGCTGATGAGATCATCGAAAACCCGACTAGGGGAAAAACCGAGGAGGATTATAAGACAGGGCTCACTTCGGTCTGGGCGAAATGCCACGAGAGCCTCGAAGAACAAGGCCTCCTGATCTTCACCTTCCACCATGCGGAGGGATCTACCTGGGAGTCTCTCCTTGATTCCTTGTGCCAGGCGGGATTTGCCGTTGAGGCCATCTATCCGACTCACAGCGAGGCCGAAAACTCTCTTCATCTGATGGACAAGGATTCCATTTCATACGATCTCATTCATGTCTGCAAAAAGCGGGATCTTCAGGAAACCATCAAGGAGCGATCATGGGCCGGGGTGAGGCAGGAGATCCGTGCCAGGGCCAGGGAAGAAATCAAGACCATTGAGGCAGGCAGATACGGCAGTGAACGGCTTTCCCCTGCGGACAAGAACATCATCCTGATCGGTAAGTGCCTTGAGCTTTACAGCAGGCACTATGGTAAAATCGTGGACTATAAGGGGGAGATGGTGCCGCTCAGTGACGCCCTTCGCGCCATCCGCATGATGGTGGAGCAGCTCGTCTCGTTTGAACGGCCGCTGCCATCGGAACTGGAGGTACTGGACCCGGTCAGCTATGTGTACTTTACCTGTCTGTGCGACCGAAAGGAGATTACCAGCGATGAGGTTCACAAGACCACAAGGGGATTGATAGAACCGGCGGCCTTGATCAAGGCAGGGGTCATGCGCAAGGGCCGGGCCAAACGCGGCAGGACCTACGAGGTCAAGACACCGGATGAGCGCTACAGGGAACTGGACGCCCTGTTCATAAAAAAGGGGAAACAAAGCGAGCAGTTATCCCTTTTCCCTGAGATGGAAGAGGCCAGATTCGATCAGATCGGTCTTGTGGACGTGGTCCATTATCTCATAGCCCTGGCCCAGGAAGGGGAGAACCTGAGCCCCTGGCTTAAGCGGTTTGAGGCCGTTCGGCCCCAGCTCCGGGCCGCGCTGGAGTACCTCCAGGACAAGAATCCGACATTCCTTAATCCAGTCAGGAAGATCCAGCAGTTGATGGAGGTCTGAAATGAAGGGATACCAGATTGTTGAAGAATGCTATCTGCGGCCCTACCGAGACGACGGGATACAGCCCTATGACCAGAGAATCGGCATCCTGGATTTTCTTCGGGAACTCAAAGCTGGCGCGGAAATACTCCCACGCTGTTCAGCTTACCAGGTGGTGGGCCTCGATGAAGCGCTTTATCTGGCTGGCAGGGAGGGCAGGGAGGTAGTCGCTGTGGACATCCGGCGGGTGCTGCAACAATCGGCCCAAAGCCTCGATAGGCGAATCATCGAAGTGCAGGTCATCTGCAAGGGAAAAATCAAGATGGGCCACGGTTTCTGGCTTGAATTCCGCGGAGAGGAACTGCGGCTGGATTCCATTTTCGGTGTGCCTCGCAACTGCAGCATCAGAGAAGGGATCGAATTCTATGAGACCGGGTTCAATCTTTCGAGCTGAGAGGGCAATACAATCAAGGCGATTTGCTCTCAAATCGCAACGCCTTCGTACCCCCGGCACCCTTTGAGCAACTTTTCTATTGGAGGAAGGACATGAAAGCCCACAAGATGTTTGCCACGGTCAAAGAGCCCAGAAAACTCGTCCTGGACGATGTGCCTTTTGAAAAGGGCCAGCGGGTGGAGGTCCTTTTGCTGGCGCCGGATCATGACGAAACAGACCGGGTGAAGCGGCTCAAGGCCCTTTTCAAAGAAACCCGGACCCTGCCTCAGATACAGACCATCACCGAAGAGGAGATCGCCGCTGAAATCGATCGCTACAGGAGTGGACAATGAGGGTTGTGGTCGATACGAATGTCCTAATCTCCGCTGCATTTCGGGACCGCCTTCCTGAGGACGTCATTCTGTTTCTTGTCGGCAGCCCTGATATGGATTGGATCGCCACTGAAAGGATCGTTCAGGAATATCGCGATGTCCTTCGCAGAAAAAAGTTCGG
>Ga0172371_10006237_pt1 | contig 17411 bp, 11 predicted proteins | sample Lak12m_FD_114543 | JGI IMG/M metagenome (GOLD analysis project Ga0172371, IMG submission 114543) | Freshwater microbial communities from Kabuno Bay, South-Kivu, Congo - kab_022012_12m | ecosystem: Environmental > Aquatic > Freshwater > Lake | place: Democratic Republic of the Congo: South-Kivu...
CAAAAAACGTACGCAACTCATTGTAAATATCCATTAAATCAGAGCTTATAACCGATGTCTCTCCAATAACCGTTAAAAAACTGGTATCCCCGCGCCAACGAGGCAGAATATGAAAATGAATATGCTGAGGAATTCCACCGCCACCCGTAGGCCCAATATTTATACCAGAATTAAATCCTTCAGCTTTTATTATTGCCTTAAGGCCTTCAATGGTAAGATTTATAGCTTCAATTATTTCAAAACGTGCCTCAGAAGAAAGATCATTCAAATTTGATGTATGCATAAACGGCAATACCATTAAATGCCCAGCATTGTAAGGATATCGATTCATAATTATTGCACAGTGTTTAAAACGCTTTAGAATAAAATTTTTATCATCTTCATCTTTTGAAAATTGATCGCAAAAAACACAGTTATTAACCATGCTTGATAAATCAACTGCCTCTTTTTTTGTAACGTAGTTATGGCGCCATGGCGCATATAAATGCTTCATAAAAATTCCTCTAAATTAAACAGACCTGAAGAGATCCTGACCCCACAAACTTAATCTCCCCAGGTCTTAGTTTAACCTGTATTTAGGTATTTGTGTAAACAATACGCGTTTAAGGCAAGCCTAACTCCTTGTTATCGTGCTACTTGAGGAGTCGAATTCACAATAGCCTGAACCTGTTTAAACAAAGACGTTTTTTTTGCCATGTACTTTGCGTTAAACTTTTTAATCTCTTGCAACATCGCATTTTTTTCAGCACTACCAACAGGCAAATCTTTATGTTTTTTTATATTGATTCTATAAAATTCCACTAACGCATTTTTCAACGCTTCATAATTTGGATTGTATTCTGAAATTGCATCAACAATAATGCCAACGTTATCAAAACTTAAATTAGGAATCGCTTCTATTAGCATTCGCCACAAAACATCTTGATTCCTATTTGGCGTATGGCCTTCCAACCCCATTAAATATCTAACAATTTCAGTTATTTCTCGCCCTTGATCAATTTTAGGCGCAATTTTTTCTTTAAGCTTATCTATAACCTGATTAACCTTATCACTATCCTGCCTAAAGAAGTTGAAAAAATCAGATGACTTATAAAGGTCTTCTTCTATTAAGGCCAATGTCTTTTGAAAGAATTTATTTGAAATAAATGAATACAATTCGGGTGTTTTATCGAATTGCACATATTCGGATAAATAAAATTTTAAATCTGCCACCAAAGCATCACTAAAAATATCTTCAAGCTGGGCAATGTGTTTTTTTGCAAAGATGTCAGCACACCTGATAATAAAAGTTTTTTCTACTGGTTTTCCTGTCCGCAAAAGCAACATTTTTGTTTTAAGTAAATTTGAAAAATCATCCCAGACTGAATCAGCTGAATCGCTCTCACCAATTTTTTGTAAAATAACAACAAATATTCTTTCAAAATTGGCTATTTTTCTTTCTTGAGTAGTTTTTAAATATTCCGGAACTCGCTCGTTCAGTAAATCAAAATACAATGATATAAATCGAATAAGCAATATCTTATGCTCAATTGCAATTTTCCAAATCTCTTGCACGCCACTTTTATCAGCATTGTCTAAACTAATCGTACGCTCAATCAAAGAGATTGCCGGTTCAAAATTCATTCCGATTAATTTTCTGATTAAGTCTGTCAATATTTTGAGGCGACCACTAAACACAATTGAGCGCTCCGAATTAATCCAATCGTTAGACCGATAAATTGATTCAACCCAAGCCCAAACAACTCCTCTAAATTCTTCATTTTTAAGTAAAGTGTCGCTTAAAACTTTCATAAACTCTTCATAAAGCAAGGTTGTGGGAACAAGACTATCAGCTATAAGGCTAAGGTTTTGAACATCAAACTTTGGCAACTCACGTATTAATTCAATCCATAATTTATTAAGATTATCGACAGGAAATTCGAAACGGTTTAAATTACGCAATAAAAATACAACATTTCGAATTTCTTGAGTTTCCGATATTTTAACATTCAATCTGGCCGTCAATAGTTCAACAAATGCTTTGTATCGTTCTGGATCTTGTTTCACAATGTATAAAAAATTATATGAATTATATAAATCTTGCTCAATAGCCTCTTGAGTCATAGCTGCAAATTTATTGAGAATAAACTTGCGAAGTTCAGGTGCTTTATCAAATTTAACCAATTGAGCAAATTCATCCTTTAAATCTAGTAAAATCTCACGATCAAAAAGAGCCTCCAAACCAGCAGGATTCTTTTTTGCAAAAGCACTTAAAAGCTCAATAACAACATCTTTTTTTTGAGGCTCATATGCTTTTAAAAATGAAATATTTGATTTTAACCAATTTAAAAATTCACCCCATAAAAAAGATGTTGAGTCAAGCTCATCAAGTTTTTGAATCATGGCAATAAAAACTTCTTTTAATAAGATTATTTTTTTATCAATTTTATCTTTTTGATAAAAACGCTCCCTATCGTTTAGTAAATTCGAATGGGTAGCAACTAAATGCATAAACGCTGGTTCAAAATTACAATCAATCAAGCTTTTATATGCAGCAGCACATAATTGTGTTGCATGCTGGTTAGCTTCAGGTTGCCTAAGTCCTGAATCAACTAAATCTAAAATAGACCATCTAGCACGAGAACATTCTCCTACCAAACGACCAACCAATTTTTGCATATTATTTTGGTCCGATGCACGGATTTTTGCATACTCTTTATAATTAATAAAACTACCAACTAATTTAAAAAATTTATCTAATACCTCGTCTTGTCGCATTAAAATTTTGTCGTCTAAAACAGCCCCAAAAATAGAATATATATATCCTAAAAACCCTTCAGATGCATATTGATAATATTCTGTATACAATATCTTTTCCACATAACTAAAAAATGAACTAAACCATCCATCATAATTTTTGTTGATAAGCCACTTAATAACGTATAATCCAAAATCATAAGCAACACTAGTGTGCACGGTCATCATAAAAACGTTATACAGGATTAAATCATCATTCAGAGACTGCAAGGCCTCATTGTAGTCATTTACCGTGAGCAAAAAATATTTTAATGCAATATCAAGTTCTACCAAATTTTTTAAGGTTTTATCTTGTTTAATGACTGTTGTTTTTATAAATTCAACCAAAGAAACTTTAACTCGTGTTACATTTTCTCTCGTAGACTCAAAAAATTCTTTTTCTTCGTTGAGATAATCACCTGATGGATAAAACGTTACAATCAAATACAAAATATTTAAAATAGATGGCATTTTTAAGAGATTTGTATCCGAATCTTTAAAGTTCCAAGTTATCGCAACAGATGAATTATTACCCAATATAAGACTTGTAGGTTCTGGTAACCCGGACAAAACAGATAAAATTTTCGAACGATAAGATAATCTAATACAAGATTCATCACGTATTTTAATAAAATTTACTGTAAACGTATTGTTTTTCGAAGCTTTTGAATATGAAATTTCAGCAGTCATGCTATGTTCTCTGACTGGAATATTGTATTTTAACTTTATCATATCCACAGATAAATCTACACCAATAAGCCTTGGTTTCTTTTTTGAAATTTGTTTAAATTTTTCTAAGCAGTGTTCCAAACGAGCAAGACTAAATGGCCTTTGAATACCTGTAAGATATGTTTGCCCTGTCAAATTTGCTAAAACAGCCAATAAATCTTGATGAATTAACGCAAATAAATCTTCAAATGTTGGACGTTGCGACAGAGTTGCATCGATTTTTGTCATACCACCCAAAGAAAATCTTTCAACGTCAAAGTTACCACTTGGCTGCGTTTGTTTTTCATTAAGCGGAATCCCTCTAAACCATTCCCAAATAATGCCAATATATGATTCAAACGACAAATTTAATAGTAAATCTAAATTATTATATTTTATATTTTCTATACCAATCCAAGAACGCAAAAGAGAAAAATACAACTCAATCATTTCCTTAAATCTACCAACTTTTTTTACAACATTGTCACCATACTCAGTACTTCCTGAAATGGCTTTTACTGAAGAATCAAAGAGATCAACAAAATCTTTCATAGCTCCAATTGCAACAGCTTTTGTTAATTCGTTTTGTTGGGCATAGGCTAAGTTTAAAGAAAGGATAAATTCTGGACTTGTAAAATAATTTAAAAGACTTTCTGTGAAATTTCTTTTTAATTTATTAAATGTTTTGTCATCAGGATTAGACCACTCAGCAACATTCATGCCTTTTATCAAGTCTCGTTTTTCTTTAAGTGTTTTTATAAACTCCTGATTCGATAAAAACTCTCTTTCCAAGGCTTCAATAATACCAGGCAAATTTTCAGGTGTTAATGTTTCAAAAGCTTTTGCAAGTGACGTATGCAGCCATTGTGTCAAAATACCAAGTTCGCTAACTTGTCCTAAAATGTTTGCAAATTTTTTAGTCAGCTCAAGATTCCCACTTTCAACTAATCTACTTGTAAACACTTGTAAATGTTGCTCTAGAACTGGCGAAAACGAATAATCTTTTAGCTTTTTAAATTGAACTACATACTCTGCAACTTCTCCTGAAACCGGTCTTTCATGAGATAATTCTTTTAACAACGCTTGCTCAATTTTTTCAGTCTTTAAAACAGTTCCAAAAGAATAACCGCTAACTAATTCATCAGCTCCTGGATGTTGATAAATCAATGCTTCTAAAAAATTAACCGCATACAATTTTTGCATTCTCAGGCCTTCATCGCCTGGTCTTGCGTGTTCGAAAATATCCAAAATCTCTTTTGCGCAAACTTGGCTCTGCAATAACAAATTTTTTAATTGATCCACTAGCATATAATTTGTTTTATGCTTCGCTTCATCCAATTTTTTTTGTCGATTTATTTCAAGGTTTACACGCTTATAAAGTCTATGCATAATTGTCTGCAAAACGGCTAATAAATGGTCTTTATCTCGTACTCGTTTTTCTGGATCATCAGTCTTTAAAATATTTAATAAGTCTTTAAGAGTTGCATCTGGAAAACGATTTACTGGCTTCAATAAATCCTTAATCTGTTTACCAAGCCTAAACTTAAAATTTTGAGGCATGACAGAAATAAATCGTGGTATAGGATGATTTAACCACCCCTGCAATTTGGCGGCGTCAACAATGTCAGGCTCCGCTGAACCTAAATCAACAAACAGTTGTCGCTGAACATCCACAAAAAATGGCTTGAAGGTTTCCGGAGATTTTTGCATTTCTGCAAACACTTCAAATGTACTTTTTGGCAAAAATACAAAAGGCTTTGAATTGCCACGAAGCGTTGTAGCAGCATGTGAAGTTGCTGGAACAAACTCTCCAGTTGCCACACACTTTACATCGCTATGATTTGGCGCACGCAAAAAATTCATCAATGCGTCATAACCGCGTTCACCAAAAATAATTGCTTGTGGATTTTCAATTTTTTGCAACGCTCCACCAGCAGAACCAATTGCACGCAACTCAAATATTTTTTTACCACGCAAAAAATCTTCAGTTAAGTAAGAAGGATTGTTTTCTTCAAATACCAATGGCCTTGCTTGAACAATGTTGATTGATGATTTTACCAAGTCACCATCAAGCCAACGCTGCACAACAAATTCAACGTCCATTGGCTCATTATCATAATGCGTTTGGATTGCCTTTCCACATTCCACAAGCGCAAAAATATCTCCCTGATTTAAAGATGGAGTTTTTTCGATATTTTTATCTGCTAAAGAATTTTTTTTCATTTCAAGTTTCAATTTTCCATCTGGCTGCATGATAGAAACAAGTCTATGCGTTTTATTACGAATCACTGGATGAATTATTTCAGTTGGGCCTACATAAAAAGAATCTGTTTTTCCAAGTCCAAGCACAACTAACTCGTTATGTCCAAAAGCTGAATCAATCTGCATAACTCCAGGCGTCTTGCCTTCTGCTTCAACAGTAAACAAAACACCTGCCGATGGAATAAGTTGTGGATTTGGCTCACCACCAATTTTCTCACCAATCATAAACTGAATCAAAACAGGCATGAAAGGCTCTGGCGATGTAAAGAGGCTTTGGTCATTGGCTAACAACCGTTGTTCTACCGAACGCTCACCAAAGTAAGACGCTAAAACCGCTTTCATAGCCTCAGATATCGAAATCAAATCAGGCTTTACAGCCGAAACACTTTCATTGCCTCCAGCATTTGCAAACTCTTTAGAATCTTCTCGACCAGTACTACGAACCATAACCAAAGCGTCTGGATTATGTACAATCAAAGCCTGAAGCCAAGAATTAAGCTCAACATCCTCTTGCTTGCCACGACTATCAAGACCTCTAAAGTTTGCAGGTTGCTCAAAGGCCTTATTTATGACCTGGGTTATAGCCTCAAGCTTCTGCTTGCCTAGCAATGTTAATTTATTTTTTTCACGTTGCTCAGCCTGAAATTCATGCCAAAAACGCAGTAATAAATTCAACGCTGGCGCAGGCGCATCACCCTCATTGATAGCAATGTTTTTTGTTGCCAAACATTGCTTGATTGCATCATGACTAATCGCAAAAAATTTTGGAATAGCCACTTCAATAGCACCTTGAAAAGGAACTAACGATCTGTTTATATCATCAACAATGTTAGAAAGTTCAATTAAATTCGCAGACTTGTTGCCATACATATTTGATAAGCTCTCAAAATCAGCTGATCTTGAAGCTCCCAAATTCGATACAACAAAAAAAAGAAAAATAAAAGAAATAAACTTTTTCATACAGGCCCCTTTGTTAAAATAAAAAAACAAAGCTACTGGGCCGATTATTATAAATTACGTTGTAAAAAGGCAATAAAAAAAGGACCAACCGCAAGGGTCAGTCCTTTTGCTTTAATTTTTATTTAATTTAAAAATTAAGCTTTTTCTTCAGGAGCAGGTGTTGCTTCTGTTGTTGCAGGAGCTGCTTCTTCTGTTGTTGCAGGAGCTGCTGCTTCTGTTGTTGCTTCTGTTGTTGCAGGTGCTTCTGCGCCTTCAACTTTAGGTGCTTCTGTTTCATTCATTGCAACTGCTACTGTAGCTTCAGCTTTAGGTGCTTCTTCTTTTTTCTCACCACATGAGCAAAGAACTGCTAGGCAAACAACGCCCAATGCATTCAAAATTAAATGTTTTTTCATCTAAAAACTCCTAAAAAAAACATGTTTCAAACAAAACCAAACATGCATATAAACTAGAAAAAACCTGCAAAAAAATCAATTTTTTATTTATGTTTCTAGTATAAATCTCACTTTTTAACGTATTTATAAATAAAAAAGATTAATATATTTACAAATATAAATAAACAAGCGTATTCTTAAGACGTAAACAGACACACGCTGAAAACATCCGTATTCAAAAAGTTGAATTTGTTTGTTTTTAGATGATTGTGGATAAGATTGGAGGGTTTTTTATGAAAACACATTTTAAGATGCATCTAGAGCGGTTTTATGCTGCATTATTTTGTATTTTTTTTGTAACACAATTACACAGCATGGAAGTCGAACCTCGACCAGCTGGTTATTCTGAAGATATTTCAAATATTACACTTACAGAGTTCACGAATTTGTGTTTCAAGACAATACCTGAATGCAACCTGCAGTTTCCAGGTGGAGACTTAATTCCAGGCCAACACGATTTTCTTCAACATGCGAGCGCTTTTAGCGAAACATTTATAACTGCTTTGGCTTTTAAAAATTTGTTACAAAAATTTATATCCACATTCTCACCCAAAAATCCCAGAGATTTTTTCACTACAGAAGCTGAACCTTTAAACCCTGAGTTAATTAAACAACTTCCATCATTTTGCCAGTCTGAATCAATATCCGATACATGTTATATTGCAACAGTTGGAGATCAACACGGTAGCGTTCACGCATCAATAAGAAATGCGTGGGAACTTGTAAGTGACCCAAATATTTCTCTTGATAATAATTTTAAAATTAAAAATAACAGCATGATTATATTTAATGGCGATTATATTGATCGCGGCCATCATAGCGTTGAAACCCTAATTCTTTGCATGTTGTTAAAACTAGCAAATCCTAATAAAGTTTTCTTGTTACGGGGAAACCATGAATACCGAGAGTTTTACATTAAATATGGCTTACAAAATGAACTAAAAGTAAAATTTGGCACTGCCGTAACAAACGAATTACTGAATTGTCTTGATGATTTTTTTAATCAATTACCATCAGCTCTAATATTAAAATATCGCCAAAGAGACGAAGGTAAACCGCAATACAAAATTTTATTCTGCCACGGGGGAATACCTAGCAGTGTACCAACTTTTAGAACGGTTCCTGAATCGGAGTCTATTCCTGGACTTAATTTGATAAATTTTATTTCATCTGAAAAAAAATATTTGGCTTTAAATACAAGCGAAATGCTAAATATTTTATGTAGCGATTTTTATCAATCTCAAAGAACAAACGGTGATATTGTTTACAACAGCGTAAGAGGCATAGGAATTATGGCAGACGTTGAAAGCGCTCTGCAGTGGATGGATATGAATAGCATTAACTTAATAGTGCGAGGTCATCAACATAGTGATCATGCTGTAAAATTATTGTTCCGCGACCAAAACGAACTCAAAAGGCATATCAATTCTAATGATGAAAATATCGATTTATTGGCAAGCATGGAAGAACTCATAAAAAATTTAGAAAAAATTGCTCAATCAGATCCGGCTATAATGTATAAATCTAGTTGGGTAGCGGAAGCTCTTGCAAAAGATTTACAAAGCTTCATTCCAATCGTTGGCGCTGGTCCTTGGAGCCAAGATGCAGAAGAATATGTTAATAAAATTCTCACCGCACCGGAACATCTAAACGATTTTAAGCAAATGATATTGACTATGTACAAAGACAAGTCCTGTGATGAATCTGAAACAAACGCAACATATAAATCTGACGCAATAAAGTTTTTAAAATTTAGACATTATTGGGATATTGTGTTAAAAGATGGATCTCAAATTGATCCGGCGCATTGGAAAGATGCTATAAAACCAGGTGATGTTAATGCTGAAGGAATAATAATCCAACGAATAGTTCCAATAATAACTCTTTCAACCGCTACAGAAGGCGTTGGGCTTCCTGTAAATAGCGTCTGCGTTTTAAAAATAACTCCTGACTTAGAAAATTGGCGTTTAAAGATTTATGAAACTGATTTACGACACGGAATGCCTGTAAGAAAAATAACTGATGATCCTATTGTTCAAAAATATACTACAATTTCACCATGCGCACCACACCCTGAGATACCTTTCACAAGTATCTTTGCAAATTGGAGTGATACGCCGGTTGAAGAACCTGTTGCACAACCTCTCATTGAAAGAGCTTTTGCAAACGTAGAAATAAATAAACGAGAAGACATTCAAACAGCGCCCGTAGAAACTCAAAAAGCAGACATAGAAAGGGAAGATCATGAATAAAGCTTTGAATAAGCAATGTAATAATTTATTTGAAAAAATATTCATAGCGCTGCTTTGCCTATTTTTTGTAGCAAATATTCATTGTATGGACTCAACTGACGAATTTTATGTAGAAGGTGTTTCCGATAACATTTCTGGTATAACTCTTACTGAATTTACAAATCAATGCTTCAAAACTGTACCTGAATGCAACCTACCGTATACTTCAAATGATGATGAGTTCACCAAAGAAAACGATCTTTCATTTAGCAAAACTTTTTTAAGTGCCTCACAATTTAAATTTTTATTAAGAAAATTTATTTCAACCTTTGCTCAAAAAGATCCCGAAAAATTTTTTTCACCAAGCGGTCGCCCAATAACACAAGATTTAGCAAATCAAATTTCATCCCCTTGCGAAGCGAAATCAATTTCAGAAAATTGTTACGTAGCTACAATAGGAGATCAACATGGCAGCGTACATTCATCATTAAGAAACCTATGGGAACTTGTTAACAACCCAAACGTCTCGCTTGATAATAATTTTCGAATTAAAAACAATAGCATTGTTGTATTCAACGGCGATTACGTTGATAGAGGTCATCACAGTGTTGAAACACTTGCACTATGTATTTTGTTAAAGCTAGCAAATCCAGACAAAGTTTTTTTGATACGAGGCAACCATGAAGACGAAAAATATTACATTCACGATGGCCTGTCAAAAGAGCTTGCCATAAAATTTGGAGAAATTGAAACTGAGGAAATTAAGCCACTTTTGAACGTCTTTTTTTCCATGCTTCCTTCAGCATTAATACTTAAATACAAATCACAAGAAGTGCCGGATATTCCTTCAAAAAACATACTGTTTTGCCATGGTGGAATACCAATTTTTGAAACAGAGGCAGGACAACTTGTTGCTCTTAATTTATCAAGATTTATTAGGTCCAATAAAAAGTATTTTCCTCTCTCCAAGGATGTAGTGTCAAGCTTTACATTTAGCGACTTCTTTCAATCACAAGCAACAAACAACAAGTTTATTTTTAACCATAGCAGGGGTGGGGGGTTTGCTGCAGATCTTGAACGAGCTCAAAAATGGATGGTTGCTAGTGATATATTTATGATAATTAGGGGCCATCAACACGGAAATTACAACGTAAAATTGTTATTCAAAAATCAAGCAGACCTAAATAAACATATCAACACTCATGTGATTGGGATCGATGTGGTTTATAACATGAACATTTATTTAGCAAAATTAACAAAGATGGCTGAAATAGATAATCCGACAAGTGATAAGATTGTCGTCATGGCTAAATTATTTGCGCAAAACCTCAAAGATTATATCAGTGCTTTAGGCCCTGACCTAGATCCTGAATATTCTGGCGAGTGGCTAACCGATGCTTCAAAATTTATAAATGATATAGAGCACCAGCCTTCCCCTGAAACTCCTAATTCAAGCCAGGAAATTTTGACAACTTATGTGCAGGCGGTCTTTGCAAAATACCAGTCAACGCTACTGTACAAAGCTCTTTTAACAAATTTTTTAAAATTTGTACTGGAAAAAGATATCGTTCTAAACGATAATTCCCAATCAACCCCAGCAAACTGGAAAGATGTAGTAAAAGAAGACGACGTTGACGCAGATGGATTAAAAATTGAAAATATTGCTCGCATAATAACACTTTCTACGGCAACCGAGGGAGTCGGTCTTGCTGCAAACGGTTTGTGTGTTCTAAAAATTACACCCGCCATTGCTGATTGGCGCCTGAAAATTTATGAAACCAACTTACAACATGGAATGCCCGTAAGGACAAATACCGCAGATCCGATTGTCCAAAAGTATGCAACAATTTCACCTGGCACACCAAGAACAACAATGCCTTACTCTTATATTCAGGCAAATTGGACAGATGAACCGACTGAAGAACCCATAGCACAAACGCTAATAGACAAGGCGGCTGAAAACATAAGGCTAAACAATGTTCGACAAGAAATAAGTCCTGGTAGCTAGAAAATTTTGATATTTTTATTTATCAGAATTTTTTGAAATGATTTTTTGCAACTCAAGAATTCGGTCGCGTAGATCTATGGCTTTTTCGAAGTCTAGATTTTCAGCAGCATAACGCATATCTTCTTCGAATTGTGCTATGACTGCGCGAGCGTCGGCTTCATCTTTTATTTTAATTTGTTTCACTTTTTTCTTGCCAGCTCCGGAGGCCTTCATGATATCTGCTTGTAACTTTGAAATACTCTTCGTTACCTCGCGCTGGACTGTTTTTGGATCAATTCCATGCTCTTTATTATAATCATCCTGTAATTTTCGACGACGCTCAGTTTCATCAATCGCACTTTGCATTGAACCTGTAATCTTATCAGCATACATAACCACTCGACTTTCTGTATTTCGAGCAGCACGACCAATAGTTTGTATTAACGAACGAGCATTTCTCAAAAAACCTTCAATGTCTGCATCAATTATTGCAACAAGGGCAACCTCGGGCAAATCCAGGCCTTCCCTCAACAAGTTTATTCCGACAAGACAATCAAAGACGCCAAGACGAAGCTTATGTAAAAGCTCTGTTCTCTGTGGCGTTTTTATTTCACTATGCATGTAACAAACTTTTATTTTTTTATTTTCAAGGTACTGGGCCAAATCTTCTGCGGCTTTTTTGGTCAAAACTGTAACCAATGTGCGAAAACCTTTTTCTGTAGTTAATTTTATCTGTTCTAGCAAATGATCAAGCTGACCTTCACGTTTATGAAGTTCTATAACAGGATCAAGAATTCCTGTAGGCCTTACAATCTGCTCAGCAATGTTTCCATTCACAGCCTTAACTTCGTAATCACTTGGAGTAGCAGAAACAAAAATCACATCCTTAAAATATTTTTCGATTTCTTCAAACTTCATAGGTCTGTTATCAAAAGATGATGACAACCTAAAGCCAAAATCTACTAATGACTGCTTACGAGCCTTATCACCTTTGTACATACCACCAAGCTGAGGAACAGCGATGTGTGATTCATCTATGACCAATAAAAAATCATCATCAAAAAAATCAAACAAACTATATGGAGAACTACCTGGTGGACGACCATCAAAATATCTAGAATAGTTCTCAATACCTGAGCAATACCCTGTCTGACTAAGCATATCAATATCATGCTTAACCCTGGTCACCAAGCGCTCGCGGTACAAAGGATTTTGCTGCAAAACGGCTTCCGCTTCTAAATCATGCTTTATTTGTTCAATTGCGGTCTTAAGCTTTTCTTGGGTTGTTACAAAGTGTTTGGCTGGGAATATCAAAATGTTATCTAATTTTGATGTAACCTTATTGTTTTGTTTATCTACAAACTCAAGCATCTCAATCGAATCGCCAAAAAGTTCGATTCTCAAATTATCCTTCATGTAAGGCAAGTTGACCGTAATCGAACTGCCAATAACCCTAAAAAGACCTGAGGCGTTTTCTGTGTCATTTCGCTTGTACTGGATGCCGACGAGTTGGTTGATCAAATCTTTTCGTGAAATTTTATCGCCAACGTTAAGACGCATCGTCAACGCCCGGTAATCAAATGGATTACCAAGTGAATAAATGGCCGATACAGAAGCCACAACAATCACATCCTGCCTGTTGATTATTGAAGCCGTAGCCTCAACGCGCAAACGTTCAATTTCGGTATTAACCTTAGTTTCCTTTGGAATGTAGATATCCTGAGCAGGAAGATACGATTCAGGCTGGTAGTAGTCGTAATAGCTAACGAAGTAACAAACCTTGTTTTCAGGGAAAAAAAGTGAAAATTCTTCGTAAAGCTGCGCGGCCAGGGTTTTATTAGGTGACATTATCAAAACGGGCTTGTTTTGCTGTGCTATGACATTTGCAAGCGTAAAAGTCTTACCAGAACCCGTTACACCTAGCAACAATGATTTGCATGGCCTACCCACGTTTAGCTTCTTAATGGCCTCAGGCTGACTACCTGCAGGTTTATACGGAGATGTAAGTTTGAATGTACCGCTTTTTTTAATCATAAGAGTAGGTTACACGAACATTGGAAGAAATATTAAGAATTTATTTATTTCGACAAAACCGATGAATAAGTGGCGGGGCTGACGGGGTTCGAACCCGCGACCTTCCGCGTGACAGGCGGACGCTCTAACCAAACTGAGCTACAGCCCCACAGCTGTAGATTTTCTAAGCTTTTCAATTAGCTATAGGATGCCAAAAGTACCGGATTTTGCAAGAAAATAATTAATAAAAATGAACATTAGACAAAACTCTTAAATTTTACGAATAAATCCGAATTAATGGTATAAATACCAATATTAACATTCCAATGTTTTTTGATTACCATTAATAAGCTTAATTTTTATGTCCTAACAAATTTTAAGGTTATATCCGATATGCTTATGAATATTACGCGAACAATTGCAGCATTTATTACTTTAACGTTTATTAACCTAAACGCTAAAAATAACAAACCTCTTTTCGACATAGAATCAATTTGCGCTAAATACAATATTTCAAAAAACGTAGCCACCAAGTCCCTAAATTTTGCTCAAAGATCTATGATTGCTGAAGGAAAGTTAGTTAATGTTATTGACGATGGTGTTGATTCATTACTCCAAGTTACTCGTCATGGAGTTGGGATCTTGGAGACCAAGCACGGAAACTTTTACTTGTTTGATTTTAACGTTAATGACGCATGGAAATCGTATTTAGTTTTGGTCAAAGCAGAACTTGATGATAACTTCATGCCTAAATTTAAAAATCAAAATAATATTACTCTACGCGTTGACTCCGGTTGTTTGACGGGCCAATTATTAGGTGATCAAACGTGTGAATGCAAGGAGCAACTAGACGAAGCGATAAAAATTATTAGTCAAATTGGAGAAGGAATAATTATCTGCATTCCACATCAAGATGGACGAGGTATGGGGCTGGATTTTAAGCTTGGCACCTTAATCTTACAACACGAATTAGGAATCAACACTGTAGAATCTGCAAACTTACTTGCTCAAAGTTCAAAAATTGACACCCGAACCTACTCAGGAGCAATTGGAATATTAAAATTTTTAGGAATCACTGAAAAAACAAAAATTTCTATTGCCACAAATAATCCCAAGAAGCTCACGCCATTTATCCTCAATGGCTACTCTATTGAAAAAACCGTTCCACTGGTTATAGAACCTAATGAACATACCAGAGAACACCTTCAAGCAAAGAAAATGTATTTGAATCATACTTTATAGAAAAAAGATCAGAAAAAAGCTCGATACTTATCTCTTTAAAAGTCTTGACTCAGGATTTAAGTCTGAATTTTGTTTAATTTTTTCACAGCTAAAAATGTCTCGCTTCCAAAAAATTTTGTAAACATTAGCGCTACTTTTTGACGTAATTATCTTAAATTGACCATCAATGAAAATAATTGCACAAAAATCGTCAATACCCAAAGCTACTCCGCTTGTTCGCTTTGCAATATTTTTAGTAGAAACAACTCTGTCTTTAGCATATTTTTCAGAATGATAATGTGGACATAGCAAACCACTAATAAAACCCAAGCCACGAACTTTAATAAGTTGCGCCTCTAAATTTTTGAAACGTCTAGAATCTGAAACTCCAAAATTAAACCAACAAATCGCGCCAGCGCTTATTCCGCATAGGATAATATTTTTTTGATAAGCTTTTTTTAAAATTTTATCAACACCGAGTTTTCGCCAGACATTCATCATCATTAATGTATTTCCGCCACCAACATAAACAATGTCAGAATTCAAAAATTTTTCACTGATTTTTTTTGTCGTGACGGATTGCTTGATTAACAGCAAAACATCAACTTTACAATCAAGGTAATTTCCGTAGTAATCAATAAAATCATTAATGTATTCTTGTGAATCGGAACTTGCTGTTGGAATGAATAAAACCCTCGGACGTTTCTTGCATGATAATTTTATAATCTCTTGGTCTATCGCAAAGGTTTCATGCTTGTTTATTTCTCCGCCACCAATGGCAACTATTGTGCCCATTGTCTAATTCCTAAAAACACACATCATAATTTTGCATGCACAGCACTAACCAATTTTGCGAGTGTTTTAAGTGTTGGATTTTTTTCTTTCAAGCTATTGTAAAAAGTTGAACGAGATAGGTCCATTTTTTTACATAAAACCTCTTTGTTACTTATAGCTTCAATATATGCATCCAAAACATCCATAACACCATTTGAATCATTATTTACCAAACATTCCCAAATAGCATTGCGTATAAGATTTTCATCAAATAACTCTTGTGTTGGGCTATAATCAAAAACTTTTGCATTTTTTTTAATCTTCAAATTCGATGTACTTTTTGTAGATTTTTTTTGCACTTGCAATGTCTTTATTTTGACCATTTTTATTTCCTCCCAATAACAACAATATTCTAGCTTCCGGAATATAGGCATAATATATTCGCCTTCCATTAGCCCACTTCAGCTCCCATAAACTATCGCCAAGATTCTTATGAATCCCAAAGTGCCCATCTAATTCAATTCTTGATAATCTAACCGCAATTTGCACTCTATCGTATTCAGATTGCTTTTGAATCCATTTTTGATATTCGCTTGTTTTAAGAAAACAAAATTTAATCATGACGATGCTCACAAAAAAAGTTTTTAGTTTCTTTAGCCAAAATTGTACAATATATTGGACAATTTGTCAATTCAATGCACTTTATCGGAGCAGATGCTCTTCAAAAAAATTAACGACCTTTGGCATAATTTTTTCAACAAGGACATCTTTTGCTTCACCAGCAGGCAAGACTAAAAATTCATTATGCCAACGAGCCATCAAACAATTAAAAAGCGTTGCACTTAAAAGTATCGGTGTGTCAGAAAATATTGAATGGCCCACACCTTCGATCGTCACCATTTTCATATTTGCAGCGTTCATGAGAGCCAATCTTGAAATATCCTCAAGATATTCTTCATTGCCTAGAAGATGACTTTTTCCTGCAAGCATAAACATAAATGGTGTAGTAAATGAATTGTCAATATCCTCGCCGTGAACACCACCATCCATACTAATTCCACATTTTATACGTGCATCTTTTCGCGTAGCACGCAAAGTCGTCGCACCACCAAACGAGTGGCCAAACATACCAATTTTATCCTGATCAACATGATTCCAAAATTCATCTTTTTCTGTAACCATTTCGTTAATTTTATCTAAAACAAAACTGGCATCTAGAGCATTCGCTTCTAGCTGGTCAAGTTTTCTTTGCTTACTGTCTGGACCTTTTTTATGATAAATCGACTTAACAACCCGACCGTCTGGATAACGAACTATAGCTGCCACATATGGGTGATTAATACCAATAACCACAAACCCTCGACTTGCAAGCTCCTCAAGTATGTATGTGTATTGCAAGACCATCGGCCCACCGCCATGGGAAAAAATAACAACCGGATACTTAGTCGTATTTTTTATGATTGAGACATCTGGTTGCGCATAGGTTTTAATAAATTTTAAGCTGCTAAACAAAAACGCTGGTAAATGACAAGCTCCAGTAAAAAAATCGGTAAAACTACTTATCGCATCTGAATCAAGCACAACAGGCTTGGCAGCGTTATTTTTTTCTGTTGGATAAAAAACATAAGCCATAATTTCACGGGATGGGTGTGCCGGATCTTGAGAATTCAGTTCTTTGCGTGATGAGTCGATCCAATGGTATTTTATTTGACCTACACCGTACGGCCCTTTGGGTTTCGGAAAATTAAAAATTGGATAAAAAATCAAAAATCCCAAGAATACTTTTAAGGCCACAAGAATAAAAATGTATACAATTTTATTCATCAACACTTCTCCCAAATCTTAAAAATCAACCTTCTGCATTGGTTTGTAGATGGCTTTAAAATCATTACTTAAAAGATCATCCCAATCAATTGTTTTTAAAAATTCAGCGATTATCTTAAAAGTCCATTTAGTTTTATAAAATTTCATATCTCACAACGCCAAAGAGTTTGTGTTTTTATCATTACATTCAAAATTGTAATAAGTTTTCGCATTACAGCAACC
>Ga0172371_10006238_pt1 | contig 17408 bp, 18 predicted proteins | sample Lak12m_FD_114543 | JGI IMG/M metagenome (GOLD analysis project Ga0172371, IMG submission 114543) | Freshwater microbial communities from Kabuno Bay, South-Kivu, Congo - kab_022012_12m | ecosystem: Environmental > Aquatic > Freshwater > Lake | place: Democratic Republic of the Congo: South-Kivu...
CCCGCCAACATTTATGACGCCTCCCCTCTCCATCCCGAGCTTGTCGAGGGAATGGAGAGGGGGAGGTGTCCTTTGCGTAAACGGGGGTGAGGATTTTGTGATATAATTCAGCTATGATTTACAACCAGCCCGATAACACCGGCCATTTTGGCCAATATGGCGGCTCGTTTGTGCCGGAGACCCTGATGCCGGCTCTGGCAGAATTAACCAAGGCTTATCTGGCGGCAAAAAACGACCCTGATTTTCAAAAAGAGCTTGATTATTATCTGGAAAATTATGTGGGCAGGCCAACCCCGCTTTATTTTGCGGAAAAATTAACCGAAGTCTTGGCCGGCCCTAAAATTTATTTAAAACGCGAAGACCTGGCGCACACAGGCGCGCATAAAATCAATAATACCATTGGCCAGTTGTTGTTAGCCAAAAGAATGGGCAAGACCAGGATAATTGCTGAAACCGGCGCTGGTCAGCATGGTGTGGCCACTGCTACTGCTGCCGCGCTTCTAAGTTTGGAATGTATTGTTTATATGGGCGAAGAAGATGTCAGGCGCCAGGCTTTAAATGTTTTTCGCATGGAATTATTAGGCGCTAAAGTTGTGCCGGTTAAAAGCGGCAGTAAAACCTTAAAAGACGCAATCAACGAAACTTTGCGCGATTGGATGGCGCACCCTTCCGACACTTTTTATTGTCTGGGTTCAGTGGTTGGGCCGCATCCATACCCAATGATGGTCCGTGATTTTCAGTCGGTTATTGGCAAAGAAGCCAAAGCCCAGCATAAAAGCCCGGACTATCTGGTAGCTTGTGTTGGCGGCGGCAGTAATTCAATCGGCCTTTTTTATCCTTTTATTGACGATTCAAACGTAAAAATGATTGGGGTGGAGGCAGAAGGCGCGGCTTCAATTGTCAAAGGCTCGGTCGGAGTGCTGCACGGGTCAAAAGATTATTTACTGCAAACCAAAACCGGCCAAATTAAAACTACGCATTCGATTTCGGCCGGGCTGGATTATTCCGGGGTGGGGCCGGAGCACTCTTATTTAAAAGACATTGGCCGGGTTGAGTATGTGACGGCTAATGATAAAGAAGCCTTGTGGGGGTTTAATATCCTGTCAAAAACCGAAGGCATTATTCCGGCGCTGGAATCAAGCCATGCTATTGCTTATCTTAAAAAATTGGCTCCTCAAATGAATTGCAGCCAGAGTGTGATTGTTTGCTTGTCCGGCCGGGGCGATAAAGATGTGGAAGAGATTCGCAATAAACTACTTTGAAGGTTTTGCTTTGTCGAATAAGCGATCAGCCAGCGCCAAGAAATAATTATTTAGATCAACAATGTCGATTTCTTTGATCATTCTGGGCAATATTTTTAGGTTTTTTATTTCTAGCAACGTGCCTGCAAAATAGAATTCATTCAAACCGGAGTCTTTTTGTTTTGCCATTGCAAAGATCGCATCAAAGTCCATATTCAGTTCATTTAAAATAAAATAAAGATCAATAAAATCCTTTATCTCGGTTCTCCCTAAGATGGCGCAAACTTTATTTGAAGCAATGTTCTCGATGGAATCCGCAATAATATTGCCGAATGTCTTTTTTTGGCCGAATTGGACCTTTATATCTTGCATAAAATCAAGCTTTGTATTTTCTCCTTCGCAAGATATAATAAATTCGTTATATGCCCCAAGTTTTCTGGTTGAGGCGATGCTGGCATTTTGTTTCTTTAGCAGGGGAGAAATACGGGCTTCAATGTTAATAAGTGTTTCTTTTTCAAGTGTGAAAAAATCAAGGTCTTCACTGAAACGATGCTTCAAATAATACTCTGCCAAGGCAGTGCCGCCAGTTAGAAAAAAGTATTTTCCAGATTCCGATTCAAAAAAATCCTTAAGAAAGGCCGCTTGAAAACTGGTTAGGATGCTATCTTGCATTTGTCCATCTATTAAAAGCATATTCCCAAATATTTTTAATCTTAGGATTAATTCTTAATTGAGGAAGGGCGTCTTTTATGTCTTTTAAGGTAAGGAATTTCCAAATATCATCCCATTTCGCGTGCTCTAAAATTCTTGCTATGACCAGATTTCTTTCGTCCATATCTACGGACTTTAGTATGTTTTTAACTTTATTTTCAGGAAGATCATAATCCCAAAAGAAATAGGCTGATTTATTTTCCATATGGCATTATTATAACACCATAAAAAAACAAGGGCAATAAAACTTATGCGAGAGTGCTAATCCCAATTTCACATTATAAGCCTTTATGGGCTCTCCTTTTATCGTTTTTCATGCAAGTTCTAAGGCCTTTCCTACGATAATACTTATGTAACCCATGTGTTTGAATTTTGTAAAGGAGGAAAAGAGATGAAAAAAGCTATCAGTTTCTTGCTGGTTTCATTGTTCATGTTCAGTGTTCTTAGTTTGGTTGCTTCTGCAAGGCCTAAATATGCTTACGATGAAAGCAAGAAGAGGCAATGCGCAGGTTGTAAGAGCGGTTGTGGAGCAGTGGAAAAGAAAGATCAAATGGAACAGCAAGCGATTTCAGAGCTTAAATAGTATATTAATCGATAATTTAAAGCCCTCGATTTTTTCGAGGGCTTCTTGTTTGGTGAAATTTATTGGCAGGTTTTGCGCTACCCCACAATAAATTGTGGGGTTTTGATTTTCTTGTATTTTTGCTAATAAGCTTCAGCTGCTATTGCTAAACTAGCGATTTTTTTCTATACTAATATTATCTATGCCAAAATCATTAATAACTTATATCACTGCCGGTGATCCGTCATTGGCAATGACCGAAAAACTGGTCTATGATTTGGAAAAGTCAGGCGCGGACATTGTTGAGCTGGGCGTTCCATTTTCCGATCCCTTGGCCGACGGGCCGGTTATTCAAGCTTCACACCAAAGAGCCTTAAAAAAAGATGTTTCTTTGGCCCAAGTCTTCAAATTAGCCGCAAAATTACGCAGGAAAACCCAAATTCCGCTTTGTTTTATGTTGTCGTATAATCTAGTGCTTCAGTATGGCGAAGACAAATTTTATCAGGACATGGAAAAGTTGGGAGTAGATGGGGCCATTATTCCGGACCTGCCGCCGGAAGAAGCCAAATACCCGTCAGTTTTCCTGGTAGCGCCTACCAGCACTGATGAGAGGATCAAGTTGATTGCACAAAAATCATCTGGTTTTATTTATTTAATTTCTACTACCGGTATAACCGGCAAAAGAAAAGAATTGGCTTCCGGATTAAAGGAAATAGTTGGCCGGATTAAAAAATATACTAGTTTGCCTGTTGCCGTGGGTTTTGGCATTTCCAGTCCAGCCCAGGCGGCAGAGGCTTGCCTGTCAGCAGACGGAGTCATTGTTGGTTCGGCAATAGTTGACTTGATTGCCAAGAAAAAATTCGGCCAAGTAAAGGATTTTGTAAAAAAGCTTAAAAATGCTCTTATTTAAATTTTTTAACAGGGTCTGCCAGTTTGTTACAGCCATGTTTTCCGTATATACCCGCGCTGACCAAGCCTTTGCCCACAGTTTTCTTAACATAGAAGAAATGTCGCTTTTTAACCAGCTGCCGGAATTTGAAAAAAAACACAGCGTCAGGGTGGCCAAGCGTATGCTGCGCCTGGTACACGGCGACCCGGAAATTGATTATAAAAAAATTGCCAAGCTGGGGCTTTTGCATGATATTGGCAAAGTAGCGGAGAGAAATAACACGATTACCAAGTCAATTTTAGTGCTGATCCGCTTTTTTCTGCCTGGTTATTATAACCGTCTGGCAGACAAGGGGCCAGATAACCCAAAATACCGAAGATATTATGTGCATAAACACCACGGCGCTATTGGCGCGGAATTATTAACTAAGATTGGCGAATCTTCTGATATTATAGCCATAATCAAAAAACATGACCCTCATTTAGACCCCTTTGGGCCGGAAGACCCGATTGAGCTGAAGATTTTGCAGATGGCTGATGCTTATTAAGATGGCGAACTAAAGTTCGCCTCTACAGTGGTATAAATGCCGCCGCGGACACTAAATTCCCCGACTACTTTCATGGATTGCGGTTTGGCTGCTGCAACCAAATCATCTAATATTTTATTAATTGCGAATTCGTGGAAAATCCCCATATTGCGATAAGAAACAAAATATAATTTGAGTGATTTCAGTTCGATCAGCTTTTTGTCCGGCACATAATCAATAATTATCGTGGCAAAATCCGGCAAGCTGGTTCTGGGGCAGACGCAGGTAAATTCCGGGAATTCAATATGGACATTATAATCACGCTGTTGAGCGCGGTTTGGCACAGTTTGTATTTTTTTCATTTGCCAAACCTATGGCTGTTAATCTGGTCTCTTAATTCTTTGGCTGCTTTTTGTGCTGCGCGGGCAAAATCTTCTTTGCCAGAAGCATAAATAATGCTGCGGGAAGAATTGATAATGGCTTTTCCACCTTTGTTATCAACCCCGGCCTGCACAGTTGCTTTAATTTCTCCGCCTTGGGCGCCAATGCCAGGGATAAGCAGGGGCAGGTCAGGCACTAAGGCGCGGATTTCTTTTAATTGTTCCGGCTTGGTAGCGCCTACCACCAGTCCGGCGTTATTGTGCTTGTTCCATTCTTTTACTTTTAAAGCCACTTTCTTATAAATAGGCAGTTCAAAATCCTGCGCACCGCTGTTGCTGGTTAGGCACAGCACAAAAACGCCCCTGTCTTTATATTCCAAAAAAGGCATTACAGAATCTTCGCCCATGTAAGGGTTAACTGTAATTGCGTCGGCTTTAAAAACCTCAAACGCGCTTTTGGCATAAGCGGCTGAAGTGTTGCCAATGTCGCCGCGCTTGCCGTCTAAAATTACCGGGATATTATAACTGCTGATCAGTTCAATGGTTTTAATCAATGATTCAAGCCCGTAAATGCCGTGCATTTCGTAAAAAGCCATGTTTGGCTTATAAGCGCAGACCAAATCTTTGGTCGCTTCAATTATTTGCTGGTTAAAGGCGTAAAGAGGATCAGAATCATTAAGCAGGTGTTGGGGAATTTTGGCTAAGTCAGCGTCAAGTCCAATGCAAAGCAGGCTGTTGTTGGTTTTTGAGGCCTGTTCAAGCTTTTTATTAAATTGGCTCATCTTGTGCCGCGGCTTCTTCTGCTCTTTCTTTTTCCTTTTGGGCGATCATGTCGGCAATGGTTACTTTTTGCTCTGGCACAGCCGGAGCAGCAGGCTGGATCTCTTCGCGCTCTTTTGATATTAAGACATCGCGGATGGACAAACCAATTTTTTGTTCTTCAGGGATCACTCTTAAAACTTTAGCCTCAACCACGTCGCCAATTTTAACTGCGGCAGCCGGATCCCTGACAGGTTCTTTGGCTAGTTCTGTGTTATGGATTAACCCTTCTAAATCATGCGCAAGCTCTACGAACGCGCCGAATTTGGCAAAGCGGACTATTTTTGCTTTGACTACTTGACCTGGCTTATAATGGTTTGTGGCTTGTTCCCAGGGGTCTGGCAGCAGTTCCTTAAGCCCCAGAGAAATTTTTTTATTAACCTTATCTACGCCCAATACAAATACGTCGATTGTCTCGCCAATTTTTAGAGCTTCGGACGGGTGTTTAACTCTTTTCCAGGCCAGCTCGCTCAAGTGGATCAAGCCTTCTACTCCGCCCAGGTCAACAAACGCGCCAAAGCTTTTAAAATTAACCACTTTGCCTTTGCGGATTTGGCCAACTTCTATCTCATCAAATATTTTTTGGGATTCCAGCTTTTCCTGCTCCCCGGCTCCCAGGCGGTTGGAAAACACGATCTTGCCTTGGTGCCGGTTAATCTCAAGAACTTTTAAGGGAATGATCTTATCTTTAAACTCTTCCAGGGACTGGCCTGGTTTTTTAGCTACCTGTGAAGCTGGGACAAAACCGCGCAAGCCCTCGCTGTCCACTACTAGTCCGCCTTTTAAGACTTGGATGACCTTGGCCTTTAGCAAGGTTTTATTCTTAAAAGAGTCATAAGCTTTTTTCCACTGGAGCTCGCTGTCAGCCTTGGCCTTAGACAAAACCACATAGCCTTCTTTGTTTTCCAGCTCTTTGATCAAGACATTAATATTGTCGCCTACTTTAACTATTTCGTCCGGAGAAGTAAAATGCCGGTTGGCCAGCTCGTCTAAAGTAATCAACCCATCAGCCTTGTATTTTATGTCCACTAAAACGCCTTTTTGGTCTACTTTTACCACTGTGCCTTTTACAATATCGCCAGCCTTATATTCTTTAAAAGTAGATTCATAAGTGGCAGCCGGCTTAGCCGGTGTTTGGGGCTGAGGTTGAGGTTTTAATTCCGGCTTATTTTCATTTGGCAAAGCAAGCCCTGCGGCTACGGGTTTTTCCTTGGCTTGGATGGCTTTGCTTTCTTTTAAAGTCTCCTGGATCAGCTTTTCCACATCCTCAAACTCGTTAATCGGGTCATTGGCCCCTAATTTAGTTGCTTTTAGCTGTTCTTCTGACATAACTTGTTAAGAATACCATAAAATAGACGTGAGGTCAATTGGCGCTTGACATGTTCTTGCAAAATAAATTACAATGAAATCAATGGCAAGAGAAACGATGCAAGGTCCGGGGCAGCACTTTATGCTGGATCTTTATGGCTGTGAACCAAGCAAGCTTACTGACGCGGCTTGTATTTTTGATTTTTTGAACAACTTCCCCAAAAAGATCAACATGGCCAAAACTTCGGATCCGTCGGTTTTTAAATATGAAGGCGCGGTCTCGGGCGTGGTGCTGATAAAAGAAAGCCACATTTCCATCCACACTTTCCCGGAAAAAGGCCAGGCTTTTGTGGATATTTTCTCTTGCAATGATATTGACCAGGATGCGGCCAGGCAGGAGCTGATGGAGTTTTTTAAAGCCAGCCATTATGAAGAAGAATTTGAATCTCCCAAGCCGATTATTCACTCTGATATAAAGAGCTTGGCAGGTTTTTTGCATGTCTAAATTTGTTATTATCCCTTGTCCCCACGAAGCCACCACTACTTACGGCAAAGGCACTAAAAACGGGCCGGCGGCCATTCTTAAAGCCATGGAGCAGGTGGAAGAATTTGATTTTGAGCTGAACCGGGAAATAGAAAGGTTTGAAATCCAAAAACCTTGCTCAATAAAAGAACTTAAAGCCAGGGCAGCCAAAGTTTTAGGGCAAAATAAAATTCCAATCATTTTGGGCGGCGAGCATTCGCTTTCTTCTTTTGCTGTCCAGGCATTTAATAATGTATCAGTGCTCCAATTTGATGCGCACGCAGACTTGCGCGACAGTTATAAGGGCTCTAAAAATAACCATGCCTGCGCCATGCGCCGGATTTTAGAAATTTGCCCCGGAGTCCAGGTAGGCATCCGCAATATTTCCAAAGAAGAATATGAATTTGCCAAAAAATCAGGCCAGCTGGGGAAAATACATTTTTTAAATCCAAAATCAAAAATCCCAAATCTAAACAAGGTATTGGAGCAACTATCCGATAATGTCTATATTACTTTTGATGTGGATGCTTTTGATCCCAGTGTGGTGTCAGCCACTGGCACACCAGAACCAGGGGGCTTGGGCTGGTATCAGACTTTGGATATTTTAAAAGCAGTTTGCCGGGCGAAAAACATTGTGGGGTTTGATGTGGTTGAATTGTCGCCTAAAAGAGATGATATTGCCAGTGATTTTGCCGCGGCCAAGTTAATTTACAAGATCGCAAGCTTTTTGCAAACGGCTTAAAACCTTTTCTTGCCCCAGAATCATAATCACATCATACATGGGCGGGGATTCCAGCGTGCCGGTTAAAGCCAGGCGGCAGGGGTGGATTACCTGGCCAAGTTTTAAACCCAGTTCTCGGGTCAGTTCTTTGAACGCGCTTTCAATTTTATCGTGTGAAAACGGCTCTGTTTTTGCCAATTTTTCTTTTAAGCCTGCGAGAACCTTTTTTGCCTCCGGGGTTTTAAAATGTTTTTCAATACCTGCCTGATCATATTCAAAATCATCGCAGAAGAAAAATTTAGACAAAGGCACTATTTCAGGAATAAGCACTAAACGGTCATGAAAAACCATGACAACTTTTTTAATGTAATCGATATCGTGGTTGCCGTAAGCTTCAATTAAAAGAGGCTCGCACAGGTCAAACAGCCTTTCAGGCAAAATAGCGCGGATATATTTGCCGTTGAGCCAGTCTAATTTGTCAGTGTCAAAGATAGCCGGGTTTTTATTGACTTTTTTTAAGGAAAAATATTTAATCAATTCTTCGCGGGAAAATATTTCCTGGTCGCCATGGCCCCAGCCCAGCCGGGCAATATAATTAAGCATGGCTTCGGGCAGATAACCGATATCCTGGTAAGCAATCACCGAAGTGGCGCCGTGTCTTTTGGAGAGCCGGCTGTGGTCTTTGCCCAGGATCATGGGGATATGGGCGAATTTGGGCGGTTTCCAGCCAAAGGCCTGGTACAGCAGAATTTGCCTGGGGGTATTTGACAGGTGATCGTCCCCCCTGATTACATGGGAGATTTCCATTAAATGGTCGTCAACCACGCAGGCAAAATTATAAGTGGGGAATCCGTCGGATTTTTGGATGACAAAATCGTCTAAAACCTCGTTTTGAAAAACCACTTCTCCGCGCGCCAGGTCATGCACTTTGGTTGCGCCTACCGGCGGCAGCATAAAGCGTACTGCTCTTGGTATGCCGGAGGCAAGCTTGTCTTTTATCTCTTGTTCAGACAGCTTTCTGCAGGTGTTGTCGTATTTTGGCGCTTCTTTGCGCGCTTCCGCATCTTTTCTTTTTCTTTCCAGCTCTTCCGGAGTGCAAAAACAATAATAAGCTTTACCTTCTTTTACAAGCTGTTCAATATATTTTTGGTGCAGGTCAAGACGCTGGGTCTGAAAGTAGGGGCCGTGGTCTCCGTCGGTGCCCGGGCCTTCGTCCCAGTCCAAGCCCAGCCACTTCATGCCGTCAATAATGGCTTTAATAGCTTCCTGGGTAGAGCGCTGCTGGTCAGTGTCTTCAATCCTTAAGATAAACTGGCCGCCTTGGTTGCGGGCGTAGAGCCAATTAAAAAGAGCAGTCCGTGCTCCGCCAATATGAAGGGCTCCGGTGGGGCTGGGTGCAAAGCGTACGCGAACCGTCATTTTGTCCTCCTCAGCTATAATATAATTTTTTTAAGTTTTCTTCCAGCCGAATTATTGTTTTTTCTATTTTTCCAGGCCGGGAGATTTGGTTCTTTAAGCGAATTTCCCAGCGCTGTTTATAAATGGTATTGTTTATGCCGGCCAATAGAGAGGGTAAGGGAGGCCTAAAACCAAATTTTGTTTTAATAAGTTTTAGCGTTTTCTTTTTGTCAAGTTTGGAGTGTTTTAACAGGTAATCAAGGTCAAAAAGATCGCGCGGTTCTTTGCGGGCCAAATCTAAGATAGCTGATATTTTTTCAGCGGCAAGCGCCTCTAAAGAATAAGCCAATATTTTCGCCGGGATTGCATCAGTATAAACCCAGATAATATTTTTTTGCACAGGCGATTCTATTGGTTTTTGATTAAAAATAATGTCAAGCTTAATTTGTTTGGGCAGGGTTAGTTCAATGAAGCCGTCGTATTGGATAAATAATTGCAGCCGGCCTTTTTGATAAATAACCGTTTCGGGGTTGGTTGAAAAGTTGATATTGGCCTTTTTTTGGATAAAATCATAGCTGGCGTCAAGCGCTTTTAAAATGTGTTTGTTGTGCGGTTCTTTATCAGACAAAAAGTCAAGGTCTTCTGAAAAACGAAAATCAGGATAATACATTTTCTTGATGGCAGTGCCGCCATAAAAGACCAGCTCTTTGTTCAGGCTGGTCTGGCATATTCCGGCTAAAAGCCAGTTAATGACATAATCTTTTTCCAGGATTTCCGGCGGTACGCCTTGTGTTTGGTTGTTGAGCTCTTGAAAAGGTATCATTATTGCTTAAGTCCAAACAATCTTTTTTAGTTCTTGCGGATTGGAATTGATAAGCAGCTTCCATTTTTTTGAATAGCGGCCTTTTTTGGGGAGAGCAGGGTCTAAAATTGAAAAGCTTTTGCCCTCCCGTTGTAATTCTTTGCGAATTTTTTTGGTGGCCAGGCCGTATAGTTCCAATATATAACCCAGTCTTCGACAGACGGCTATAATGGCGGCATTTTTGGCGTATTTTAATAATTGCTCAAAATCCAGCTCTTTTCTTTTGAGCCAAACAGCTTTGGCCGCCTCACTTAAGCCTCCGCAAAGATCAAGACGGGACAAGACGTCTATAATGGTCCTTTCCGGGCTGCTTATTTTAATTTTATCTTGTTTATTGATCCATTTTTCTTCTATGCCCCAGCTTTTTTGGGCTGAACAAAAGATAAAATGAAATTTTATGTTAGCAATGGTTCGGTTTGGGATTCGTTTTGAAGTGGAAACATAAATTGTCAGCGCTGGTTGAGTGGTCATATTGTGCAAAGAGAGGGCGGTATAATGTGATATATAATAGAATTTTGGGTCAGCTAAAGCTGCCGCGACCAAGTACCAGTCTTTTAATGTTTGCCGGTCTTCTCCCAGCGCCAGAATCAGGTATTTGCCTTTTTTTAAGCGCCGTATCCAGCCTTTTTTAACCAAATTAGCGATTAATAAACGCGTGGCATCGTAGCTGGTTTTGGTAACGGCTAAGGCGTCTTTGAGGCCAAAGATTTTTAGGCCTTTTCTTTGTAAAACAAGCAGCAGCTTCGACTCTAACTTTCCCAGTGTTTTTTGCTTAAAATTGGCCATATATTATATGTATGGAATAGATGTTATTATAATCTATAGCAAACATTGGATAAATTATAACATTTGCCAAAAAAATGTCAAATTGAATATTGAATGTTCAAGCTGGCTGGGTGCAAAGCGTACGCGTATCATGTATACTATTATAACATGTTGAAAAGATTAGTTGCGCTTACATTATCCATTCTTTTTATCCAAGCTTCATTTGCCCAAGACCTGTCTGACTTAGCTGTTAAACGCGGGGTGGGGGTGCGGGCGGCAGGTATGGGCGGCGCTTTTACTGCAATTGCCGATGATGCTTCTGCTGTTTTTTACAATCCAGCCGGTCTGGCAGAACCGGGCCTGGCTTATACCACCAGCAACCCTGATACCAACCAGAAACAGGTTAGTGGCATGGTCAACCTGTTAAAATTGGGATATCTTGGTTATGGTTACTGGACTGTCAAAGACGTGGTTAGCGACGAAGCAACGGTTTCCGCGCTTTCTTTTGGCAATAAGCATAATTGGCTTAGCTGGGGTTTAACTTATAAAGATATGAACAAAAGGGTTTCTGGCGCAGGGTCTTCCGGCTGGTCAAGTGATATTGGGGTGTTGGTTAGAATTAGCCCAACTTTTCGGGTTGGGCTTTTAGCCCAAGATGTATTAACCAGTTCCAGCAATTTAATTGGCGCTTCCGGCCGAGCAGGCATGGCCATGAATACTGAAGATAAAATTTTTAATTTTAGCAGTGATATTGAGTTTAGCCGCTCTGGCCAAACCTATGCTCACTTGGGCCTTGAAGCCAATGTTGCAGAAGGTTTTGCCATAAGGGGCGGCTTGGACCGCGGCGACCCAACTGCCGGCTGTTCCCTTGACCTGGGTGTTTTTGCTTTTGATTATGCAGCTGTTTTTGAGCCGGCTAACCAGACTATTCAGAAAATGGAAGCAGGTTTTAAATATTTACCCAAGAAAAAACGGCCATTTTCCATTATTAAACAAAAAGAATATGTGCTGTTGGATATTAGCGGCGCGATAAAAGGCGGCAGAACTGAAGTTAGTATTTTTGGCGGGGTCAGCCCTGGCGTGGATTCGATTATTGCCGAGATAAAAAAAGCAGCCAAAGATCCCGGCATTGACGGCATTATGATTAAAGTAGGTGGTTTTGGCGGCGGTTTGGGCGGCATGGCCATTGCGCAGGAATTGCGGCAAGAGCTGGCACTGGCAAAAACCAAAGGCAAAAAGATTGTGGTTTATATTGAGGGTGGAGCGTTTGGGGATGAATATTACCTGGCTGCCATGGCAGATAAAATAATTGCTCCTTCCGGAGCAGCGATCGGCGCTTTAGGCAAAAGCGTGGCAGTTTATAACATTGGCGGCTTGTATGATAAGTTTGGTGTTGAATTTCAGCAGTTTACCCAGGGAAAATATAAAGCAGCTTTTTCGCCGTATAACCCCAAGATGACCAAAGACCAAAAAGAAATGATCAGCAGCGTTGTATCCGACTTATACCGCCAGCTTTTAACTGATATTGGTAAAGACCGCAATATTGAAATGGCAAAAATGAAAAAAATTGGCGAGGGAGAAATCTTTACTGCCAAAGAAGCCAAAGAAATGGGCTTGATCGACGAGATTGCTTATTATAAAGACGCGGTGAAAATGGCTGGAGAAATCAGCGGAGACAAAAACAAAGAAGCCCGTATTGTCCAGCTGCCAGAAGTGGAGCCGGAAAGCTCTTTCCTGACGCATATGTTTGGCGTGGCTGTGATAGAGGTTGATGGCGAGCTGGTCTCCGGCCAGAGCAGCGAAAACATGCTTTTTGGCGGACAATATGTCGGCTCTGAAACTATTGGCGATTATATCCGCCAGGCCAGCGACGATGTTTTTATTAAAGCAATTATCCTAAGGGTTAATTCTCCGGGCGGCGACGGCATTGCAGCCGGAGAAATTTATAACGCGTTAAAATATGCCAAAGAAAAAGACAAGGTTATTATTGCTTCTTTGGGCAGTATTGCTGCTTCCGGAGGATATTACATTGCCTGCGGCGCGGATAAAATAGTGGCTGATCAGGCCAGCCTTACCGGCAGTATCGGGGTGATTGGTTATTTGCCGGTCTATAAAGAGCTTTACAAGAAATTTGGCATCCAGCCGGAAATAATTAAAGAAGGAAAATATGCTGACATGTTTTCTGCAGCCAGAGAACTAACCAGCGCAGAGGCGGCCATGATCATGAAGCTGCAAAAAGAAACATATGATGATTTTGTCAGTGCTGTGGCCGCGGGCAGAAAACTGCCCACCGAAGAAGTGTATGAGCTGGCGCAGGGCAGGCTGTATACCGGCAATCAGGCGCTGGATTTAAAAATGATTGACCAGCTGGGCGGGTTTAATGACGCGATTGAGCTGGCAAAAACAGAAGCAAAATTAAGCGGAGAGCCGCGGCTTATTTTTTATCACTCTCCGAGCTGGTTTTCCCGCTTTGGCTCCCAATATAATGCATCTTCGACGGATAGGTCATATTTAGCTTTTCTTTGGCAATCTTTTCAACAAGCGCTGGGGATTGGCTTTTAGCTACTCTGCTTTCCAGCAGCCTTCTTTGGCTTTTTAATTCGTTTAAATGGATCTTTAGATCTGTTGTCTGGTATTTTAGAGAAATATTTTTAGTGTTGATATAAAGATGGACAATAGCCAGGATAACAATCAGCGCCAAAGTGGACAGTGCAAGCCTAAACGAAGCTTTCATGTTTTTTCTCCAGCCCTTAGCTTAGCACTTCTGGCGCGCGAATTGGAAGCTGCTTCTTCTTGGCCAGCCTGCACTGGCTTTTTTGTCAAGACTTGCAGCCGCAAAGCTTGCTTTGCCGTTATAAAAGCATGCTTTACAATCCTGTCTTCCAATGAATGATAAGAGATTCCCACAATCCGTCCTTTGGGCTTTAACAGATCAATGGCGTCTTTTAAGGCTGATTTTAAAACATCCAGCTCATCATTGATAAAAATCCTTAAAGATTGGAAAATTCTAGTGATGGACTCTCTTTTTTTCCAGGTGGGAATGGCTTTTTCAATAATTGCCTTAAGCTGGAAAGTAGTATGAATTTTTTCCTGCTGGCGGTATTTTATAATTGCCTTGGCAATGCGATGGCTAAACCGTTCTTCGCCAAATTCTTTGAATATTTTTTCTAAGTCCTTTTCCGGGTAAGTGTTAACAATTTGTTCGGCGGTTATTTTTAAAGTCTTATCCATGCGCATGTCCAATGGCCCGTCCTGCTGAAGGCTAAACCCGCGTTCTGCAGAATCTATTTGATGGGATGAGACTCCCAGGTCAAAAAGAATGCCGTCAACAGGCTCTTTAATGTGATTTTTTAGGTTCTTGAAGTTATCTTTGATATAGGTAATGTTTTTAAATTTTGCTAAGCGATCTTTGGCGGCATCGAGGGCGTCTTGATCTTGGTCAAAGGCGATGATTCTCGCCCCCTCCCGGGCTATGGCCTCTGCATGTCCGCCGCCGCCAAGAGTTGTGTCCACATAGGTCCCGTCTGATTTTACGGCAAGATAATCAATGGTTTCTTTTAGCAGCGCTGGGACGTGATACGTCACCCCATTATTACCTCAATGTGATGCTCGGCTGCGCCGGTTTTGTCCGGAGGGATAATATTACCCTCAATGTTTTTGTTGTCCATGGTCATGGATTTTACGCCTTTGGATGCGCCTTCTGGATTGCGCACAGTAATGTAATATGTTGACCCGCGGAACACCCTTTTCACGGAAAAGCCTTTCCATGATCTTGGGATGCAAGGATCAACTATTAAGCCTTTATAATCCGGCCTGATGCCTAAAATCCATTGAGTGGCCGCGACCAGGTTCCAGCAAGCAGAACCGGTTAACCAGGCGTTTTTGCCTTCGCCAAAATCTTTATGTGCTTTACCTGCGATCATCTGGCAGTATACATACGGCTCTGTCTTGTGCAGGTCGGCAATTTCATTTCTGGCTGCAGGCTGGATGGCTTTGTAATATTCATAAGCAATATCACCGCGGCCCAACATACACTCTGCAATCATGGCCCAGGGATTGGGATGGCAAAAGATTGCGCCGTTTTCTTTGAGTCCCGGAGGATAAACGCAAATTGAACCGTATTTCCAGATGAATTCTGAATAAGGCGGGTTCATTAAAATAATGCCATGTTTGGTCCAAAGGTTTTTCCTGACTGAATCCATGCATTTTTTAGCTTTTTCTTCGTCTGCCGCGCCGGAAAGCACTGCCCAGGCCTGGCTTTCCAAATAAATTTGGCCTTCTTTGTTTTTAGATGAGCCCATGGGTTCTTCCTGCTCGTCAAAAGCCCGGATATACCAGTTGCCGTCCCAGGCAGCCTTGTTGATCTGTTTGCTCATGTCCTGGGCAATGGCAGTATATTTTTTCGCGTCTTCTTTTTTATTGAGCAGCTCTGCCATTTTTACCATTTCACGCGCGCCATAGACTATCATTTCCGCTACCATCACGCTTTCCGCGTTTTCATTGTTGTGGACCAGGTTTAAACAATCGTTCCAGTCGGCAAAATAGATTTTGGGCAGGTCGTGCGGGCCTAAATGGGTGATGGAGTAGTTAATCGCGCGGGCCAGGTGGTCATAGATTGTGCCTTTTTCTCCGCCTACATAGGAAACTTCCTGTTCTAAAAAGCGGATATCGCCGGTTTCTTTTACATAAGCAGGCACAGAAACAGTTAGCCATAAATGGTCGTCTGAATAACCAGAGCCGTTGCCTTTTTTGGTCAGCGGAGAATACTGGTGATAAGCTGATCCGTCTTCAAACTGGTTGGAAGCCAGGTCAATAATACGCTGTTTTACTTTTTCCGGGATCAAATGCACAAAGCCCAGGGTGTCCTGGTTGGAATCGCGAAAGCCCATGCCGCGGCCAATGCCTGATTCATAATAAGAAGCAGAGCGCGACCAGTTAAAAGTGGTTAAGCACTGGTACTGGTTCCAGGTATTGACCATTAAATCCAGCTCTGGATCAGGCGATTGCACTGAATATTTATTTAAGTTTTCTTCCCAGTAATGGTTTAATTGTTCAAAAGCCTGCTGGACTTTTTCCGGCGTGTTAAACTGCTCCAGTTTTTGCGGCGGTACTTTAATATCTTCGGTAAAGCCAAGCACAAAAATAAAAGTTTTGGCCTGGCCGGGTTTTAACTTAAAATTAAACATCTGGCTGCCCACCGGCGACCAGCCGCAGGCCAGCGAGTTATTCATTTTACCGGAAATAACAGCGCGGGGATTAGCCCAGTCGCCATAGCGTCCCATAAAATCATTGCGCTGGGTATCAAAGCCTTTGGCAGAATTGTTGGAACAGCCAAAATAGCCGACTAAGTTCTTTTCCACGCGATAACGTGAGAGGTGATAGATGATATTATCTTTAACTTCGGTCTGGCCAATGTTTAAATTGTATTGATAGTCAGTCATATCATTTAAAGCGTCCCAAAGGCAGAATTCAACAAAAGAGAACAATGATAAGTCTCTGGTTTTGGCGCCGCCATTGGCTTTTACTTCCAGCAGCCAGATTTCCAAATTTTCGCCCAAGGGGACAAAATAAGTTGTTTTGGTGGAAATGCCGGCATATTCAGATGAAATAGTGGTGTAACCAAGACCAACGCGGCATTCGTACTTGTAATCTTTTAAGTCTTTTAGAACTGGTTGCCATGAGGTTGACCAGTAATCTTTTGTTTCATTATCGCGAAGGTAAAGGTAGCGTCCGCCGCGGTCCTGGGGCACATTGTTATAGCGATAGCGCAATAATCTTCTTTCTTTGGGATCCTTATAAAAACTGTAACCGCCGCCAGTGTTGCTCATGAGCGCGCAATATTCTTCCGCGCCAAGATAATTGATCCAGGGGAGGGGGGTGTCGGGCCGGGTAATAATATATTCTTTTTTTTCCTTGTCAAAATGTCCGTACTTCATAATCCAAATCTCCTTGGGAACCTGCGAATGAATTCGCGGTTCCGATTTTCTAATTCCACGAAACCATAATTTTAGCATAATTTTTAAAGCAAAAAAAGATGAAATCGCAGACGTTTTGCAGCGATAAGCAAACATGAGAATAAGAGGGCCAATGGGCCCAAGATCAATGAGCATAGTTTTTCCGGTGTTTTACGCGGGGAGAATCTTGCGCGATTTTGCTTGGGCGACAAGGTTTATGCCAGGATTGACAATGTGTTTTTCAGCAACAGGCAGGAAGTGTGGAAATTTGATCTTGTCACAACAACAGATGATCAAATTCGCTTTCCTTTAATATTAAATGGTTATGTCTTTGTTCCAAAAAGCCTTACTCATCTGGCACATGACGGCGTTGTGCTGGGAAAACATGCTAAATATATACAAGCCAGAGGATTGAAGCTAGCCTCTCTTGAACCGCCTGTTATCCAAAATTATCTTCCGGGCGAAGAACAACAAGTATTATTACTTCCGGCTGATTATGCTGGAATGCTGGAAGAAGTCAAGAGCGGAGATCCGATAAAACTAGTGCTTTGTGAGAAGAAAGATGGTGGCTGGTGGACAGTGGCCGACCCGCAATTCCCCGACCTGCCAATAGGCAAAGTTGCGATCGAACAGCTTCGCGATCATTTTACAGCTGGCTGTGAGGTTACTTGTGTTTTATCTCTCGGGACCAGGATCGTGAGCGACGCGGATTTGCTTGGCCGGGCAGACAAAGCCCAGCTGGCATTTAG
>Ga0172371_10006239_pt1 | contig 17407 bp, 18 predicted proteins | sample Lak12m_FD_114543 | JGI IMG/M metagenome (GOLD analysis project Ga0172371, IMG submission 114543) | Freshwater microbial communities from Kabuno Bay, South-Kivu, Congo - kab_022012_12m | ecosystem: Environmental > Aquatic > Freshwater > Lake | place: Democratic Republic of the Congo: South-Kivu...
AAATGGAAGCCATGAGGATTGGGCCAAGAATAGTCATGATGATGAAAGATTTCTTTTTAACCCTCGACAAATACTCCCTTTTTATGATGATCAGCGTTTTATTCATGGCTTAGTGTGTTTGTGCTGAGGCATTAAATTCGTTCACTTTCGTAATAAAAATGTCGTTCATCGAAGGCATAATTTCGCTGAATCCGTGCACTTCCACTTTCTGAATGGCAAAATTAAGCAGCGTATTCGGGGAGGTATTTTCAGGGATTTTAATCCTGGCTTTTTTCAGGTTTTTATCTTCGCTTTCGCTGATTAACACGAAACCATCGGGCAGAAAATGCGCAATCGTGTTAGTCCCGTTGGAATAAATCAGTTCAAAAATGTTTTCTTTGAAAAGGTTTTTCAGTTCACTCACTTTTCCGTCAAGGATTTTTTGAGATTTATTGATGAGGGCAATGTTATCGCACAATTCCTCAACAGAAGCCATATTGTGAGTTGAAAAAATGATGGTTTTGCCATTTTCTTTCAATTTCAGAATTTCCTCCTTCAATAAATTAACATTGATAGGATCGAAACCGCTGAATGGCTCATCAAATATCAGTAATTCAGGCTGATGAATCACCGTTACAATAAACTGAACCTTTTGCTGCATCCCTTTCGAAAGTTCTTCGACCTTCTTATTCCACCAGGCGCCAATATCGAATTTTTCAAACCAGATTTTCAGCCTTGCAGTTGCCTCTGCTTTTGATAATCCTTTGAGCTGGGCAAGGTACAAAGCTTGCTCGCCAACATTCATTTTTTTGTACAAACCCCGCTCTTCGGGAAGATAGCCAATTTTTGAAACATGTTCGGAAACCAGCGGACTGCCATTAAAAAACAAATCACCTTCATCAGGCGCTGTGATTTGGTTGATGATCCGGATGAGTGAAGTTTTGCCGGCTCCATTAGGGCCAAGTAGCCCAAAAATGCTGCCTCTGGGAACTGAAATACTTACTTTATTCAATGCCAGGTGGCCGGCATATTGCTTGGTGATATTAATTGCTTGAAGTGTTTCCATCGGGTGGTGATTTTCTTGTCAGGAGTGGAAATATTCCTTCATCCTGCTGAAGAAATTTTTCTGACTTTTCGATGGGTCTGGTTCAAAATTGGGTGAGGCAGCAAGTTTTTCCAGGATCGTCCTTTCCTCGCGCGAAAGATTTTGAGGTACCCAAACATTTATGTTAACGAGCAGGTCGCCACGGCCGTAGGATTCGATGCTTGGAAGCCCTTTTCCTTTTAATCGGAGCATTTTACCGCTTTGTGTTCCGGGTTCAATTTTAATCCTTGCCTTTCCATCCAGTGTTGGAACATCAATGGAACAACCTAAGGCGGCATCGGAGAAGGTGATGAATTTGTCGTAAATAAGGTTGTTGCCATCCCGCAACAAGTCTTCATGCTCAATTTCTTCGATCAGAATGATGAGGTCGCCGTTAATACCACCACGAGCACCAGCATTTCCTTTTCCGCTTACCGAAAGTTGCATCCCGTCGGCAACACCTGCCGGAACATTGATGGTGATAATTTCTTCTCCTTTTATTATTCCATCACCCGCACAGGTTGTGCATTTGGCAGTGATGGTTTGCCCTTCGCCGCCACAATGCGGGCAGGTGGAGGTTGTTTGCATCTGACCAAGGAATGTACTTGTAACCCGTGTTACCTGGCCAGTGCCACGGCAGGTGGAGCAGGTGTTATAGGATGAACCGTTCCTGGCACCTGTTCCGGAACAGGAGGAACATTTCACATACTTGCTCACCTTTAATTTTTTTTCAACTCCGTTGGCAATTTCATCAAGGGTAAGTTTTACTTTCACCCTGAGATTTGAACCCCGGTTGACATGCCTGCGGCGATTGCTGCTGCCAAATCCACCGCCGAAACCACCAAAGGCGCCACCGAAAATATCACCAAAGTTGCTGAAAATATCATCCATCGACATCCCGAAATCGCTTCCGGAGCTACCTCTTACCCCGGCATGCCCATAGCGATCGTACCGTTCACGCTTCTGGGGGTCGCGCAGAACTTCATAAGCTTCGGCGGCTTCCTTAAATTTTTCTTCAGCTTCTTTATCTCCGGGATTTTTATCCGGATGATGCTTGATGGCCATTTTCCGGTAGGCCTTTTTTATCTCGGTCTCATCGGCGTTTTTGTTAATTTCAAGTATTTCGTAGTAATCTCTTTTACTCATGGCAGCTTATTTCACCTAAATTTTTTAACATGCAAATTTTTATTGCCCTACAACAACTTTGGCAAACCGGATTACTTTTCCACTGAGCAGGTAACCCTTTTCAATTTCATCAACAATTTTACCTTTCATTTCCTCCGATGGTGCCGGAATGTTTGTAATAGCCTCGTGAAAATCAGTATCAAATTCATTTCCAGTGGTTTTCATGGCTTCAAGGCCTTTTTTTGAAAGAATATTAACGAATTTGTTGTAAATTAACTTAACACCATCCGTGGTATTTTTATTCTCGACAACTGTTTCCATCGATTTCAAAGCCCTTTCGAAATCATCCATCACCGGTAACAATTCCACTATTAATTCTTCAGAAGCGGTCTTTGTAAGTTCAATGCGTTCCTTCAGGGTTCTCTTACGATAATTGTCGAATTCAGAAAATAATCTGAGGTATTTATCATTCAATTCAGCAAGATTGGTTTCAAGTTCATCAATCTTTTCCTGCAACACTTTTACCTCTTTTTTTACTTTCATTTTGCTTTTTTTCTCTTCTTTTTCGTGATCATCAGTTTCCGGTTCTCTGTTTTCCAAATCAACTCCTTCATTTACAGCATCAACGGACTGTTTTTCATCTTCTTCGGGGATCATGTTTTCAGTAGTTGTGTTAACGTCTTCAGCCATTTTTCTTATTTTCTGATTTAATTAATGGATTAAAAAAAACTAAAATCAAGGGAAATCCGCTTAACAAGAAATTTGCCATGCGCGGGCAGAAGGTCAAATTGTCATTTTAATAAAATGTACAAATTAGTTTGAGATGATTTTAATTCTTAAGAAAATTTTGAAGTGCTTCTTCAAGCTTAGCCCCTCTCAGATTTGTCGCGATTATAACTCCGTTCTGATCCAAAAGGAAATTTGAGGGGATTGACCTTACGCCCATTTGTCGGGCAACTGCCGAACGCCAACCCTGTAAATCGCTTACGTGTTCATTCCAGTAAAGACTGTCGGCGGCAATGGCATCGGTCCAGGCTGTTTTGCTGTTGTCGAGCGACACACTGAAAACTTTAAAACCTGAAGCATTTTCGAATTTTTCCTTCGAGAAACTGGTAAAGGCATCTCTCACCACCGGGTTTTCGCGCCTGCAGGGACGGCACCATGATGCCCAGAAATCAACAAGGACAATATTCCCACGCAGAGCGGAAAGTTTTAAGGTTTCACCCTGAGGATTTTGCAATGAAATGTCGGGTAAAATATTCCCGATTCCTGTTCCCTGAACCGGAGTGTTTTGTCCGGATAATTTTATTCCGGTAAACGTAATTACCAAAAATGAAATGATAACAACAGCTATGTACTTCTTCATATAATATTCTCAATTTTAATTAAATACGATGAATTTCGGCGCCCAGGGAGCGAAGGCGGCCATCAATGTCCTGGTACCCTCGGTCAATTTGGTCGATGTTGTCGATGATGCTTTTGCCTTCTGCTGAAAGTGCGGCAATCAGCAAAGCCACGCCGGCTCTGATGTCGGGTGAACTCATCCTGATTCCGCGTAATTTCTGGTGGCGGTTCAAACCAATGACGGTGGCCCGATGAGGATCGCAAAGGATGATTTGTGCACCCATGTCGATTAATTTGTCAACAAAAAACAAGCGGCTTTCAAACATTTTTTGATGTATGAGCACACTTCCAACGGCCTGAGTAGCCACCACCAAAGCGATGCTAATAAGGTCAGGAGTAAATCCCGGCCAGGGTGCGTCGGCAATGGTCATGATAGAACCATCCATAAAAGTCTCAACCTCATAACTTTCCTGTTCGGGAATGAGTAAATCATCACCTTTCAGTTCCATTTTAATTCCAAGCCGTTTGAAAACATCCGGGATTATACCCAGATTTTCGTAGCTGACATTTTTTATGGTTATTTCTGACTGTGTCATAGCTGCCAGGCCAATAAAACTTCCAATTTCTATCATATCGGGGAGGAGGCGGTGCTCGCATCCACCAAGCTTTTCAACGCCTTCGATGGTCAGCAGGTTTGAACCCACACCGGCAATTTTAGCCCCCGTCCGGTTGAGCATGTTGCAAAGTTGAACAATGTATGGCTCGCAGGCAGCATTAAAAATGGTGGTTGTCCCATGAGCCAGGGTTGCAGCCATCACAATATTGGCGGTGCCGGTTACAGAGGCCTCATCAAGTAGCATGTAGGTGCCTTTGAGTTCAGAAGCATCAACACTGTAAAAATTTTCGATGTAGTCGTAGTCGAATTTTGCCCCCAATTTCTGAAGGCCGATAAAATGGGTATCAAGCCGTCGTCTGCCAATTTTGTCGCCACCGGGCTGAGGTATGTAACCTTTTCCAAACCGGGTTAGTAACGGTCCGACAATCATGATTGAACCACGCAAACCAGATCCTTTTTTCTTAAAATCCTGTGATTTTAAAAAATCGAGATCAATGTCACGGGCTTCAAAGGTAAAAGTGGATGGATCAGTTTGTTCGATTTTAACACCCAGATCGTGCAGCAATTCAATGAGTTTGATTACATCCCTGATTTGCGGAATGTTGCTGATGGTGACTTTTTCAGGAGTAAGCAAAGTGGCGCAGATTACCTGAAGCGCTTCATTTTTGGCGCCCTGGGGGGTGATTTCACCTTTTAAATGTTTTCCTCCATGAATTTCAAAAGAACCCATTGGGCAATTGGTATTTTTAAATGACAGACAAAGTTTTTACTTGCTCTTCCATTTACTATATTGATTCTGAGTCTGGCTCTGTTTCTTTTGGGGATAGTTTTGCTTTTTCTGCTGGTTCTGTTTGCTTTGTTGCTGGTTTTGCCTGCCTTGATGCTGGTTGGGATTTCCTTGTGGTTTATTCTTTTTCTTTTGAGGGCCAAGAATTTCAGATGTTGTCTCAAGTTGTTCGCCTTCAGGTAATTTCAACATAAAGTGCGATAATTCACCTAATTGAGCAGTGATCAGATCATCATCCACCGAATCGCGGTTCCATGTAAGATACGATTTCTTTAACTGGTTGGCAATATTCTTTACGAATGCATCTTTCTCCGGACCATCTTCAAAATGAATGGCTTTGTCGATGATAAGCTCAATGTTTTTACCGTAATGTGCATACCTCATCCGGTGTTTGGGATAGGCAAGTTTTTTCGGGCTTTTGGTTAAAACCTCCTTGTCGGGGATGGGATAAGGAGAGTCGCAATCGAGTTTGAATTCGGAAATGATGTGAAGATGGTCCCATAGTTTGTTCCTGAGGTCTTCAGTATCCTTTTCTTTCGTTTGGGCGTGCAACTGAGCCATGATATCAACAATCAGGTAAGCCAGTTGGGTACGTTTGTTCCGGTCTTCGATTGTTGTAATGAGTTCGATCATTTTTTGCAGATTTCTGCCATATTCGGGAATTACCAGCCTCGAGCGTTGTGAATTGTATTCCATGTTTTGTCCCTGTTTGAAAAGGATATTTATTAAGTGAATTTTATCAGTTTAAAAATAAAAAAGTTTTATGATGGGTGAATCCTGATGGATCAGATTTTTTCCACCTCGGCTTTGAGCCTCTCTGCATTTTCAGCCAACTGAAGCTGATCAATGATTTCCTGAATACTTCCATCAACGATGGATTGAAGGTTGTAAAGCGTCAGGTTGATACGGTGGTCGGTCACACGACCTTGAGGGTAATTGTATGTCCTGATCTTTGCCGACCTGTCACCTGTCGAAACCATTGTTTTACGTTTGGAGGCAATTTCATCAAGGTGTTTTTGAAATTCAATTTCGTAAATCCTGGTTCTGAGTACCGAAAGCGCCTTCTGGTAGTTTTTTTGCTGTGATTTCTGATCCTGGCAGGTTGCAACAATTCCGGTAGGAATGTGGGTAAGCCTTACGGCCGAGTAAGTTGTATTGACTGATTGTCCGCCCGGCCCTGAGGAGCAAAACAGATCTTTCCGGATATCAGCGGGCTTCAGGTCAATATCAAATTCATCGGCTTCGGGTAAAACAACCACCGATGCCGCTGAAGTGTGAACCCTGCCTTGTGTTTCGGTTTTTGGAACACGCTGAACGCGGTGAACGCCGGATTCATATTTCATCTGGCCATAAACATTTTCGCCTGAAATATTGAAAATGACTTCTTTAAATCCGCCAACGGTACCTTCGGTCATATCAACTCCTTCGATTTTCCAGCCTTTTGTTTCGCAATATTTCATATACATCCTGTAAAGGTCACCGGCAAAAATACTGGCCTCATCGCCACCTGTACCAGCCCTGATCTCAATTATTGCATTCTTTTCATCCTGAGGATCAGCGGGAATAAGCATCAATCTGATTTTTTCTTCAAGATTGTCGCGGCGAAGGGTCAGCTCAGCCAGTTCTTCTTTTGCCATCGACCTGAAATCCTCGTCTTTTTCATTCTTCAACACTTCTTTTGCACTCTGGATATTATTATAAATGGTCTTCAACTCTTCATACCCGGCAATGATGGGTTGAAGGTCTTTGTAATCCTTGTTGAGTTTGATGAACCTCTTCATGTCTTCCATCACAGATGGTTCGTTCATCTGAAGTTCAATGTCTTTCCACCTTTTTTTAATAGCTTCGAGTTTATCCAGCATAAAAATGTTAAAATAATACGGTCTGCAAAGATAGACAATATTTACAATGTAGTGATTCTGTTAACTGATTGTAATTAAGATAATAAGCAGGTCAGGTGAAAGTGATTCACTATACTTTCCTCACGAAAAGTTGGGCATTTACATAATGAACGACTATTATCCTGTCGCCTTTTTCAATAAAACCCGATTCAGAAGTTGCGTCATAAGTTTTATCGTCGATCAGGATTTTTCCGGCAGGTCTTAGAATGGTTTTGGCAAATCCTTCCCTCCCAATCATTGTCGAATAATCACGGGTTGCAAATGTGTAACCCTCTGATTTTTCCTGTATCGTTGCAAGGGCAATTTCGCCGAACCTGGTGGTTGTCAGTAGTTTTCGACTCAAGTAAATCGAAAGAATTAACGAAACGAAGGCTGCAATGATTACTGTAAAAAATGCTGATGCCAACTGTGAGAACGGAAATTCTCCCTGCTCAAAGGCCATATTGTCGATCATGCTGAGGGTGAGTCCCGCCACCACAAGGATTACACCCGAAATGCCGGCCACCCCGAAACCGGGGATAGCAAAAAGCTCGATGATGATAAGTACGATACCTATTATAAATATGAGGATTTCCCAATTTGCTGCAAGCCCTTCAAGGTAGAGGGGTGCAAAATAAAGCAATGCGGCAACCACTGAGGCACCAAGCGGAAAGCCAATTCCAGGGGTCTGGAGTTCAAAATAAATTCCTCCAATAATTACCATGATCAGGATTCCTGAAATAATTGGACTGATCAGGAAGCCAATCAAATTATCAAGCCCGGTTGAACGATGTTTGACAAGTTCGTATTTTTCGATGCCGGCGTTTTCGATTATGTCGATCAGCGATTCGGCTTTGCCCTCACAATACCCGTGCTTTATGGCTTCAGAAGTAGTGAAAGTGATTACCTGACCCGAATCTGAGATTCCCGGAACTTCGAGGCGTGGATCAACCATAGCCTCAGCAATTCTTGGATCGCGACCCTTGGCTTCGGCGGTCGATCGCATCATTGCGCGCATGTACGACTGATATTTGTCAGGCAGGGCTTCGCCTGTCTGATTTACCACCGTGGCAGCGCCAATGTTGGCTCCATCTCTCATGTAGATGCTATCGCAGGCAATTGAGATCAAGGCACCGGCCGATGCTGCATTGTTATTGATAAATACCCAGACAGGTATTTCTGACTCAAGGATTATTGTCCTGATTGAATCAGCGCTTTCAAGCATCCCACCATAAGTATTCATGTCGATAATGATGAGGTCGGCAGAAGTATCGCGCGCTGCTTCGAATGATTTTTGAGTCATCCGAAGGATGGGGGGTGCAATTTCTTCTTTAATTTCGAAAGTGTAAATCCTGAAAGTTTTCGCTTGATTGGTGAAAGGATTTTTGTTTTGGCCAAACAAAAAGTTTGCTAACAAAGCGAAAACCAAAAATGTCGGCAAAACGACCCTGAATTTTATTTTTTGCATAGTCCTGTGAGATTCTATTTTAATTTTGAAGAATGTAAAATCATTTCATTTCAAGCATTGGGATTACGATTATCGTGCATTTCACGATACATACGGCGCCAGGCTTTGCGGGTCCAGTAGTTTTTTCTCCAGTATTTTCCCCATTTAATGTTTGTCCAGAGCCTTTCGTGTACGTAATATAAAACGATTTTAAATACGACCTCAATAATGGCTACAAAAGTTGCATTCCCTAAAACCTCGCTTAAACTCTGATTTGTAAATCGTCTGAAAATAACAAATGAAATTAAAAATGTACCAATCGAACCCATCACTCGCCAACTTATGGCTTTTGCAATGCTCCTTCCCGGGCTGTCCTTGGTGTTTTCAACTTTAGACTTTGCCAGCGACTTCGACTTTGTGACTTTCTTTTTTTCCACTTTTGCCAATATCCGATTTTTGGATCTCATAAAATTTTTACAATAATAATTTAAAATGATTTTTAAGCAAAATAATTGTTCAGAGCTTTCATGAAATTATGATAAATTTGACTGTTGGTGGCAACAATCTCTTTTCCAAAAAGATAATTATCGTTTCCACTGAAATCTGTTACTTTTCCACCTGCCCGTTCAACTATTAGTGAACCTGCAGCTACATCCCAGGGATGAAGGCTGTATTCGTAAAAACCTTCGAACCGTCCGCATGCAACATAAGCAAGGTCCGCTGCTGCCGAACCCAACCGTCGGATACCATGTGAATTTTTTATCAGATATTTGAAAAATTTAAGATAGGCATCAAGTTTTGAATAGTCGTAGTAGGGAAATCCAGTCGCAAAGAGCCCTTGATTTATCTCAGATTGATTACTTACACCGATTGTATTACCATTTAGTAAGGCAGGTCCATTTTCCCATGCGGAAAAACATTCATCCAGGTTGATTTCGTAAACAACTCCGGAAATGACACTTTGCTCCCGGAGCAAGCCAATACTGATAGAGTACAAAGGGATGCCATGAATATAATTGGTTGTTCCATCCAGCGGATCAATCACCCAATTGTATTTCTCTTTTGGCTTCATTTCGGGGGATTCCTCTGCGATAAAACCAGCTTCAGGCAAAATTTTACTCAATCCGTCAATAATTTTGGATTCAGCGGTTTTGTCAACATAAGTTACAAAATCGTGAATACCTTTGGTTTTGATGTCATCTTTACGCAAACGGCTGATTTCGGAGGTAAGAAATTTTCCTGTGTCGCGGGCGAGTTCACACACAGCAAGTGTTATTTCTTCTGATTTAAGTTCATTCATTTGATGTAATGTTCTGAAGAATAGTAAGTTGCTCTGAAAAAATGTTAAATTAAAATCACGGTAAAAATAATATAAATGAGTAACAAGTTTCAAAACACTGATTGTGGTAAGTCGTATTGTCAAAATTGCATAAATAAAAGAAAATCAAAGATATTTGTTGGATAAAGAAATTTTTCCAAAAACAAATTTTTTGTAATTTCGTTTACATGAAAAAGTAATTATCACAATAAAAACCAATGTAGCAGGTTATTTACAACCTGAAATAAAATTTAGTTATCCATTTTTGGTAGTGAAGTGTTAATGCAACAAGGATGGCCCAATCTTTTAAAATAAAATTAGAACAACTCTCTGATGAGGAATTTGCCGAACTCCTTATTAGCAGGGATATGTTATCAGGTAAAAAGTTACGCCTTATTGATCAGGAGGCTCGAAACCGTTACTTTTCGAACAAAGAGTTCAATGGTGAAAATGATATTTACCTGAATCCCGGTGCTGGTTATGTTCAGGCTGAAAAAACTAATAATATATTTTATTTTGCCTCAGTTTCAGGTGTATTATTGGTTGTCGTTCTGGTTTTTTTTATTGTAAAAAATTTCATTAAAGAGGATACTGACCAAATCGTAACTACAGACAATGAATTGATTGTTAATCAATCGAATACAATACAAGAAAATAAACCGGCAATTATTCAGTATGAAAACCAAAACAGCAATACTAATCAGGATCAGACAAATGTTTTAGTATCAGTTGATAAAGATAAATCACAAACCGTTGATTTGAAACAAAAATCAGAGGTAAATCCGGATCCGGTAATTTCAGCAGAGGCGAAATCAAATCCTGACAAGAATAAGACAATTGAACCAGGTGCAGCAATTGCTGATACAGAAAAACAACAGATACAGGTAGTTGAAGATAAAAAAGCCCAAATTACTGAGAAACCAAAACAGGAGCCCTCGAAAACAACTATTTCTGACAAGGCAAATTCACAAAAGAATCAACCTGATTTATCTAAAAAGGAGGCACCTGAAAAAATTGCAGAACAGACAAAGAAAAAAGAATCAATTACCACTGAACCTTCACAAAATCAGAATAGTAAACCCCATGAGTTTAAAATAGCTGAATTGTCAACTGAACTTATGAGGCAACTGGTTAAATTCCAAAACGAATGGGCATTTAAGCAAACATCAGTAAAAGGTGTGGTCGATTATTATGTAGATGCTAATGTGGCAATTAAATTTATTCTCAGCCAACCTTACTCAGATTCCGTGAGTCAATATCAACAGAGATATGTCCTCAATTTAACCGGGAAATACTGGAAGGATCTCGAAAAAGAGCTTGGAACGCAATTCCCAAGAACGCCCATGATCATCAGTTTTGTAAGATTTGATGCTGAATTCTAATTTTTTGAAATTCTGATTCTTCCGGCATATTGCTGTAGTAAAATTCCGCTAACAATTAAAACCAATCCAGCAATCGTGGAAAACAAAATTTTTTCACCTACAGCAAAATTTATGATAATCAGCGAGATAAAAGGAGAAATAAAGACAAGGTTTGAAACCCGGGCAGTTGTTTCAGACAATTGTAAGCCTTTTAACCAAAGAATATAGGTTATTCCCATCTCAAACAAACCAACATAAACAGAACCAAACAATCCCTCCAGGCTAATTTTTGGTAATCCTTTGGTAATCAATAGATAGACTGAAACATAAAAAAGCCCAAAACAAAAATTCAGGAAGAGTTTCACGATTTCGTCTTTTTTGTCTTTTACGTTGTAAATCCAGTAAAGAGCCCAGAAAACAGCGCTGCACAAAGCAAGAGAAACACCTAGAAGGTTATCAAATTTAAGATCAAAAATCTGTCCTTGGGTACCTATTATTATAGTACCAAAAAAGCTAATGAAAACTGCGAGAATACTCAACCAACCAATTTTTTGTTTCAATAAAGGAATCGATAAAAGCACAAGTACTACCGGCCAAATGTAATTCAAAGTGCCGGCCTCCTGAGCAAGCAGCATGTCGTAGGCCTTTAAAAGCACCAGGTAATATAAAAATGGATTCAGAAAACCCAACAATGCAGCCCTGGTGAAATCTCTTTTTTCAAGGTTTTTAATCAGGTGAGATTTGTTAAAGATTTTTAGGGCAAAAAATAATGTAATTGTTGAAACAAGGGAGGCAAAAAAAAGCAATTCAATAAATGGGATGTACCGCAACGAAATTTTTAAAGCCGACCCAATGGTTGACCAGAATAATATTGCGGTTATGGCAAAAAAATACGCTTTTCGTTGGTTTGTCATGATGCAAATGTATGGCAAAATCAGAAAAAGGCAGCATCAACGGTTTTTTTCCCAATAAGATAAGAAGTGAATATCCGCTGATTGAGAAACATTTTTTTTAAGGAAATGTTCAGGCAAATTTCCTTCAGAATATTCTCATGTTCGAATGCGAACATGGATTTTGAAGATTCGGACAGGAATAGGTAAAAAAGCCTAAAGGAGTTTGTGTAATATATTGAAAAACAATTTAATGAAATTGCCGGCACAATTTTAGGTAAAACCCAAACGACAAATACAATATGAAATTGAGATTAAGAAATATTATTTTACTTTTCATCCTCTCGCTTAGCCTGAATGGAAGTACTAATAATATTTCTTTTTCAGGAATAGGTGAAAATGGGTTTGCCATAAATGAGAGTTATAACGACAATCCTCAGGTTACAAAAATAGATTGTACAGTTGTTGAGAAAACAGTTTGTGTAACCCTTGATTCGATACCTAAGGCCAAAGACATAAAAATTCAGCATCCGGATTCACTCCAGCCAAAAGAAAAGACTGGCTACATTACTGAACATACCTCTGAAAACCAGTCGAAAACTACCATGATTGAACTGTTGATAAGGTGGATAGTGTTGCTCCTGGAGGTTAGTTAATGAAACATTTTTAGTTCTCTCCCTCATAATTGATTTAAGTTAGTATCTGATTTTGATTGCAAAAAAGAGCCGCGCCCGCGGCTTTTTTTATTCAATTTTAAGCAAAGTCAGACTTCGCTCATGGATTTATCAGTTCACTGAGTTCAATCCACCGATCCGATTTCTGGTCTATTAACATAATCAGTTCATTAATTCTTACCGACCATACCTGAAATTCGGATGAAGTCCCTTTTCCAGCATTGAGCATATCGAGGATTTCTTTTTTTTCCAGCTCCAGCATCGAAAGTTCTCTTTCGATACTCTCAAATTCCCTCAAATCCTTGTAAGATGGCCGGTTTGAGGTTTTTTGAGTTGTTTTTTGTCTGATAGTTTTTTCTTTTTCGTTTTTTATTTTGACTGTTTTTTCCTCCAGTTTTTTAAGCTGGAAATACTCGGAATAATTGCCATAATAATCTTTTATCTTTCCATTTCCCTTGAAAGCGAAAATGTGATCGACCATGTGATCCATAAAATACCGGTCGTGCGAAACAATCATCAGGCAACCTTCATAATTCTGCAGAAATTCCTCTAATCTGTTCAGGGTTTCGATGTCGAGATCGTTCGTAGGTTCGTCAAGAATAAGAAAGTTTGGGTTTTTCAGTAGTGTGGTTAAAAGGTAGAGTTTCCTTTTTTCACCTCCACTCAGGTTTGAAAAGTAATTGTAATGAACATTGGGATGAAATCCGAAATAGGTGAGGAACTGAGTAGGTGACATGCTGCCTTTTTTGCTTTCGACCTGTTCGGCAATGTCCTTAATTATTTCGATAATCCGCTTGTCGTCAAGCACGGGCAGCCCTTCCTGCTGAAAATAACCAAATTCCACGGTTTTACCTGTAACGAGTTTTCCCTTGTCTGGTTTTATCTCACCCATTATTATTTTTAAAAGAGTCGATTTACCGGAACCATTCTTCCCAATCACCCCAATTCTGTCTCCTTTATTAAAGGTATAGGTAAAATCATCAAGAATAATATTGTTCCCGAATCTTTTATCTATATTGTTCATCTCTAAAATTTTACCACCAAGTCGTTGCATCTGAATATCAAAATCCTTTTGTCCGGATTCTGATTTTGATTTCAACCTCTCTTCGAGTGAATAAAATGCATCTTCCCTGGCTTTTGCTTTGGTAGCCCTGGCCTGTGGCTGCCGCCTCATCCACTCCAGTTCACGATTGTAGAGTGATTGTGTTTTTTCTAATCCTACCTTTTCAATAGAAAGCCTTTCTGATTTTTTTTCGAGAAAATAGGTGTAATTTCCCTTGTATTTGTAAATTGTCTGGTTTTCTAATTCAATGATCTCGTTGCAGACATTATCAAGAAAGTACCTGTCGTGAGTCACTATAAGAATGCTCAGGCTTTGCCTGTCGAGGTAGTTTTCGAGCCACTCAATCATGGTCACATCCAGATGATTGGTTGGCTCATCAAGGATTATCAGGTTGGCTTCCTCAATAAGGGCTTTGGCCAACGCCACCTTTTTCCTGGTACCGCCTGAAAGTTCTCCAATGCGTTGTTTCAGGTTTACGATGTCAAATTTTCCTAAAATTTCTTTAATTTTTGACTCAAAGTTCCAGGCATTAAGTTCATCCATGCGGTTAATCAGTTTTTCCAGTCCACCGCTTCCCGAACTCATCTCAAGAACCATCTCTTCGTAATTTTTGACCAGAACTACTGTTTCGTTGTCACTATCGAAAAGGTAATCAAGAATAGTGGAATTTTTATTCATATCAGGATTTTGTGGTAAATACGATATTCTAAGCTCATTACTCATATTTACCTTACCGCCGTCGGGCATGTCTTTTCCGGCAATTATCCTGATCAGGCTGCTTTTTCCAGCGCCATTTCTGGCGATAAGGGCAATTTTTTGGCCTGATTCAATTCCAAAAGTTATGTTTTCGAAAAGCAATTTCTCGCCAAATGATTTAGTAAGATTTTCAACCGTAAGTATGTTCATTCGTCAGGTTTCTCTTGAATGTTTTATGCAAATTAAAGGAAATTACGCCAAGTTCATTTTTTAAAGACTTTTTTGGCTGCAAATTGTTTATGGATTTAAAATTGGAAAAGATTTTTATTTTCGCAATTGTAAATTTTAACCATAAATAAAATAAGTAATGAAAAATACCAGAATTATTGAAACTGTTGGTACAATTACAAAGAAAGAAAACCTGGCCACGCTTGAATGCGAAACTGACAAAGCGCTTGTTTTGGAGTCGTTGAAACCGTACCCTGGATACAATGGAACAACCATTCCCGAAAATCTGACCCCAAGTGGATTGTTTTTCATTACCGCTAAAAACTACTCAGGTGAAAAAGTTATTAGAGCAACCATGGCGGTAAAGAAAAAAACTGATATAATTTTTGATGCTGCTCCTGCAAGGATTACTCTGTTTAACAGGATGAATCCATGTGTCAGGATTAACGATTTGCAATCCTTCAAACAAGTTTCCCAATTGATAAAGCTCTATCGTGAATGTGGAATTGATTTTAAAAAGTCAAAAAAAATTAATCCTTTTGATGGGTTAATTATAGTGAGGAAATATTTCAGAATTGAAGAGGTAGCTGATGCTATTTACTATGATTTGGACGAACATTCGATGGCTTACTTCGAAATTCCACGGTTAATTACCTGGGACGAGTTTGAAAAAGTGACTTTTAGAATAAAACCAAATGTTGAGTACAACAATTTTGATGCTGCCATGGGTGTATTTTTTACTCCCAAAGGTGTTAACGATATTGTAAGAATTTATCATAAGGAAATAAGCCTTGACGAGATTAAAATATTGAGAACAAAATACCTGGATGAAATTTCGAGATTCCAGTAAAAATGAGGCCTCTTCTACCGAAATTCAATATTCTGCCTTAAAAGGAATTATTCGATTTTAACCTCAAAACAAGAGTTTCAATTCCAAAGCATTTATTAATTTTCAATCACTTATGTTTAAGTACATTGATGAATCAATAACCGATTTATTTACTTCATTGGGTTTCCATCAGGCATGGATTGATCCGGCTGCCTCCCTGAGCGAATTATTATTGGCTTTGTTGGTAAGTCTTCTGCTTTACTTTGTTGCCCATAAGTTTATTATTCAGGTAATTAAAAGAATTGCAGCCAGAACCACCTCGCAATGGGATGATATTTTAATCGAAAGAAAAGTGTTCGACCGGTTAGCCTACCTGGCGCCTGCGTATGGTCTGTATTACCTGATACCGATAGCGCTGGAACCATATCCTGAAGTAATCAGTATGTTGTTGCTGGCGATCAGGATTTACACTGTGCTTATTTTTATGTTCCTGATCCTGGCGTTTCTCGACACTGTATTTACAATTTATCAGCAGTACGAAATTTCGAAAATGCGATCCATCAAGGGGTACATACAGGTTGGAAAAATAGTGGTTTACATCATTTTTACTGTCCTTGTAATCTCGGTTCTGGTAGGACAAAGTCCGATTTTGATACTTGGAGGTTTCGGCGCTTTTTCGGCGGTGCTGCTGTTGGTTTTTAAGGACAGTCTTTTAGGGCTTGTTGCCGGGGTGCAACTTACGTCGAACGACATGCTCCGTCCGGGTGACTGGATTACCGTTCCGAAATTTGATGCTGACGGAGTGGTAAGAGACATCACCCTCACATCAGTCAAAGTGCAGAATGCTGATAAAACTATATCCGTGATTCCGGCTTACTCCCTTTTTACCGATTCGTTCAAGAATTGGCGGGGAATGCAGGAATCAGGTGGGCGCAGGATTAAAAGATGGGTGAATATAGACATGACAAGTATAAAATTTTGCACTCCCGAAATGCTCAAAAAGTTCAATAACTTCCAGTACATTTCGCAATATGTTGAGGATAAAGAAGCTGAGATAAGAAAGCATAATAAGGAAAAAGGGTTTAATCCTGAATTTACTGTAAACGGTAGAAGACAGACCAATATCGGGGTTTTTAGGGCATATCTGATGCGATACCTGCAAAACCGTGAGGAAATCAATCCCAACATGAACCTGATTGTCCGTCAACTACAACCTGCTGAGAATGGTTTGCCCATTGAAATTTACTGTTATAGTAAGGAAAAAGAATTTGATGAGTACGAGAGCATTCAGGCTGATATTTTCGATCATATTTTGGCTGTAATCCCTGAATTTGATTTACGAATTTTTCAGAATCCGACCGGACAAGATTACAGATCATCCTGAAATGGGTTGAATCAGAAATGCTTTTTCAAACCTGATTGCATAAATGAAAAAGCTAATCAGTCAAACTGTAAAGCAGTTTAATTTCTTTAGCCCAGATTTCTTCATCGGGAGTTATGTGGATTAATGGGATTTTAATAGAAATGGAGTTCATTCATGATCCATTTGAAGGTTTCGATGCCATTTCGCCTTTTACCAGGCTTTCTTGACGGTCAACTTTAATCCAAACCCTTTTTTTGCATTGTTTTTGGTTTTTTGGAAAAAGGGCAAATGCTTGTGCGCCTATTTCGTGGACGTTTGCGGGAGACTTTTCTACTCCTCCCGAAGTACTAACATGAGCGCCAATTCCTTTCATACTTTATCAATTGAAAATTGCCAAATAAAACTTTTTACCTGATTCCAATATTATTTCCTTTTCTTTAAAAACCCTGAAATCAGCCAGGGCGGCCATGTTTCTGAAGTCGTCTGCTGGAATCAGGTGCATTATTTCAGATAGTTTCTCCAGGCTTTCAAAAGAAGTTTTTGTAATTGCCATTAAATGTTGTGATGGCTGCTGAAGTACTACAGACATCCAACCGTCGTGTTTTAAAGCATACCTTATTTTAAGCAAAAGCCCGGAAACCTCAACATATTCAAAAATCAAAGCACAATATACAAGGTCAAAGGTAGCCACTGGTAAATGTAACTCTGAGATTTCGGTACACA
>Ga0172371_10006240_pt1 | contig 17403 bp, 16 predicted proteins | sample Lak12m_FD_114543 | JGI IMG/M metagenome (GOLD analysis project Ga0172371, IMG submission 114543) | Freshwater microbial communities from Kabuno Bay, South-Kivu, Congo - kab_022012_12m | ecosystem: Environmental > Aquatic > Freshwater > Lake | place: Democratic Republic of the Congo: South-Kivu...
AGTGTCCACCCTTGCGGCGCTACTTGAGGGTGCCTACGACGGACAGGTCACCTTCGCGGAGCTCAAGAAGCGAGGCAACTTCGGCTTGGGAACCCTAAACGCACTCGACGGCGAAATGATAGCGGTGGACAGGGAATTCTACCAGGTACGAGCAAACGGAAAGGTCTTTCCGATTGCCGATTCGGAGAAAACCCCCTTTGCCGTTGTCACGACGTTCAAGGCCGAAAAATTCGGTTTAGTCACGGCAGCGAAGAACCTGCAGGAACTGCAGGAGCAGTTGGACCGGATGTTGCCGGAAAAGGATGCCTTCTTCGCCGTCAAAATTCTAGGCATTTTCCCTTCCGTCAAGGTCAGGAGCGTGCCCCGCCAGGAACCCCCCTATCCGGGATTGGAAGAGGCGCTCAAGCATCAGACGGTCCGCGAGTTGGAACGTGTCGCGGGAGTGGTGGTAGGATTTTACTTTCCGGAGTACATCGGCACGGTCAGCGTTCCGGGATACCATTTCCACTTCATAACCGCGGACCGGCAGGCCGGCGGTCATCTTCTCGACTGCCGCGTTGACTCCGCGGGCGTCGAAATTGCATCGAGCTCTGCCCTTGATTTGAGGCTTCTGACAGGAGTTGAGGCCCAAAATCCGCTCCACCGAAGACCGATGAGGGGAAATCGGGCCCCTGCCCGGGAATGACGCGACTGAGACCGACGAATGGCTCACCAAGGTTCCGCGGCTTCGCAGAGGTCGCTTGGCGGCCGTCGACGGAAGGCTTCTCTGTTCGCTCCATGCATCCACCATTGCAATTTGCGGGATTCAGCCGTGTCGGCGAGCGGATACTATAGTGGAGCGCATTGAAAAGGATGGAAAACTTGAAACTGAATCTCGAAGAAGGCTCAACGTCCTTTTGGGGAAGTGCGCTCCACTGTCAGTCGGCCATAGCCATGAGATTCCGAGAAGTTCTGGATGATCGCCACGCGGGCGCATACTCAAAATAAACGAAGTCTCACTGGCTTTCCCGTATGTGAAGAGTGCCGCGAATTTCAATGAGCGGCACTGTATCAACAGACCGCACAACGATATCCGGCTCAGTCTTCGCCGGTCATTTCCCACAGTTCCATATAGGCAATTGCTGCTCTCAATACCGCTTCCTTGGCTTCTGCTACGGTCTTGATATCGGTCGGAGACAGGCACCCGCGTTCCAGCATTTCTCCTATGCATTTGTTGAGTTGAGCAAAGTGGTCGGGACAGACCAACGCCTCGACGTCGATCTCTATTTCCTCAATCTCTTCCATTTCCTCGGCTATTGGCGCTTCAGGCGCAACTTCGACTTCTTCAACTTCTGCGGCCGTAACAGCTTCTTCAACTTTTGCAACCTCGACCGTGACGGGCTCCGGCATTTCCTTGAGCCTGTCAGCCCACCCTTCAGCGGCCTTCCAGCCGGCAATGGTGGCAGCGCTTACGCCGACCCGATCGGCCAATGCCTTGTTGGTTATGTTGCCGGCCACGTCTTGGTACAACCCTAGTGCCTTATCATGGGCTCCCTTCTTTCGTGGCACAGCTCGCTGGGTTTTCCGTGCCTCCGCCGCCTGTGCGGCGACAAGTTTCGCCTGCCAATCATCCTGTCGCTTCCATTTACCGACGGTAAGAGGATTGACATTCACTTTCTTGGCTATCTCGACGTTCGATATCTCCCCCTTCGCGTCGAGGAAAACGCTCTCTGCCTGCTTTCTCGCGTCTTTTTTCATTCGCGGCTCCCGGATGTGTTGTGATTGGCCGCACCATAGCAGACCTTGAGATGGATATCAAATGATTTCGGATTGTTTTCCTCGCCTACACCAACAAATTCCGTTCGGCAAATCCCTGCATGGCCGGCCTTCGGAGATCAAAGTTGTATAGCAGTCGCCAAGAATAGTGTCGGGGCGTATCGAGGGAGAAGGAGAGAGCCTCGCAGGTGCGGGTAGGGATCGTCAATTCCCGCTCACGGTTCGGATCTTCTCCGCCGGGCGGCTTCCATGATCTTTTCGATGAGCTCTTCCAATTCACACGGTTTTGTCAAGTAATCAAAGGCCCCGAATTGGACCCCTTCTCGTGCGGCCTGTTCCGAGCCATGGCCGGTGAGCATGATAACTTCCATCTTAGGAGCCATCTTTTTGAAAACCTTCAGGACTTCGATTCCGTCAACGTCCTCCATCTTGAGATCGAGCACGGCCACATCGAAGTCTTCCCTTCGTGCGGCCTGAATTCCCTGGGTACCGCTAAAGGCGACGGCAACCTCATAATTTCTTTTTGCAAGTCGCTTCGCAAGTATCTTCACATATGCCTCTTCATCGTCAACCAGCAACAGTCTGATGCGCTCACTCGTTTCTGCTTCAGTTTCGCTCATCGTCCGCCCTCACTCGATGCTTGTCGGGAGATTCTTCCCGGGGTGGTGCGCGATCATTCCCGATGCGGTCGAGGACCATCCCGCGGTGTGAGCTCCGGAAATCCTACCCCCGGAGCGGAATCCGAACGCGAAAGGTCGTGCCGACTCCAACCGCGCTGTTCACGATGATCTTTCCCCCCATCTCGGAGATTATTCCGTAACAGATCGACAACCCCAGGCCGGTTCCTTTCCCGACAGGCCTGGTGGCAAAAAAGGGATCGAAAATTCTCTGCAAATAGGATTCCGGAATCCCCGGACCGTCATCCGCCACTTCAAGGACCACCTGGTCGTCCTTTCTCCAGGTGTTGACTTGCACCAGACCGCCTTTGCCGTCAATAGCATCCATACTGTTATTGATCAGATTCATCAAGACTTGCTGCATCTCCGTCGCAGAGGCACGCACCAGGGGAAGCTCCGGCGCAAGGTTCGTCGCGATTCCGACCGTGGCGTAGCGTGACAATAAAATGCGGCAATCCTCGCAGGCAGGGAATTACGTCGCTGATGTTCGTGTCGGCTTGCAAGGCCCTGCGGAACCACGGAGCCTGGGAATAATCGGCTTCTTTCAGCTTGAACGGGCCGGCGTAGGCAACCTGGATGCCCTGTTCGTTCACCACTCCCAGATCGGCAAAGGAGCGGCCGTAAACGTCTTGAAGATGCCTCAGGCGCTCCTTCAAAAAGGTCTCGTCGCTGAGTTGATCGTAGGAGTAAGATTCTGCGAGGTACCGGATATTGGCGAGTTTTTCGCTGAGAAAGGTATCAATGTTTTGTCGGTGCTTCCTTATGAGAACCTCCAAGTGACCCAAAACCTTCTTCTGGTAGGACACCTGGAAAAAGTAACGTATGGCGCCGGAGATCAACAACAACGGTATAACGGATACCACCACGATGATCAACACGATGCGCCGGGTGAGAGACCGATAGTAGCTATCGGTCAAGTCTACAGCCTCGTTCATTTGGGCCCCCTCGCCGGCGCCCGTCCTGCTTGCCTCGGCGAGCCGGCTGCCGATCGCCCGCCAATTGAGGCCTGGGTGCGCACCGCGCCGCAAGTACCGCATATCCTGAATCAAGAAAATGGAACCGTTCACCGAGGAAAAAGGATTTACCGCCGAGTGCGCGGAGAGAAAGATGGCTTGCAAGTGGTTGCAAAACCTCGTTTACGGGCGCCACGCCTCGTGTGGGGCAAATCACAGAGAAAACAGATACCTCTGCCTTCTCTGCGATCTCCGCGGTGAACGACTGCGAAAAGCGTCACGCCCCTCGCCGCCTCCGCAATTCTTTTCCCGCGGCCTCAAATATTTTGGCTTGGTGAGCACGCTTCTTGTGTCTTGCTTCCTCCACCTTGGCCATCAATTCTCCAACTTCACACGGCTTCATCAGATAGTCGTATGCTCCAAGTCTCATACCGTCGATGGCCGATTCAACGGTAGCATGACCGGTCAGCATGATGACTTCGACAATGGGGTGATCCTTCTTGATTTCCCTGAGCGTGGCAATGCCGTCCATGCCGGGCATTTTCACGTCGAGCAGGATCACGTCGATGTCCGGTTCGGTCTTGAGCTTTTCGAGGCCCTCCGCACCGCTGTATGCCGTAACCACCTTCACGTCTCTTATGGATAGTCGTTTTTCCAGGGCCGCGACGAACCCTTCTTCATCGTCTATCAACAGAAGTTTTGTTTCCATCCCGTCCATATCGTGGTCTCCTCATGCGACGGTTGTGGGGTCATCGTACGGAGCGAATTCCTTTGTTCTCCGACCCCGGTCACACATGATAATCTCTCAGAAGTCTATGTTTTTCTTCCGGGTCTTCTTCGTCAAACAGCAGCGAGGCCACGGTATTGAAAACGTCCGAGAGCTTGATCATCCCTTCCAGCCTGCCGTTCTTCATCACGGGCACCATGGAGACGCTCTGCTCCATCATGATATCCAGGGCTTTGAGGATGCTATCTTCCGGTCGGACGGAGCCCACGAACGCGATCACAAGGTCCTTGACCGGCGGATAGTGCACTTCCTCGCTTTCACTTGCCTGTCGTTCCCTTTCCCAGAGATTCCGGATACTCTTCAGCAGATCGGTCAGACGCACGAAGCCGAGGAGATTGAAGTTCTCGTCCATAATTAGCGGATAGTGACCATGCTCCAGTTTTTCGTCTTCGGTTATGATTCGCAGGAGCCTGATGGTGGTATAGACGTCTGCCTCTCCCCGGATTTGGGGCCACTGACTCGGGGGAGTCATGAGCTCTGAAACAGCAACTGAATGCGGCATGTCGCATCTCTCCTTCAAGCCGTTCGATTCGCATACGGTATCCATTCAGCGGGGGAGCTGCTGGATTACGCTTTTCGGGCAGTCCCGCCGATGGCGGAATCGCTTGCCCATGAATGATGGGCGATCGCGCGGATCGCGGACCGTTCCTTCGGAGCCGCAAGGACAGGATCAATCACCGCGTCGCAGAGCGATGTTCAGAGCCCGGGCCTCCGCGATTTTTTCTTCCTGCCTGGACTTCTTCTCCTTCGCCTCCTGAATTTTGGCGAGGAGGAGATCCATCTCACACGGCTTCATGAGGTAGTCCAAGGCGCCAAGCTTCAAGCCCACGATCGCGGATTCCACCGTGGCGTGGCCGGTCAACATGATGACCTCCACAAGCGGGTGTGCCCCTTTGATCTGCGTGAGCGTTTCAATACCGTCCATACCGGGCATTTTGACATCCAAGATCACTACATCTATCCTGGAATCCCCGGCGAGCTTCTCGATCGCCTCAGCGCCGCTCAAGGCCGTGATCACCGTCACTCCCCGCTTGTCGAGCCGTTTGGCCAACGCCTCGACGAAAGGGGCTTCGTCGTCTACCAGGAGCACTCTTGCAGTCATATTCAACTCTCCTCTGAATGGTGTTACCTGTCAGGCAACACCGCCGTCTGTGGTCAGGGGCGGTCCGTTGCGGGGAGCGATGTTGCTCGGGACCGCCCGACATATGTCTTGATTTCCGAAGCTGTCAGGATTTTCGCCGGTTCGGAAGCCGGCCGCTAGTACCTCAGCAACAGAAAAACCGAAGAAATCGCGAGGCTGATCAGCGTGATGGGAGCCGCTTCCTTGACGAACTGTCCGAAGGTGATCTTGTAACCCGCCTTCTCCGCGATTCCCGTGGTAACCACGTTGGCCGACGCGCCGATGATGGTTCCGTTTCCACCGAAGCAAGCCCCCAACGCCAATGCCCACCAGAGGACGCCGGTCTCCGCACCCGGTATGGTCTTGGTGAGATACAACGTTATCGGTAGCATGGTCGCTGTATAGGGGATATTATCGACAATGGCCGAGGCGAATCCGGAAACCCACAGGATGATGAGCACCGCAACCCAGAGTCTCCCCTGACACACCCCAAGTATCCAGTCCGCGATCACTTGCAGTATACCGGTCTGTTCCGCTGCGCCCACAACAATGAACAGCATCATGAAAAACACCAATGAAGGCCACTCAATCTCCTTCTCGAGCAGTTCCACAATGTCGGTCTTGGTCAGGAGCACGATCAGGGCCGCGCCGAACAGGGCCGCCACACTGACCTCCATGTGGAATAGTCCGTGAAGGGCAAACAAGGCGATCACTGCCAACAAGACTATTCCGCCGAGGGTAAGCACCTTCGCGTCGGTTATACGGTACTTCTCTTTGAGGAAGGCCATCATCTTGGGAATGTCCTCAACCTTGGCCTTGTGGTACTCCGCGCCGTACAGGAACTTGTTGTAGAGAATCTGAGCCACAAGGACGATTACCACAACAGGCGTCAGGTTGAGGACGAACTCGTTGAAGGTGATCCCGGCAAACGATCCGATCATAATGTTGGGCGGATCGCCGATGAGCGTTGCCGTGCCCCCGAAGTTGGAGGCAAGGATCTCCGGCATCAGGAACACGAAGGGAGAGACCCCGAGCACCAGTGCGATTTCCATCGTCACCGGGGTGAGTAGGAGCATGGTGGTGACATTGTCGAGGAATGCGCTCGTGACGGCAGTGACCACGCACAGGACCGTGGAGAGGAGAAAGATCTTGCCTCTAGCCACTTGAAACGATTTGTAGGCCAGCCACTGGAAAACCCCGGAAACCTTCAGCACACCCACAATGATCATCATGCCCATGAGGAGAAAGATGACGTTCCAGTCGACTGCATGTAGGGCCTGCTCATACGTGAGTAAGTTGAATGATTCGTCGAAGTGGCCAAAGGTGTGCGTTATCACAAGGATCACCGCGGCCCCGAGAAACGCGGCCAGGGTCCGGTGCAGGATTTCAAAAGCGATGAGAACGTAGACTGAGATGAACACCACCAGGGCGATCCAGAACGCTGTGCCCTGGAATCGCTTCATGGGCACCGTGACGCTGGAGACAAAACGGGTGAGCCCCTTGTCGTCAGCGCCTTCTTCGAACACCTTCAACGGGACCATTTCAGATGGCTTGAAGCTTGGTCTGGTGATTTTCAGAGCCCACTTCCCATCCTTTATGGCGGTTGCGGAAGCAGGGATCTCAGCGGAAAAAAGGCCGTTTCTCCCGGTGGTTGGGAGCTTTTCCTCGGCCGCGCCGTGCCCCCCGGCAATGTGGGGTTTGCCGTTCAGGTACGGTACTACCGTTGCATCGCCCAACGGCATGCCTGCCGAGTCGAGCACCTTGCCGTGGATCACAAGCACGGCGTGCGGCTCCGCGGATTTTTGGCCCCAACAGACGCCTGCCAAAAGCAAAATGGCTATCAGAGGGATGATGAACGCCAGTGAATAACGCTTCATGATGGAATCCTCTTGAGGAGATGTCGCTTGTTCGCACTGAGTCGGTTCGAGTGAATCTCTCTTGTGGCAACAGTTCACCGCGAGCTCAAGATTCCTCACCCCCTGCCCCCTCTCCAAGTATGGAGAGGGGGTTCCGGTTCCCCTTCCCCATACTTGGGGAAGGGGCTAGGGGATGGGGAGGCTCGGAAAAGGCGGTCGCCGTCTCATTCGTGCAGCAATCGCGGCGAACGTTTACCTCTTGCGCAAGGACGGGTCTGGTCGACCAGACCCGTCCCCGTAGTCCACTACTTGGCCAGGATCGGCATGCCCATGAGCGGCCAAATTACATAGCACATCAGGCCCAGGACCGCCATCAGAATAATGCTCGGCGGAATCCCGTACATGATGAACTCACCGCTCGTGAACTGTTTGGAGTCGTACGCAATGGCATTGGGCGCCGCTCCGACCAACAAGAGGAATGGCATGCCCGCGGTGGCAAGCGATGAGAACATGACCACATCAGGCGACACCGACAGGTACTTGGCGATGACGAGCGCAACCGGGAGTGAAATGGCTATGGCTGCGACGTTCATGATGAAGTTGGTCAGCACCAGCACGAAGAAGGCCACTCCCAGCACAAACACCAACCAGTGGGCCTTCTTGAACAACGCCAGCCAGTTGATGGCAAGCCATTCCGCTGCGCCCGTCTGCCAGAGACAGTACCCGATGCTCATCGCTCCGGCAAACAGAAGCACGATGTTCCAGGGTATCAGTTCCAGGTCATCGATATCCAGGATTTTTAAGACAAAGAACAGAATCGTGGACACGAGAAAGATTGCAGACTTGTCCAGGGCTCTGAGCGGTGGAATCATGACCTGCAGCGACATGATGACGATTGCCGCGCCCACGATCACCAGCGAAATGATCTCATTCTTCGTGATGGGGCCAAGGGTTTTGCTCAGTTCGCTCACCCGTTCTCGCAAACCCTCTATCACAGGCTTCTCAGGCTTCAGCACGATGCAAATGTAGACCCAGAGGACGAATACCATTGTCCAACCAAGTGGCGCCATGTAGTAGGTGAGCTGAAAGAAGCTCACGTCCGTGCCCGCCATTTCCTTGAAGAACCCCAGTGCGACGATGCCGCGGGCCGCACCGAGCAGCGTGATGATGCTCCCGGCTCCGCACACGTAGGCCATTCCTATGAAGAGCCCTTTCCCGAATTTGGTGGGCTTGTCGCCTTCCCCATACAGGCTATAAATTGCCAGGAGCAACGGATAGACCGTGGCTGCCACCCCCGTATGCGCCATGATGTGGGTAAGGAGAGCGATCAGAATGAAAACGCCAAGGTAAATGGTGGTGGTCTTCTCACCCACCAGACCGAGCATCTTGTACGCCATACGCTTCGTAAGTCCGGTCTTGTTGAATACCAGACCGATCACGAGTGAGGCAAAGATGAAGAGCACGGCCGGGTCCATGAAATCGTTGAAGGCCTCTTTTGCCGGACGAATCATGAAGAGCGCCTGGGTGACGCCGATGACCAGGCTCGTGACCCCGATCGGCACCACCTCGAATACCCACCATATGCCGGCCAACAGGAAAACCGCTACGGCCCCTTTGCCCTGTGGAGACAAAACGAAATGCTTGCCCACCGGATCAACCGCGTCCGGCCAGGAAGGTGAATAGTAGACGATTATGAAGAGGCCGACTCCTGTCAACAAGGCGATGAGCCTCGTCCAGTCTATCTTGAATCCCTTGGATGAAATCACTGCTTCAGCGGTCATGAAAAGGGTCCTCCTTCACGCGCGCGGGGCGCTCAGTCAGATCTTGCAGGCTTTTATTCTGTCGCTGACTTCCTTGAAGACGTCGGTAAGTCGTAAGATGCCGACGATGCGTTTCCCGGAAATCACCAGCAGAGACTGATGATGACCCATGATCATCTGGTGAACTGCCTTGTCCAGCGTCGCGTCCTCTTCTGCGACCTCGCCCTCCTGTGGTGGTGAGACGATGCTTCCCACCCGGACCTGGGCCGCCTTACGGCAGAGATCGTCGAGCGGGGCCTTCCACAGATCGTACTCTTGCATCATGGATCTCATGTACTCGGCGCTCAATCCGAAACCTGACACTTTTTTCAGGTCGGTCAGTTCCGAGTATTTCGGTTCGAGGGACCTGAGAACATCAAGTTGGCCGAGCTTTCCGATGACCTTGCCCTCTTTGTCACATACGAGCACCGCCCGGTGCGGGTACCCCGTGGACGCAGACTTTGCCTGGGCCTCCTCCAGTTGCACGACCGCCTCGTAAAGCGTGGCGTCTTCGGAAACGCAGACATATTGGTCTAGAGGCACCATCAAATCCTTGACCTTAATGGCTTCCATCAAATACCTCCGTAGGACAGACCTGCCTTCGGGCAGGCCGCGTTCTATTCGGGCCATCGACAACCCCGCGGACGCGGTCGTTGTCTAACTCAGTGTTCCTTTTCATAAATACGGTGACGGATTTTGTCCCTTGAGATTGCTTCGCTTCGCTCGCAATGACAACTTACGAGAGTGTCATTGCGAGCGAAGCGAAGCAATCCCGGCGCGACGGAAATTCGCGACCGAACTTACGAAATGGAGTACTAAGTCGATAATCATAGGGGCATTACCAAAATTCCTGACGAAATTGGAATGCCGGAGTGAATGACGCTCTTGAACCAAGGATTGGCGGGACCGGCAATCCCGCGTTCCGCGCGGGACTGTCCCACCAAACGGATTCCTCACCAACCTCTCGTCTTGATCAGACGCTCCACCTCAGCCTGACGTATCCGGTCCTCCTGCTCCTTCTTCCTCTGTTGAGCCTTCGTGATCTTTTCCACGAGCTCCGTGGTGTCCGTGGGTTTCATCAGGTAATCGTACGCACCCAGTTTCATGCCCTGGATCGCTGTCTCGACGGTTCCGTGGCCGGTGAGCATGATCACCTCGGTTATCGGCCGGATGCGCCGAATCTCCCGGAGCGTGTCGATCCCGTTTCGTCCGGGCATCAGCACGTCCAGAATGACCACGTCCGCATCATGCTCCTCAATGAAGGCAATAGCATCGTCGCCGTTGAACGCGGTGCTCACGAGAAAGCCCCGGGTCTCGAGCCGTTGAGCCAGGACGTCCACGAATTGTTCCTCGTCGTCCACCAAAAGCACTTTGATACTCATTCAGCATTCCCCCTTGGGTTTTGTTGCGCGGGCACGACCCGAGATGGTGTGCGGCGCACCTCGTGCGGATGTGCCGGTCGTGCGTCTGCCTCCCTCAAACGGCGGCATTGTCCATCAATCGTGCGAGAGTGTTAGAGACACGGCTTCGGAAGGCGCTTGTGGAAGATTGGGTCTCGTCCTTCCGACCGGGCTGGGTAAGAGCAATCATCGTGCCACGAAGGGATATGCTGGTGCTAGCAGGCGATGGTGGGGATGGGGTGGCGGAATGTCGCAGGAAGATGCAACATTATGAAACAGAAGACGAAAATAGGAAGAAACGTTTCGCGTCAGAATGGGACGCTTCCTCCTCCGCCCTACCCTCGGGCAGGGAGCTCATGTACCACCAGGATTTAGCCCTCAACGAGCGTTCCCTGGACGAACCTCTCCAATACCCGCGAATACGACCCGATCACCGAATCGATGACCTTGACCTTTTTCCAGGTGAGGTATTGGTAATACTCCTCTTCGATCGCGCAGCAGACCACCACGTCTACTTTCTCATTCACGATGAGCCCGCAAAGCGCTTCCGCAGAGGCTTGAGGAAGGACGATGGATTTCTCCACCGTGGGGCGGCCCGTGGAATCGATGGCCACGATAAGGGCTTCCGGCGCAAGGTCGAACCGGGGGGCAACGTCGTCGCCAAGCAGAGGAATCAGGACTCTCGTCGTACTCCCCGACGATTCCGAGGGTGGTTTTTCCGGAGTCGTGGAAGCGGGCTTCTTCACTCGATGATCCCGTGCCTTTTCATTTTTCGCCACAGGGTGCTTCGGCAGTACCCGAGCATTCTTGCCGCGTCGCTCTTTCGCCCCTGGGACTTTACCATGGCGTCCATGATCATTTGTCGTTCCGCGTCCGCCCAACTGATCTCGCTTCGGTGATGCTCCGTCCGCGTCCGGACCGGCCCGGGGCCGTCGTCCGCCGGGGTATGTTCCCCTCGGTGGAGATGGTTTTCCCAGAGGTATGCGGGCAAATGTTCACGCTGAATCTGATTCCCCTCGCAGACATTTACCGCGTACTCGACGATGTTTCTCAGCTCCCGGACGTTTCCCGGGAATCCGTACGAATGGAAGATATGTTTCGCTTCTTCAGAAAAGGTTTGGATCCTTTTGCCGAATCTCGAGCTATAGGTCTGGAGGAAATGATCCTTGAGCATTTTCAAGTCTTCGCCTCTGTGCACCAGAGGCGGCAGGTGAAGGCGAATCACGTTGAGTCTGAACAGCAAGTCTTCCCTGAAGCGCCCCTCACGTACCATTTCCTCGAGATTCCGATGCGTCGCCGCGACTACGCGAACGTCCACCTGATGACCTTTCGTGCTGCCCAGGGGATAAACCACCTTGTCGTCGAGGAACGAGAGGAGCTTCACCTGGAGGTTGAGGGGAAGGTCTCCGATCTCGGTCAAATAGACGGTTCCGTTGTGGGCCAGCCGAAACCTGCCCGGCTTGTTCTCAATGGCTCCGGTGAAAGCGCCTTTCTGGTGCCCGAAGAGCTCGGATTCCAGCAATGCCTCCGGCAGAGCGCCGCAGTTGATCTTGATGAAGGGGCCTTTGGCCCTGCCAGAGGCATGATGGATGGCTTCCGCGACGACGTCTTTTCCGGTGCCTGTCTGTCCGGTGATGAGCACCGAGGAATCAGTCTGGGCAATCACGGGGATTATTTTGAGAATTCTCTGCATTTCGTGGCTTACGCCGACAAGCTTGCCCGACACAAACGACGCCACGGAGCCTTCGATTGCAGCTTCCTGGGAGCGCAGGTCTTCGACTGATTCGATGAATGCCACCGGCTCGCCGTCTTCGTCGAGAATCTGCGCGGATGTCAGTCGAATGGGGATCTTTTGGCGGTTCTTGTTGACGATGTTTGCCTCTGCGCACAACTGTCTGCCGCGCGCCCGGACCTCTCTCAGTTGGCAGCCATGACCGCAGAGATTGCTTCTGAGGAGGTAATGGCAAGGAATTCCGGAAGCCTCGTGAGCCAGGAAGCCTGTCATCGCTTCCAACGCTCGATTAATGAGCACGACCCTTCGGTCTTGGCCGAAGACCATGATGCCAACCGGCACCTCATCGAGGATCTGCTCGAGGCCGAGGGGAAGTTTGCCAAGCCCTTTGACGTGGAGTCCTCGCTGCACCGGTAACCCCGTTCCTTTCTGCTCGCGGACCGTCCGGTCAGGTAGTACTTTCGATGGGACTATGGTAATCTTTTGCTGCTGGGATATCAACGGCGCACGGAAAGCGCAGGGCGTGTCAGCGGCATTTCGTCAACCACGAAAAGCCGCGGTCGTAAAGCATCACCAAGGGATTCGGGAACCCGCGGCGAACAGCAGGGTCGTCGCCGCCGCAGGCGGCCGCCATTCTGAGACTGTCTCAAGAATCATTTCTCAGCGAGGATCGTGGCACGATCCGGAATCGCCGAATTCCGGGGTGGCCCGGACGTTACACGTCCGGGCCACCCAAAGCCGGGTTGGACGGTTTTCGTAGCACGATTACTATCCAGTCGCAGGTTTTGAGACAGTTTCTTCCCTTCAGCCCTCAACTCAAATACGACTCGCTACACATGCCCGACACGATCCCGACCGAACCCGGACCGCGTCGGAGAGCGAGAACACCCCCTTCACCTCTCCCGGGTCGCCGTCATGGACGAACACCCTGCGCACCTCGGAGAACACCATCTTGCGTATCGTATCTTCAACGAACTCGTCCTGGTGGCAGGACACGACGCGGCGTGACATGAGAATGCTCCCCGCTGTCTCCTCAAGAGGGAAGCCTCGCCCATAGGCCAGAATGAGATCGGTTTTCGACACGACTCCACAGGGAATGGCTTGGGCGTCCAAGATCAACATCGCTCCAAACCGGTAGACCGACAATGCCTCCATGATCTCTGCGAGGGTGGCATGCTCCGGAACAGAAACCACGGAAGGCGTCATGACGTCGCGCACCCGTAACCGAGTCGTTCCTTCGTCGAGCTCTTGTGCCTTTCGCCGGTTGACGAGGCTCTTCTCGCAGTTCCGGCAAAATCCGTAGAGCAGGCCCACGATATCGGGGTAAGCCAGGACCCCGGTAAGCTCTTCCCGGCCTCCTTCGCACACGAAGAGACGGTATACCCCGGTGGATCGCATGGTTTCCAGTGCGGATTCCAGTGAGTCCTCGGCACGGCAGAAGATCGGCGGACGGGCCATGATATGTTCCAGAGGGGAATCCAGGGGGAGCGACGCGTAATAGGCCGCGACGATTTCCGACTTGGACACCACGCCGGTCGGCACATCCGCTTCATCGGTTACCAGGAGCGCTCCGATTTTGTATTTGATGAGAAGTCTGATGGCCTTGTGGATGGGAGCGTCCGCGGGAAGGCGAATGACTTCCATCCTCATTGCCTCCCTGACGGACACACCTGACAACGTGCTCTTCTTTGCCGTCACGGACATCGTCTCACCTCTTCGCTAAGTGCTCCAATTCGTAAGCTCTGTCACGCATTCGGCATTTCGGGCCCGTTTTATTCCTGGCGCAGTGCCGCGCACTCCCGTGTGAGCTCTCCGGAAATGTGGCGAAACAAGTCGGACAGGTAGACGATGCCTCGTATGTTGTCGCCTTCCACCACGGGAACTCTGCGCACGTGCTTCTTGATCATCAGATCGAGTATAACCATGATGCTCGTGTCAGGGGTCACGGATATGACGTCGGTTGTCATGATGTCGCTGACCCGAATGGAGCGTGCCCGCTCGCAAGCGGCCTCGAGAAGCCCCGAGACGTCCATGTCGTCTATCGTCCCCCAGATGTGAGCATGTTTCGGCCTGATAAGGATAAGAATGTCGTACATGGATATGATGCCCACCAGTCGGCCTTCATCGTTGGTGACCATCAGCCCGAAGACCCGCCTTCCCTCCTCTTCGCTGGCTGTTTCCAGAAGTTTGATCGCTTCGGTAATGGGGGCATCCGGCCGAATGGTGGGAAACCTTTCGGCCATGACGTCTCGGGCGGTGGACATGGTGACTCCGGGCATCATTCTTGGATCGAAGATAGCACGCTGCCGCTTTTTCGGTCAACGAGGGGTTCCGTCGCGCTCCAGCCGGACTGATGCCCCGATTGTTCATGGAGGGCCACTTACGCCGCGGCCTGATCCCGCTCGTTGTGTCGCTTGGTTCTCAGCCTCTCGAGCAGCAGAAGGACCGCGGGGAGGGTCGCCAAGGTGAGCGGCACCGCGGCTATCATCCCGATTACCAGAGCAATCCCCAGAAACTCGAGCGAGTAGTGGCGCGAACTGAGCATGGAGATAAATCCCATGATGATCGTGAGCGAGGTCACCATGGATCGGGGTGTCACCCTCGTAGTGGCTTTCGCTATAGACCCCCCTTCTTCGAAGAGACTCCCCATGACGACGTGCATACCGTTGTGGATGCCAAACCCGAAGATCAGGGGAGCAACGCACACCATCGAGAACGGCAACCCGAGACCGGCCAAACCCAACACCCCCAGCGTGACGCAGAATGACCCGATCATGGGGATGAGGCACAGTCCCACGCCGCGAGGATGGGGGAAGACTGCCAGGAAGATCACCACAACCGCTCCGAATGCATAGAATCCCAGCCGGAACAGCTCGGAAACCACGCCGCTGAGGATCTCATCCATCGCCTGCCGTGTTCCCGACATGAACACTTTGACGGGCAGGCCCTCGACTGCACGCATGATCCTGGCATCCGTCTCCTTGAGCTTTTCCGGGTCGGTTGCTCCCTCGGGGTAGCGTATGTGCGTCAGGAAACGGTACTTCCCCCTGACCTCGGTCATGTACCACGACCGCTCCAAATCCGCGAACGTGCTGTCAACTTGCCCGTTGTGAAGCTCTCCGAGCGACGCGAGTACTCCCCGAGTCTTCTCGAAGGCATCGAGCATGCTTTGGGAGGCGCTTTCAGACAAACTCGACGTCCGCAGTCCGTCTTTGAACGCTTGCTCCAATTGCGGCCAGGACTGCAATGCCTCGGTCAGGGCTTTGACGTTTTCTCTCCTGAGGTAATCGGGTGCGATGAGGTATGAGATGGAATCAAAAGAGGCTATCTCGTGGTCCTTTTCGATGAGCTCTTGCAATATCCTGTCCAGTTCGCGCTGCGCAATGAGGCCTTTCTCAAGGTCAGTCACATCGAATGACAGGTACGTTGGCCTGGAAAAATCGGAATGAAATTTCCGCGAGATTTTGGCTGAAAGGGCCGTTGACTGCATGTCTCTCGCGAGAAAGACCTTGAAGAGATCCTTTTCATAGGAAATGTGGGAAGCAAAGTACACGCTCGCCAGGATAACGGCTCCGGATACGGTGACAATGGCCACGGGACGCTTCTGAAAAAAGGTCGAAATAAAGGTGAAGGCTATCCGGATTCGGGGAAAATGGTCGGTATTTCTCGCAGATGCAATCCTAGCCAGCGCGGGCACGAGAAGCAAGGTGGAGATGAGGGTGAAGGCCAGACCGGACGCCCCCAGGTACCCGAATTGCAGCAGAACGGGCTGGTCCGAGAGGCAGAGACACAGAAACGCGAGCATGCCGGTGAATGCCCCCAAGAGAACCGGAGGGCCCGTTTGCTCATATGCCAGAGTAACCGCCTCGGTGTGGTTCGCGCCCCGATCAAGCTCTTCTCTTATCCGGCCCCACAGGTGCTCGCCGTATTCGGTCCCCAGGCCCAGCAGCACGCCGGTGGCGCCCATAACCACGGGGTTGACCTCGTGACAAACCACGTACATGAACCCATAGTTCAGTCCGATTCCCGCGGCCAACGGGGTCATGAGAAGGACCACGGACCAGAAGTCGCGATAAACGCCGATCAACAGCAGCAACACCAGCGCGAAGGAGCAAAGCACCATCGTCAGCGATTCCTGATCGAAGATGATCCCTGATTCCTGCTGAAACGCCATCTTGCCGGTAAGATGCCACTTCACGTCCTCGATGCGTGCCCCGGAATTCGGCATGGTCTTTTCCAGAGAGGAAATCGTCGCGGGGATGACTTTGTTCAGTCTCTTGATCAGTTCATCTCCGTGGGCCGTGTCGTGGCTGGCGAACTCGGGGGTAACCTGAATAAGATAGATTGTGCTGTCAGGGCTGGCTATGAGCAGATAGGTGTCGCCCAAACTCACGGAACCGACTCTGCTCTTCATGGATTTGGCGATGAACTGTGCCAGCTCGAGGGGATCCTCAAGCATATGTTTTTGAACGTACGGATTCGCGGTGAGGAAGAGACGGTTGATATTTCGTCGCAGAGCGTTCTCGATCCCTTGTTCGCTCAAGATGCTCAAGAGCTCCGAGCGCTCTTGCTTATTCATGCCCAGGAGGAACTGCTGAAAAAAGACCTTGGTCTGCTGTTCGTCGTCAGGGTCGATGAATTGATACCGAACCCGGCGTACGCCGGGGACTCGTGCCACGGCCTCCCCCAGACCTTTGATGAACGGAAGACGAGCATCTCCCGGCGGCTCCGGGAACTCCAGTATGATGATCAGCGAGTCTTGTTCACCGAAAATATCATTATTTTCTCTTGTGAGGGAAATGACCGGATTGTGTTCCCCGACCCCCGCGGTAAGGTCGTCCGCTATCCGGAGGAAGGGGACGGTTGCGAATCCGGCGATCGAGAGGACGAGAAAGGAAAAGACTACGGATCGGGGAAACGACCGGGAGAAGTGAGCCAATCGTGAGAGGAAGAGGACAATGAACCTCATGCAGAGCCTTCCGAATGCACGGTGACATAGTGCCCCGCGTTGAAAATTGCGGGATCTTTCACAGAAAACGATTCACCGCAGGGAACGCCGAGGTCGCAGAGAAAATCGTCGGTTCAAATCTCTGCGTTCTCCGGCCGCTCTGCGGTGATCCCGCGTGGAACGCGGGACTTGTTTTCGGCTGCTGTCATGTTAAGGAAGTCCGCCGCGAAGTTCAAGGCGCGTCCTTATAAGTTCGCGGTAGGGACGCCAGTTGCCTGACGCCCCCCGCACAGATCCGTACGTGCGGAACTACCGCATACGGCTCCTACCTCGGGTAATAACGTAGAAATGACGGAATGAAGACAGACCATTTCAT
>Ga0172371_10006244_pt1 | contig 17400 bp, 18 predicted proteins | sample Lak12m_FD_114543 | JGI IMG/M metagenome (GOLD analysis project Ga0172371, IMG submission 114543) | Freshwater microbial communities from Kabuno Bay, South-Kivu, Congo - kab_022012_12m | ecosystem: Environmental > Aquatic > Freshwater > Lake | place: Democratic Republic of the Congo: South-Kivu...
ACGGCAAAGCCTATCAGGAGCGGTATCAGGGGCGGGCCACTACAGGCCGGAACTATGGCGTGGACTTTGCATCTGCCGGCGCCAAGCGCATGGCCTCTTACGACAAAAAGAAATGTGAGAGTTTTAGGACCGATAATCTTCCTACCTTTAAGAATTATACCAAAGAAGAACGAATGAAACACGCTAATGTTCCGGGCTTTGGTGCCTGTCCCACTGGTGGGGTAGGAGCTCATCCAGAAAAGTTTGGTCGCAAGAAACAATCTGGTACATCCATATTTGACCCAGTTCTTTGTGAATTGGCCTACCGGTGGTTCTGCCCCCCAGGCGGACATATCCTGGACCCCTTTGCCGGGGGCTCGGTCCGGGGCATAGTGGCCACTTATCTGAATTATAAATACACCGGGGTTGATTTAAGTGCAGCCCAGATTGAGGCGAACAGAGAACAAGGGAGAGAAATTTGTCCTGATAATCAACCCACCTGGCACATAGGTGATAGTCTGCAAATAAAAAATATTGCTCCAGGTGAATATGATGGGATACTATCGTGTCCACCGTATTATAATTTAGAAGTCTACGGAAACGATCCCAAAGACCTATCCAACATGACTGTCCAGGGCTTTTTCGAGGCTTATAGAAAAATCATCAAAGACTGTGTATCAATGCTAAAAGAGAACCGTTTTGCCTGTTGGGTAATAGGGGAGGTACGGGACAAAGAGACTGGTTTTTACCATGGGTTAGTTCCAGAGACCATCTACGCCTTTGAGGATGCTGGGGCTGCCTATTACAATGAGATTATTTTGTTCACCTCTGTGGGAACCCTGCCGATCCGGGTTCAGAAACACTTTAATTCTGGTCGGAAGATTGGTAAGACACACCAGAACGTCCTCATATTTTATAAGGGGGACACTAAAAAAATCAAGGAAATTTTTGGGGAGGTTGTATGAGACGAGATGAATTAATCAAGGTTTTGAAAACGGTTATGCCAGGCGTAAGCAAAGGGGATGCCCTCTTGCAAGGAGCAGACGCCTTTGTTTTCACCCCTGGCTTGGTACAAACCTATAATGACCACCTCAGTGTGAGCCATCCGGCCAACATTGATGTGACGGCCTCGGTAAAGGCTGTGGAGATGGTGCGGGTCTTGGAAAAGATGGCCGGGCTTGATGTCCAGATGAAGGTTGAAGACAACCAACTCATGGTAACTGACGGCAATACGAACCTGGCCATGAAACTTATGGAAGTTCAGACCCCGTCCTTGATCGAGGCCCTGGATTTGGAGGGGTTGGAGTGGAACCCTATCCCCAAGGATTTCCTGCCGGCCATCGACCTGTGCCTGTCCAGTGTATCCAATAACCCGGCCCACGGAGTCCTCAACGGCATTAAGGTGGACGGAACTGACCTGTTGGCCAGTGATAACTACCGGGTGGCCTGGTCGGTAATTGGGGAACCCATGCGGGAATTTATTATCCCCGGCCTGGCCACCGCAGCCCTCCTCAAGATTCCAGATTTGGAAAGTTACGCCGTATCAACCTGGGTCCATTTTATGAACAAAGAAGGGGCGGTCTTTAGCAGCCGTCTCTTGGGCGGGGATTTTCCATCGGATACCATGAAGGGGTTGTTCCCGGCTAACGAGGACTCGGTCGAGTATGAGTTACCCGAAGCCCTTAAACCAGCCTTGGAACGGGCGGCTATTATGACCTCTTCTCAGGACGGGGTTATGGAATATGTCACCTTGAGTCGCAAAGGTGACAACCTCCTGGTGCAAGGTGAACGCCAGTTTGGCTCAGTTCTGGACAAGGTTCCTGCCGGGGAAGCCGGCTTTCCTGTCGATACCCAAATCAACATCAACCCCAAGTTTCTGCTGGACATCATGGGCATGACCCGAAAGTTCCGGATGTCTGGCAGCTTACTGATTTTTGGTGGTGAGGGCTTTCTCTACCTGTCCAGTACCATTAGCCCCAAGGGAGAGTAAGTGAATATCGAACAAATTATCTCGACAGTCGGCATCAAGCCCTACTATCAAGAGACGAGTGGAATTATCTACCATGCCGACTGTCGGGTAATTGTTCCAAAATTGTCAAACAATTGTGTTGATTTAGTGTTAACTGATCCTCCTTATGGAATAGCATTAGAAAATAATAGAACTGGCGGTAGAATTGATGGTGAAAAATACAAATTTGTTTCTTGGGATAAAAGGCCAACAAATGATTTTCTAAAGATAATTAAACAAATAAGTAAAAATCAAATAATTTGGGGTGCAAATTATTTTAATTGTTTTAGTGATGAGGGTGGGGCAATAGTTTGGGATAAATTACAACCATTATCAAGTAGTAGTCAGTGTGAAATAGCCAGTGTTTCCGGATATAAGAAGGTTTTTAAATATACTCAAAGATGGACAAATTATGTTAATACCAAACAAACTGATCATCCTACAGAAAAACCAAAAGAGCTTATGGAATGGATTATAGAAAATTTTTCTAATGAAAATGATTTAATTATTGATCCATTTCTTGGTTCGGGTACTACAATTGTAGCGGCTAAAAAATTAGGACGTAGATTTATAGGAATAGAAATCGAAGAAAAAAATTGCAAAGTTTCCGCCCGCCGCTTAGGCGTTTGGATTCCAGAATCAAATGAAAACAAAAAAGGACTATTTCTATGAACGGCTTAATCGTTAAAGAAGAAAACATCAAGGAGCAGACTGACGGCAAAAATATGGATTCTCTGGCTAGGTCCCGCCAGATCAGGGCCAACTTTGTGTCGGAATTTGGTCTGGTCCCGTCGTCCATCTTGGTAAATAACCGACAGGACCGAGCCATTGACCTGAGCAAAGGGGAAGGCCGAGACTACATAACCATATCCCGTAAGATTGCCAAGTCGTTCCAGACCAAGGCTGAGATACAGGCGTGGGAGACCAGTCACCGGGGCGCCCGTCAGGGCGCCCTATCGGCCTTCCCCCAGAATATCGGACGTCTGTTGGTCAAGTTTTATTGTCCTAAACATGGGATAGTACTCGACGTTTTCGCCGGGCACAACAGTAGGATGCAACTGGTCTACGAATCTGGCCGCAGCTACGTTGGCATGGACGTATCTAAGAAATTTATGGAACACAATCGCCAGATCAAGAAGATCCTGGAAGAACGAGGTTTAATCAAATCCGACAATTTCATCAAGTTGATCGAAGGAAGTTCCCACCAAGTTCCCCTACCAGACAACTACGCCGACTTCTCCATAACTTCCCCTCCTTATTGGAACATCGAAGACTATGGGGACGAACCGGAGCAGTTGGGAAAGGCCAAGACCTATGAAGACTTCCTGAAATTAATATCAAGACATATCAAAGAGACCTACCGAGTCCTGAAACCCAACACTTTTTGTTGTTGGAACATAAATGACTTTATCAAAGATCGGCATTACCATGCCTATCACGCTGACCTGATTCCCATTTTTCTAGAGTCGGGGTTCTCCCTGCATACCATTTACATAATTGATTTGGGCCTCCCGGTACAGGCGGCCTTTATTCAGGTTACACTCAAAACCAAACGATTTCCCAAACAACACGAATATGTCTTGGTGTTCAGGAGGTAATTATGGACGGTTTGTTTCAACCAGATGAGTTTATTACCTTTAAAGATAAGGATGGTAGAATTCTTATTGACGGGGCAATGGAACTTCATCTTAATAAAAAATTAACAAAAAAAGACTCGTCTGGAAAATTTAAAATTAAGAAAAAAACAATTGTAAGAGAAGATTCTTCACTTGGACGTTTTAGAAAATTTTTGAGGTTTAAAGGTTATGGTAATCATCTTGATTTAATAAATTTGGAGATGGTTAGAGAATTTGTAAAGTGGCTTGCGGAATTTTTAGGTGCAAAGGATCATCCTGGAATTTTTCGTGATTTATCCAGTTTGGGTGAATGGTTTAGGGACATAACTAAAATTAACAATAATATTTTTTATAAAGTAAGACAAGAAATATCTGACAAAATGCCAGAAGCAATGTACAAGAGAGATAAATGAAATTCATACACTTACACGTCCACAACGAGCATTCTTTACTAGACGGGGTAGGAACCGCTGAGGATTATGCCGCCGAGGCCAAGCGGTTAGGACAGGAGAGTATTGCTCTCACCAATCATGGGAATTGTGACGGCGTAATCAAGTTCCAAAAGGCCTGTAAGAAACAGGGCATTATTCCCATCCTAGGCTGCGAGTTATACCTCTGTTCCGATATCAAGGTAAAAGATGACCAACGCTTTCATATTATAGCCCTGGTTCAATCCAGAGAGGGGCTAACCAACCTGCTCCACATGCTCTCAGTAGGGAACATAGAGGGCTTTTATAGACGACCCAGGGTCGACCCCGCTACCCTGTTACAACATACTCAAGGATTGGTCTTTACCACTGCCTGTGTAAGCTCTTTTGTCCATATGAAAGGTGGTGAGGACCTTCTGGTCCAATTGAGTAAACAAACCTCAGTCTTTATGGAGATTATGCCTCATGACCATCCCAAACAAAAAGAGCATAATCAAAAAATATTATCTCTAGCAACTAGACATCACCTACCAGTCGTAGCAACCAACGATTGTCATTACCCTTACCGTGGTGGTGGTTCTACCCAAGATGTGCTCCTTGCCATTCAACGCAAGGCCAAATGGAGCGACCCGAACCGTTGGAGTATGTCCAAGGACTGGCCGGGACTGCATTTACGATCTGCCGCAGAGATGGAACACGCCTTTAAGAAACAGAACCAGTTGACTCCTAAGGTCTACCTTGCCGCCATGGAGCGAACCTTGGAGGTAGCCCAGCTCTGCAATAACTATACCATTGAGAAACTGCCGGTACAATTGCCTAAGGTCTACGGTCATAAAAGCGAAGACGAAACCGAATTACTCTGGCAGTTAATCGAAAAGGGGTGGGAGCAGAGATTAGGTGATTATTATTTCCTGTCAGAGAAATCTAAAGAATATGAAGACAGGGTAAATGAGGAATTTGCCCTGATCTGCCAGCAAGGTTTTCAGAGATATTTTCTGATTGTGCACGAAATCATCAATTGGTGCAAGACTAAAGGTATCATGACCGGGCCTGGAAGGGGGTCGGTAGGAGGATCACTTATAGCATACTTATTGGGTATAACTAATGTAGACCCAATAGTCTTCGGGCTTATTTTTGCCAGATTTATATCACCTGAGCGGCAAGATTTGCCAGACATCGATCTAGATTTCCAGGACTCCCGCAGAGAAGAGGTTGTGCAACATATAAAAGATTGTTACGGCGAATACAATGTAGCCAACATATCTACTTTTATGACCATGAAGGGACGTGGGGCCTTGCGGGACACCGCCAGAGTCTTTGACGTTCCCTTGAACGAGGTGGATGTGGCCGCCAAGGCTCTCAGAAATATTTCTGATGAAAAATCCGAACACACCATAGAAGATAATCTCAAGGTCTCTAAGGAACTAAGCCAATTTAACCGGACTTATCCTCAGGTAGTCAAATACGCTATGCAATTGGAGGGACAGGTTAAGGGCTACGGGCGGCACGCAGCAGGGCTTTGTGTCTGCAACTATGACCTTAGACGAGGCGATTGTTGTAGTCTGAGAATATACAACGGTGCACTTTCGGTAAGCTGGGATAAAGAGGACGCCGAGTACATGGGCTTAATGAAGTTTGATGTTTTGGGTCTTACAGCCCTGTCCATCTTAAACGGTGCCAGAGAGTTTATCCTAACCAACCAAAATATTGATTTGGATTTCGACAAGATTCCTCTGGACGACAAGAAAGTATTTGCCGAGATTGCCCAAGGTAATACCATAGGGGGCTTTCAATTAGGCACCGCCCTTATGGTAAGACTTTGCAAGGAATTAAAGATTAAAGAGTTCAACGACATAGTTCTGGTAAACGCCCTGTCCAGACCGGGTCCTTTGGGGTCGGGAGTAACCGACGAATTTATTGAACGACGCAAAGGACAAAAACGCATTACTTATATTCACAAAAAACTTGAGTCCTATACTAGAGAAACCTTGGGTATGATTATTTACCAGGAGCAGGTCATGTGGGCCATGTACGAACTGGCCGGCTTGTCTTGGGCTGAGTGTGATAAAGTTAGGAAGGTTATGGGTAAGTCCAAGGGGACCGCCGCCTTTCAGGAATTCAAACAAAAGTTTGTGGATGGTTGCATATCAAAAAGGACTCTCCAAGACAAGGAAGCAGACCATGTGTGGGATCAACTGGCCACGTTCGGAAGTTATGGGTTCAATAAATGTGTATCTGGTGATACAGTGGTTGAGAGAGGTGCGAGAGGAAAATATGGCGGAATGGAAATGACCGTACGAGAGTTATATGATAATTGGAATTCTAAAAAACCTGTTGGTGAAAAGTACCGTTCAATTGGAGTAAATATTTTACAGTTAAATAAAGATGGAAGAATACGTCCTGGTAAGGTAAAAGGAATTTATTACCAAGGAAAGAGAAAAACTTATCTCGTAAAAACAAAAAATGGATGTTCTTTAAGAGTTACTGATAATCACAAATTTCCAACAGATCACGGCGACAAAACTCTTTCAGAACTTACTATTGAAGATAGTTTGATAATAAGAGGCGAAAAATTCTATTCTATTAAAGAGGAAAAGAAAAAACTATCATCAAGATGTTTAGGTAAGACCTACTCTGGTTGTGGTTTTCAAAACGGAGAAAATAATATATCTTGGAATGGCGGAATAGACAAATATTTTAAAGATGCAAAAAAGTTAGTAGAAAAAAGGGCAAAGGGCAGATGTGAAAATTGTGGCAAACAAATAACTAAAAAATGCAGTGAATGTGGTTCAACAATAAAATTAGAAAGATGTGAATTTGCTCATATAAGACCATTAGATGATTTTCTATTTAATTATAAATTGTACCATTCAACAGATAATCTACTGCATCTCTGCAATTCTTGTCATAAAACCTTGGATTATGCGAAACAGGAAAGAAAAGTAAGACATTCACAAGGCAGGGTGTCTTTTTATGACAGAATAGTTTCTATTGTTCCGGTTGGTATCGAAGATGTTTATGATATCGAAATGGAAGGACCGGATCATAATTTTGTAGCCAATGGAATAGTGGTTTACAATTCCCATGCAGTGGAGTACTCGTTAATCGGCTATTGGACCATGTATTGTCGGGTACATTTTCCCAAAGAATTTCTTTGTGCCTGTCTCACTTGGGGTGGCAAGGACGAGGCCCGGGCCTATGTGGACGAGGCCAGGAGGTTGGGCTTGACTGTGGAGTTGCCCAAGGCCGGGGTCTCGCTCCCTGACCGTTGGTTAGGTCCTAAAGACCAAAATGTAATTTGGGCGTCTCTTACTTCCATTAAGGGCATTGGCGAATCCCAGGCGACAAAGGTTATTGTAAACAAACCAAAAATGGCCGGCTTTTTTGACAAGGAACTTGCATCTCAGCCACAAAGTCAAGTGAATAATCTAGGCAAAACCAACCAAGATTTACTTACCAAGGCGGGGTATTATCGTAAAAAAGACCTTACTCACGACGAATTAAAAGCGGCATCGGTCTATTATGATTTTAATATCCTGGTAGGTAAAGATAGATTCAAACGTTTAACCAAGGCTGGTTACGGATATTCTAAACAAGATGTCGATAAAATTGTCCGTTGCGAGATTGCTGGGTTCACAGGGAACCTGATCGAGGTCAAGAAGTTTGTCCTGCCCAAGTTTTCCTGTACAGACTGTATATTGCACAAGGAGGCTACAGCACCAGTCCAACCATCGTTCGGTAGATACAATTTGATGATAATCGGGGAGGCCCCCGGACCAAATGAGGACGAGGAGGGAGTAGGGTTTGTGGGCAAGGCTGGGGGCCGTATCCTGTGGCCTGAGTTGGCCAAGTACGGAATGACCCCATATATGTTCCACGTAAGCAACCTGTGCAAGTGCTGGCCCAGCAAGACCAAGACACCAGACAAAACCCATATCTCTGCCTGTTCCAAACACCTCATGACTGAGATCAAGGGACTGGAACCCATTGTGATACTGGTCTTTGCCAAGACCGGGGTGGAGGCCTTTAGGAATGGAGATGGGAAGATAACCGAATTGAACGGTACCACCGAGTGGTCCGACCTGCACCAATGCTGGATCTGCTGGTGCATCCACCCGGCCTCGGTGCTCTATTCCGGGGGCAATAGGGAAAAGTTCGAGGCAGGGATTGCCAACTTTGTCAGGACCGTAACCATGGCCGGGGGCATGGTCTGGGCCAACGGGGGCGGCCCTCAGGTAATTGATGAGAACTTCTGGATGGACTGCCCATCGTATGGCAACTTTGCCGAGGACAACAATGCCTATGCCGAGTGTGGGGTCTGCAAGGTTTGGGAAAGGTGTGCACTGGCCAAAGCCAAGTCTGATTGGCAGGGGGTTGCAGGAAAGCCAGGTTGAAATTATATCGTAACCAAAAACTGGCTATAATATAGCAAGAGAGAGAGATTATGGGCGAATTGCAGGGATATACGGTAAATTGGGATGCCTTCAAAAAGGCAGCCCGGAAGCGGTGGGTTGATACCAAGCTGCCTGGCCTCAAGAAATGCACTATCCACAATACAGTCTTTAAACAGGCCGGGCAGGATGATGATGAACCCTGCTGGCAGTGCCTGAGCGAGTTTGAAAAAGAAGAATAAAACCTAACCAAGGAGAAATTTATGCCAACAAATGAAGTAACAATCAACGTGGAAGAATCGGTAATTGGTGGTCCTTTGGAAGTTTCCAAAGGAGCCTTCCTGACCTCTCTCAAGAGGAACAACAAACAAATTCGGGAAGATCGTGCCCAGGCCATTGGCGAGGACTGCTACCTTCTGTATCGTCGTGAGATCGAGGACCTTCAGGTTCAGATCAAACGAATGGAACGGGAGCGGGAAAACATGTTGGACCTCTCCCCGGAAAATGCCCTGTCACTCAAACTGGCCTCTGATTTTGATGCCAAGGAATTTGTGGCCAGAGACTTGGACCTTGGCGTCAAAATCCTCAATGCCAGGATCAAACTGGACATTGCTATCAAACGGTTCAACTTCCTGTTCTCTGAGCCCGAACCAAAGGCAGGTGAATGATGGGATACGGCGGCTATTCATCCTCAAGTAGATCGTTACGGTCGTCAGCCAAACATTTGGTAAAAGTTAAGGCCGACGATATGGATCTTCTCAAAGATTCCCTTTCTGGACATTCGTTCTCCTTAGCTGGAGACGGGACCTATCTGGTATCCATAAACAACACCACTGAGGCCAATCGCCTGGAATCAAATCTTGCCTCACTCAAAGGTCTTTCCTTTGCAAATATGGATGATGCCATGGCTGGTTACGACCATCGTTCCAGAGATGCCATCTTCTCAGGAAGGCAAATCAACAATTCCATGAACCCTCATGGGGTAAAAATCCGGGAGTCCAGGGACTCAGCAGATCATCCCAACTCGCTGGCCATAGTCCTCGGGTTGGATGAGACTGGTTCAATGGGCAGTGTTCCCCACTTCTTGGTCAAGGAAGGCTTACCAAATCTCATGGACAAAATTATCAAAGGTGGAGTGGCTGACCCCCAGGTATTATTCTTAGGAATTGGTGATCACGAATGGGACAATGCTCCACTCCAGGTAGGCCAATTCGAGTCGAATGATGAACTCCTCGACAAATGGCTCACTGATGTCTATCTGGAGGGCCGGGGGGGCGGAAATGACGGCGAAAGCTACCTTTTGGCTTGGTACTTTGCCGCATATCACACCGCCATTGATTGTTTGGAAAAACGGGGCCGCAAGGGATATTGCATCACCATTGGCGATGAACCAACCTTGAGAACGGTCCCGGAAACCTTCCTTAGACGTCTTATGGGCGAGGGCCAGTATCAAACCTTCAGTGCTCTTGAACTTCTCGACAAGGCCAGAGAGAAGTATCTCGTCCACCACATTCATATCAGGGAAACTGGGGCTGGTTCGAGTCGGTTTACCATGGATGGATGGAAACAGCTTCTTTCTGATGGACTCCACATTGCTGAGAGACGGTCAGATGTTGCTGACATCATTGCCAGCATCATCCTTTCGGGTGAAGCCAAAGTAAATATTTATGAGACCCCATCAATGATTTCACCTGAGTTCACCAAAACTGAGGATATCATTCGTTGAAGGCCATCGCTGTCATAGGCGCCGGGTTTGGTGATGAGGGCAAGGGAAAAGTGGTAAGCAATCTTTGTTCTCTTCACCAAAACCCCTTGGTTGTTCGATTTTGTGGCGGGCAACAAGCCGGTCACAATGTAATGCTAAATAAGGATGTTCACCATACTTTTTCAAACTTTGGGAGTGGAACCTTACAAGGGGTTCCTACCTACTGGTCAAGATTCTGTACAATTGACCCGGTTGGAATACTTAATGAACTGGATCTTCTCAGAGCAAAGGGTTTCAATCCAGTATTGTTTATTGATAAGAATTGCCCCATAACTACTCCATTTGACAAAGAGTGGGGAAAAAGAAAGGAATCCTTTAACAATCATGGGACTTGTGGGGTAGGAGTCGGACAAACTTACGAAAGAGAATCATCATTTTATTCCATAACTGCTTATGATTTGCTTTTTTCGAGTATTCTTAAAATAAAGCTCGATCAGTTGACCAAATATTATTACTCGGATAATTATCAGAAGATTACCACAACCCAACATTTTCTTCGGGATTGTGAAGCACTTAGAGAAGAATTTCATGGATCCATAAAAATTTGCGAAAATTTTCAACTAACCAATTATAAGACTATAATATTTGAAGGGGCACAAGGCTTATTGCTTGACCAACATTATGGCTTCTTTCCAAATGTGACTAGGGGTAATACCGGGTTGAAAAACATCATAGAAATACTTGGTTCAATCCCTGATGAAATTTATTATGTAACTAGGGCTTATCAAACAAGACATGGTAATGGTCCTATGACCAATAAAGAGATTCAAATTGATATAAATAATCCGTATGAAAAAAATACTAGTGATGGCCTTCAAGGTGAATTTAGAAAATCTATTCTTGACTTGGATTTATTAAAATATGCCCTTGGCAAAGAAAGAAATTTTCTTACCAAAAACAATCAGGTAAATTTGTTGATTACCTGTCTTGATGTTCTCAAAGAATTTAAGTTCACTCTAAATGGTAAGATTTTCGATTATAGCAAAGAAGAGGAATTTCTTTCTGAAATCAAAGATAATTTTGATTGGATAGATAATATCTATGTAGGTCGTAGCCCATTTTATGACGATCTAGAAAAAGTTTAATTTAAAAGGAGTAACTAATATGTATTTGGTAATTCCCGTTGACAACAAGGAGAAATGGTCAGAGATTCAGGACAGTAGCCCTGAAAAGGCCGTTGAGGACTACCTAACCCCGCTTTTGTCAAGTAAACGGAGCTTCTGATGACCTATCAAGTACCCAAACCTGGCAGGATCAGATACCAGGTCTACGGCAAGTCCTCAGAGTGCCTGGGCCGGGTGGTGGTGGCCTATCTCCATCAAGATGACCAGTTATTCCTAGGCGTAGCCTTCTGCTCCCCAAAGGACATCTTTGACGAACTTGAGGGCCGGCAGAGGGCCAGTCAGAGGTTACGCAATGCACCAGTCATATTGCCTTTTGTCAAACAATTTGGCAATATTCAATACGATATACTTAGTTTTGTCTATGAAGTTCTCAAAGTAGTACCTAATGGATTCAGTGAAATTCACTGGTTTGATTCTCCTGTTCTTTTCAGAACAAAACAATCGCCAAATTGGATTACACCTAATCACCTGCCCCGGTGGGGCCGGAAGTTCTCTGACTATCTGGATACTATCCGTAGGAAGGAGTAATAATGCCGCTACATTTATCATACCGTCCGCAAACCTTGGATGAGGTCTTTGGTAACGACGCAGTCAAAGCCTCGGTTCAAACTATTCTTAACAGAGAGGATTTTCCTCACGCATGGCTATTCATTGGACCATCTGGGTGTGGCAAAACCACCATGGCACGGATTATAGCCAACGAACTTGGTTGTAACCAGAGGGATTATCAAGAATTAAACATAGCCGACGCACGCGGGATAGACGACGCTCGGAAACTTATTGCCAGCATGAATTACATGCCTCAAGCTGGTACAGTAAGAGTATTTGTTCTTGATGAAGTACAACAAGCCCTAGGTCCATTTCAAAATGCTTTATTAAAAGCCTTGGAAGATACTCCTCGTCATGTGATTTATATCCTCTGTACCACCGACCCTGAGAAGTTATTAAAAACTATCAGGACCAGATGTTCCACCTTCGAAATGAAGCCCTTATCTGGCCCAGTTATGAGGCAAATGTTATCGTGGGTCACCGAATCTGAGGGGATTAAGGAGTTCCCAACAACCGCTATAGATGCCATTGTCGAGGCAGCAGAGGGGTCGCCAAGACAAGCCTTGGTGATATTAGATTCGGTAATTGACATTGTAGACGACCAAGAAATGCTGGCAGCCATTAAACGCAGCACAGCAGATGTATCGTCCACCAAGGATCTGTGTCAAGCCCTCTTAGCCAAGAAGGGCTGGAATATGGTAAGTAAGATTATCTCTGGCTTAGGTGATGGCGAGGACTGGGAAAAGATCAGACGGGCCATCTTAGGCTACGCCAGCGCCGCTCTATTAAATAAAGATAATCAACAGGCCGCCACCATAATCGAGTGCTTTAAACACAACCTTTATGATTCTAGTAAAGCCGGGTTTGTTTTATCGGCCTGGCGTTGCCTGTTGTAAAGCGGTTAAATCTTGTTTTAAAAGGAGAACATATGCCCCAAAAATACCCCAAGGTCGAATTTGACTACGCCAAGGCGTTGGAAATCGACCAGTTTAACTTAGCCTTGGAATGGCTGGCGATTCCCAAACAGATCATAGAGGTATCCGAAGCTTTGGCCCAAGCCATCTTTGACCGAAACAAAGCCAAGGAGAAACTGGAGGTAATACAGGCCCAGCTAGATGCTGTTGTTAGGTCTGCCGCCCAGGAGGCACAAGAGAAGGTCACCGAGACTGTGGTAAAGAACCGCATTATCACCAGTCATGAGTACGCAGAAGGACAACGGTCCCTGAACGAGTCCGACTATGTTGTAGACCTGCTCAAAAGCGCCGTCTCGGCCTTTCACGCCAAGAAACTTGCCCTGGAGAACCTGGTGAAACTGCAAGGCATGAAGTACTATGCTGAACCTTACGAACCGCCCGAGACTGATGGTAAAATTGGTCCCACAGCCGTGGAGCAGGGGCGCAGGATTGCCACTGAGAAATTAAGGGAGGTGATGCCAACTCCGGAAGTAGAAAAACCCAAGCCCCCTGTAAGACCACCGGCGAGACCGCTACCGAGAAAGTCCTAAATTGGTCTTAAATCATGATACCTCAACCGTTAATCCACACTCTCCTGGGAATATTGGCCCTGCTCGGGCTGTATATAGTTTGCCGAGTTGTTTTTAGGGCTTGGTGGAAATCCAAGGATGAGTATTTACAAGTGCTAAAGAAAAGGAGAAACAAAAATGAATCCAGTGAATAAGCCAGGGGGCCCTCCGCCCCGACAGCCGGCAAAAAAGCCGGCAGCCCCCGCCAAACCGACCGATATGTACAAGGTTGATTGGTCTCGGCCAGAGATGACCCAAGGTCTGGTAAGCCGAGGGGAACAGTCTTATAAAACCAGGGAAGGCGATTCCTATAAGGGAATTCTGGACGAGAGAATGACCAGAGACCTCAAAATCGCCAAAATCTCAATGGGCGACCACTACTGGTCACTTATTCCCTATCTGACTGGGGAACAAGATCCCGAAGTAATATCTGGTCGGATGCAAAAAGGTGCCCCTACCTACACCGTGGGGGTCTATACCCACCGTAACATAGGTCCCAACCAGAGCAAGGTCATTTGCCTGGCCAAAACCTTTGGCCAGCCTTGCCCCATTTGTGAGTACCGGGAAGAGTTGAACCGTCAGGCCCCCAGTCAGGACGAGGCCGAGAACAAGCGGAGAGAAGAGGAGATCAGAGCCCTTTTCTCCAGTAAGTTCATGACCTATATCTATTATGTTTGGGATCGGGACCGGGAACAGGACGGGGTGCAGATCTACGAGATCTCCGGCTTCTTCTTTGAACGGGAGTTGCAGCAACAGGCCAAGAGCACCAGGGGCGGCGGCTATGTTCCCTTTATGTCACCTTTGGCTGGTCCTAACGGAGGCAGAGACATCGCCTTCAAGGTCTCTGGTAGCAACCAGAAACAGGACTGGACCGGGGTTAAATTTGAGATGCGCGACCGTCCCATTCCCCCCAACATCCTGGCTCAAGCCAAGGTTCCTCTGGACGAATTGTTGTCCATTCCGGACTATAACGAGTTAAAGGAAATGTTCTGGGCGGGCGTAAGCCAGGCCGGCGAAGAGGGTCAGGGTGCAGGAGAAGAAGCAGATGGTTCAGAAGTTCCAACTCCTGAGTGCTGGGCCTCGGGCTACGCCGGCAGTTATGTGGATTGCCAGTCCTGTGAACTCTTTGTTCAATGTCAAGAATATAACCCGCCGACATCTGAGGAAGCACCGGCAGAAGAACAAGAAGAACCGCCGACAGAAGAAGAACTGCCGGTTGATGAGACCCCAGTCGAAGAAGAACCGCCAACAGAAGAAGAACCGCCTGCTCCGGCTCCAGGTCCGACTCGCAGGACACCTACTTCTGCCCCGGCTCCAGGGCAAAGGCCGGTGGGACCTCCGGGTCCCGGTCCCAGACGTCCCACCCCTCTGAGACGAGGACAGAAATAAAAAATAGGTGCGGGGTTCCGCCGATCTAGAATCGGCGACCCCGTTCACCTCTTTGGAGCAAATAAGTGGGTCAAAAAGAATACCTTAGTTTGGATTACGACGAAGTTATACACGAGACCGAGAAGGCCTATCTCTTAGCTTTTGGGGACTTGCAACAATGGCTTCCAAAAAGTGTTGTGGATCCAGAATTCATGCCTCTAGATGAGGATGGTGGTGAGGTTGCGGTGGAGGCTTGGTTTATTCACAAACAGGAACTAGAAGATTATTTATCCTAAGAGGAGAACAAACTATGGCTTTACCCCCCAAACTGCCAGTAAGTAACAAAATTGCCCAACAAGTGGTAGAGAGTGCCCAAGCCCCACCCCAGCAGACCGGAAGTCTGACCGACTGGTCGGTTACTGCCTCTACTGGCAGTACCCTGTTGGACAAGGCCATATCTGGCCTTCGCTGCAAGTACGGTGGTTTGCCCGGACGTACAATAGTGGAGATCAGCGGTCCTCCGGGAAGTGGCAAGACCACCATCATGGCCGAGATTGTGGGTTCAGTTCAGAGATTGGGGGGTCAGACCAGGATCAAGGACCCGGAGGCCCGGTTGGATGAGGACTATTGCCGTAAGATGGGGGTTCATTTGCCCATGGTGGAGGATGAGGACGGCAGGTTGGTTCCCGACCCAGATATCTATTCTCAGCCGGATACCATAACCGATGTCATCGAGTCCTTGATAGGCCCCCTAGAGAAAAAAGACAATACAACCAAGAGGAACAGAACCAAGGCCTGGACCCCTGATCCGGCTTATATCAACTGTGAGGGTGCTGATTCCCTGGCTGCCCTGTCCACCAGGATGGAGATGGAGCAGGGGGACAAGATGGGCCAGCGGCGGGCCAAGGAGTTGTCCGAGGGCATGAGACTCATTGCCAGACATGTCCACCAACACAATATCCTGATGGTCTTCACCAACCAGTTACGGGACAACATTGATGCCGGTCAGTTTGGACCCAAGAAGATCACCCCTGGTGGACATGCCATCCCCTACTACTCCAGCGTCCGCATCCAATTGGTCATTACCGGCAAGCTGAGAAAGGACAAGGCCGACCCCTACGGCAAGACTATAAGGGCTGAGATTGTAAAGAACAGCAAGGATATTGAATACCGGACCGCACCCATCCGACTCATATTTGGCTACGGCATAGATGATGTTGGGGCCAACCTGCAATGGCTCAAGGACAATGGGGGGTTCGACGAGTGGGCGGAGAACCCCAAGACCGGCAAGCAGGAATTGAAGAAGGCCTCATCCTACAAAGTAGGCGACAAGAAATACATAAGTTTGGACCTGGCTATAAAGGCTGTGGAGGAATCGGGGTTGGAGGGCGACATCCGGGACCAGGTGGTGGAACTGTGGGACCAGATCGAGGCCCAAGCCAGACCGGTGAGGAAAGAGAAGGTCAGATGGTAGGCCAAACCCCATGCCAGAGCCCGTGTAAGCCCGTGTGCGGGTCGTTCTTGCAAAATTGGTATAACCCTCCCAACTAAAAAAACAGCGAGGAAAGCAAGATGATTTGTTCACAATGCCACCAACCCATTCTACCTGAGAAGGTCATAACTATCGAAGGAAAAACCGATTGGTGTTACTCATGCTATAAAAAAGACCGCAAGACTATCTGTGTAGACTTTGATGGGGTCCTGGCCAGATACAATGGCTGGCAGGGTCCGGAGCACTTGGGCCAGCCCTTTATGGACACCTACCAGTTCCTGTTCAAACTGTCGAGGAAGTTCAAGGTGGTGATCCATACCACTAGGGATGCCAGCAAGGTCTGGGTTTGGCTCCAGCAGCATTATCTCCACCAGTTTGTAGTGGAGGTCACCAACAAGAAGGTGCCGGCTGTGGCCTATATTGATGATCGGGCCATCTGCTTCACCGGCTCCCATCAAGAGGTTCTGGATCAGTTGGAAAATTTCAAGCCGCATTGGAAGAAAAACCAATGACCGAAAAGTCCAAAGTAACAGCAGACGACTTAGTCTTGTTAGAAAAGGCTGCCAGCCTCAAGGCTGTAACTGATTTTGAATTGGCCTTGGTACAGGACAGATTGATGGGAATACTTCGGTTTGGTCTCAACTGTGTTATGTCTGATGAACAACGAGCTGTTCTGAAAGAACTAGCAGAACGTTATGACAATGCCCATTTGAAACCCTTTCCTGAGGTATAAATCATGCTGAACTTTGAACCAGTCTTTGTCAAGGCCGACGCCATTGATGATATGTGGTGGAAGCTCCTGCACCTACTCCACGATCAGGGCAAACGCTACATCAAGGCCGATGGCTCCTTTGCTGGAACCGAGATGATCGAGTTTGACCACATCTTCGGCGCCATTCAAAGGCCAATTCAATACAATGAGACCGGGTTGAGGAAATCCCTGGCTGTGACCGTCCCCCAGGGCTGCCCAGCCCCCACCTCAGATGAGGAAATCAGGGACTATTTTACCAATGAGCTAATGGACGGCAACTTGCCACCCAACACTCACTACCGCTATGCCACCTGGATTGTTGGAGGAAATTACAAGCTACCCAAGGTAGAAATTAAAGTTCCTACCAAGCCAGATTATACGGCAACTGGGGTTTGGTATGATTACCC
>Ga0172371_10006246_pt1 | contig 17399 bp, 14 predicted proteins | sample Lak12m_FD_114543 | JGI IMG/M metagenome (GOLD analysis project Ga0172371, IMG submission 114543) | Freshwater microbial communities from Kabuno Bay, South-Kivu, Congo - kab_022012_12m | ecosystem: Environmental > Aquatic > Freshwater > Lake | place: Democratic Republic of the Congo: South-Kivu...
GAAGAATCCTCTAAATCTCTTCGTTTATTACAGGTTTGTGCTTTCTGCTGTTATAATAGCAGGGATATGGTTGAAAGGATAAAACGTATAAAAGAAGAGGTCGTTGGTGTCGTTTCTATACTGGGAAGTATTTATCTCTTTATAAGTCTGATTACACATTATATAAGAGACCCCGTTCTTTTTTTCAGAGTTACAGAACCTTTTGAACCGGTAAGAAATCTCGGCGGAATAGTAGGGGCGCATATTTCAGGCTGGTTGATTATCTTATTTGGATTTGCTGCCTTTATAATTCCTCTTTTAATGAGCGCCTTTGGAATTAAGCGGATAATGGGAAAGAAAGGACATAAAATTTACATGCTTGGAGGCATCCTGTTTATTGTATCGTCTTCCTTATTATTTTCGCTATTATCCCACAGCTTTAATATTTCTATTGTAAGATACCCTGACGGTATCGGCGGCCTTATGGGGAGAGGAATAGCTGATCTTGCTAATCGGTTTTTCTCCACTCCAGGGGCTTACATCTTTTCGCTTTCTATGTTCCTTTCTTCGATCATCTTATTGAGTCCTGTATCTATTACTGCACTTGCATTCCGGAAAAGACACAAGGACAGAAGACAGATCATAGATTATAAAAAACAGGTTATAGAGGATACGAAGCAGAGCGCAGAAACAATGGCCTTAGAAGAGGAGAAAACAATTATTAGTGAGCCCGAGACTGTTAGGCCAACAAAGAAGGGAGGTTATGAATTTCCGTCTTTAGACCTGCTGAGTTTATCCAGTTCTTCCATCAGACCTTCAAAGGACGAACTTTTGACAGGTTCGTCACTAATTGAGAAAAAGCTTGAGGATTTTGGTGTTGAAGGCACTATTTCCCAGGTACATCCAGGGCCTGTTGTAACGATGTACGAGTTTGAACCTGCGGCTGGCGTGAAAATAAACAGGGTTGTTTCTCTTTCCGATGACCTTGCACTTGCACTTAAGGCGCAGAGCGCCAGGGTTTCCACGATTCCAGGAAAGGCTGCAATAGGTATAGAAATTCCCAACAGGCAGAGGGAGACAGTATCTTTAAGGGAAATCCTCTCATCAGAAGCTTTTAAAAAGAATAATTCAAAACTTGCCCTGAGCCTTGGTAAAGATATATTCGGGACGCCTGTAGTAGCAGATTTATCAAAGATGCCCCATCTTCTTGTTGCCGGCGCTACGGGCTCAGGCAAGAGTGTAGCAATAAACTCGATGGTTATGAGCATATTGTATAAAGCAACGCCGACTGAAGTGAAGTTGTTGATGGTAGATCCTAAAGTGATTGAACTCTCGGTATACGAGGAAATACCACATCTCATCTCACCGGTTATAACAAGTCCAAAAGAGGCAGCCGAGGCATTGAAGAAAATGGTGCTAGAGATGGAGCGGAGGTACAGGGTACTTGCAGAAAGGGCTGCAAGAAATATTGAAAGTTATAACATCCAGGCAAAGGATGAAGAACAACTACCTTATATTGTGATCGTTATAGATGAACTTGCTGACCTGATGTTTACAGCGGCGAACGATGTTGAAGACTCGATAGCCAGGCTCGCGCAGATGGGAAGGGCCTCAGGCATACATCTTATCCTTGCAACACAGAGGCCATCTGTTGATGTGATTACAGGAATAATAAAAGCAAACTTCCCGGCGAGGATATCTTTCCAGGTGTCTTCAAAGGTGGACTCAAGGACAATTCTGGATACACATGGCGCAGAACAGCTCCTCGGTAAAGGAGATATGCTTTTAATGTTACCGGGGGCAAGGACTATACGTGTTCACGGCGCCCTTATCACAGAGGAGGAAATAAAGACTGTTACTGAATTCATAAAGTTCCAGGGAAAACCTGATTACACAATATTAGAAAACATACAGGATTCAGATAAAATAGAGGCTGATGAAAGATCATCAGATGAAAGGGACGAGATGTATCTGAAGGCAATTGAGTTTGGAGAGTCTGTTGGAGAGGTATCCATATCCTCTATCCAGAGAAGGTTCAAGATAGGATATAACAGGGCAGCCAGGATAATGGAATTGATGGAAGAAGACGGGCTTGTTGGCCCGCCAAAAAGTGCGGGGAAGCCGAGAGAGTTTTTAAGGAGAAGGAGATAAAAATAGTAATATCCAGCGCCTTGCAAACCTCTTAAAGTCTAAGAGGAGAGAATGAGGATTAAACTCACATTATTTCCTGCCAAGGGGAAAGTTATCCTACCGATAAACTACAATTATTTTCTAACAAGCCTGACAATGGGATAAGGCATATCGAGGAGGTAACAGTCTGAATTGCAATGATTCAATGCGTATTCTTGACATAAATTCTTATAAATTCTTATAATTTTATTAACTTATTCACAAATTCACTAACCAGCTTAACGCTTTAGTTGCGCCTGTAGCTCAGCAGGATAGAGCAACTGCCTTCTAAGCAGTGGGTCAGGGGTTCGAATCCCTTCAGGCGCGCTGGTAAAATAGAGTGGTGAGTGTAGCTCAATGGTCAGAGCACTGGACTGTGGCTCCAGGTGTTGGGGGTTCGAGTCCCCTCACTCACCCCAACCTCATTTTGCAAGGCAAAATGAGCAGTCTTTAGTCTTTAGTCTTTAGTTTTCAGTTATTAGTTATTAGTTGTTAGTGTTTTAAACTGACAACTGAAAACTGTTCACTGATAACTAAAGAGTGCGCCTGTAGCTCAGTGGATAGAGCATCGGCCTCCGGAGCCGAGGGTCGGAGGTTCGAATCCTCTCAGGCGCGCTGGTAAAATAAGTGGGCCGTTAGCTCAGCTGGTAGAGCAGCTGACTCTTAATCAGCGGGTCGCAGGTTCGAATCCTGCACGGCTCACCATTTTTTTCAACGCTTTGCGAGCCTTCCTGTAATCCTACTATTTCATCACTTGCTTCTTCTGGGTGATAGTTAGGGGAAATTATCTGGACTCTGGGTTTTTGTTTTTAGAAATCATATATGCTTCGATAGCCCTCTTTGCAACTGGCGCTGCAGCCGTTCCGCCATGCCCGCCGTGTTCTACAAATACCGCAAGTGCTATCTCTGGTTTTTCAACAGGTGCAAAGGCAATGAACCAGGCATGGTCTCTGAACTTTTCAGGAAGGGATTGAGAGTCTTTGTTTATTGCTACAACCTGAGCTGTTCCTGTCTTGCCGCTGATATTCGTTAACTGAGATTTTGCAGCCCATCCAGTTCCCCCAGGTTCATTAACGACACCATAAAGTGCACTTTTAATGATTTCTAAGGTTTCAGGTTTTACCTTCAACTTTCCTGAAAGTACTGGTTTTGTATCTTTGATTATTGTTAGTTTATATAAATTTCCGCCATTCGTTATTGCGCTTGTCATGACTGCCAACTGTATGGGTGTTACACTTACATATCCCTGACCTATTGCTGTATTAAAGGTTTCGCCGGGAAACCATGGAAGTTTTTTGTTTTTAAGCTTCCACTCTGTGTTTGGTATCAATCCTTTTCGTTCTCCTCTGAGTTCGCTGCCTGTTTCTTTCCCAAGACCAAGGCTTATGGCATAACCATAAATTTTATCTATGCCGAGGCGTCTGCCAACTTCATAAAAATATACATCACATGATTCTACTATAGCTCTATGCAGAGAAAGCACGCCGTGCCCATGACTGCGCCAACAATTGAAATGCCAGCTTCCATAATTTATTCCGCCCCTGCAATCTACCTTTGTTTCAGGTTTAATAACTCCTTCTTCAAGTCCAGCGATTGCAGTAACAATCTTGAATGTTGAGCCAGGTGGGTACTGGCTTTGCAGAGCCCTGTTTAGCATTGGTTTTTTCTTATCTTGTGTAAGATGCGCCCATTCATCATAGCCTATTCCTCTTGTGAACAAGTTAGGGTCAAAAGAAGGTTTGCTCATCATGCTAAGTATTTCTCCGTTTTCAGGATTAACCGCAACAAATGCGCCAGCTTTTTCTCCGAATGCCTTTTCAGCTTCTTTCTGAAGATGGATGTCTAAACTTAACGTGATATCTTCACCTTTTATAGGCGGTTTTCCCTGTAACAGTTTTATCTCCCTGCCGAGTGCATTGACCTCAGTAACCCTTTTACCAGGAGTACCCCTGAGTTGTTTATCGAATATCTTCTCAATACCCCACTGTCCTATGAATGCATCTGGCGGCACATCCTTAAATGCGGGGTCCTTTAATTGAGCGGGGGTGGGTTTACCGAGGTAACCTATAAGATGTGACCCGATGTCACCATAAATATATTCCCTGCTAGCCTCTACTTCGATAAAAAGACCTGGAAAGTCAGATCGCCTCGATTCAATGTATGCAACCTCACTGAAAGACAGTCCCTCTTTTAATCTTATAGGCGCGAAATGGCTCAGACTATTTTTGTCTAATTTTTCGAGTATCTCTTCATCCGGAATATTGAGAACCTTTGAGAGCAAGTCAGTTTTACTTTTATCGAATTCATCCGGGATTAGTGATACGCAGTAGTAAGGAGAATTTTTTACAAGAGGCATACCGTTTCTATCAAAAATTATTCCACGAGGTGATGGTATCGCTATTATTCTTAGTCTGTTGGCTTCAGAGAGTTTCCTGTATTCGCTGCCCTGTAAAATTTGTAACTGCCACAACCTCATGATGAGCAGGAGAAAAACTATTATTACGAAGTAGATTATTATTGAGATTTTTTCAGATTCCCCATTTACTTTCATTTAACTTTTACTACCCCTGTCTTTCAATCTGCATCCTTTGGCCGAATAAATATACCCAGGGGGGCATTTAACAGAGACTGTATGGCGATTGTAAAGAAAGCTGCTCCAACGCTAACCGGCATTTTATCAAATATGCTTCTTGATATAAAAACAACCGAGCTATCTATTAAAGTTAGTGCTGTAATGCTGATGATGCCAAAAAGGGGAGTCCATATGAAAATCCTACTGTAAATGAGATAAGAAAGATAACCTATAAGACCCTTGCTCAGAAGATTAGGGCCAAGTAATGCACCTGAAAGGCTGTCTTCAAGTATTCCGATAAGAGAGCCGAAAAGTATACCCCTGACCTCTCCTTTTCGTATACCTGCATAACAGGCTAAAATAGCTGTAAGGTTCGGGGTAATATCAAAGAGCGCTACACTACCTTGTATGATGAAGGTTAAAAAGATTATAGCTGACCAGAGGAAGTATCTCATTCTTTTTTTATTATTACTAATTCCTCAATCTTTGCAGTGTCTTCAAAAGGAAGCACTTCAATGTCCTGGAAAAGACCTGTGCTCTTTTTATTAACCTTTGATACATATCCGATGGGGATTCCCTTTGGGAATAGCGAATCAAGCCCTGATGTTATTACGGTATTGCCTTTATCTACCTTTTCTTCATAGGGAATATATTTCAACAGGCATTTTCTAAAACCTGTACCAGAAAGTACTCCCTCTATTCTACTCTCCTGAAGCCTTGCTGCTGAAGAGAAATTTATATCGGTGAGAAGAAGCACTGTTGAGTAAGAGCCTGATACACTTGAAATTTTTCCTACCAGACCCCTGTATGTTATAGCTATCATGTCTTTTGTAACACCATCCAGGAGTCCTTTATCAAGGACAAATGTGTTAGACCACTGGTCTGTGCCTCTTGCAATAACACGAGCGGCAGTAACATACCTGTGCTCTTTTTCCTTAAGTGAAAGGAGTTCTCTAAGCCTTTTATTTTCAAGAAGAGCTTCCCTGTAGTTTTGTCGTTCTTTTAGCAAATTGTTAAGTTCTTTTTTGAGTCTTATATTTTCTTCCTCTTTGAGAAGTATCCTTTTGAACGGAGAGGCAATAGAGTCTTTTACAGAATGTTTTATGTCATGAAACCAATTAAGCGCATTATTCAAGAATTTGAGCGGCAAGAGGGGTTCTCTGTTACTCTGGTAAGTCATCAAGCTCAAGGATGTGATGATAAAAAGAAAAAGCAGAAGCCTCTTTTTAGGCATTACGAATTTAAAGCTACTCTTTTAAGCAGATCAATCTCTTCGAGCATTTTGCCAACTCCGCGTACAACTGCTGTAAGGGGATCCTCTGCAACTATAACCGGAAGGCCTGTCTCTTCTCTTATAAGTAAGTCGAGTCCCCTGAGAAGAGCGCCCCCGCCGGCAAGCACAATACCCCTATCAACAATATCTGCTGCAAGTTCAGGAGGTGTATTCTCGAGGATGACCTTAATCGTATCAAGTATTGTGGTAACAGGCTCATTAAGAGCCTCACGGATTTCTGCTTCGTTAATTGTCAGTGTCTTGGGTATGCCTGAAATCAGATCCCTCCCCTTTATCTCCATCACACGTTGCTCGCCTGTATCAGAGGCTGAGCCAATATTAATCTTTATCTGTTCTGTGGTCATTTCTCCTATCATCAGGTTATATCTCCGTTTAATATAAGCCATAATTGCTTCATCCATCTTGTCACCACCAACCCTCACGGCTTTACTGTGAACAACTCCATCAAGGGATATGACAGCAACATCCGTGGTACCGCCACCAATATCTACAATCATATTACCTGACGGTTCACCTACAGGGAGCCCAACCCCTATTGCAGCGGCCATGGGCTCCCCTATCAGGTAAACCTCTCGCGCTCCAGACACCTGAGCAGCATCTTTTACTGCTCGCTGCTCAACCTGTGTGATACCGGAAGGCACTCCAATAATTATCCTGGGTGAGACGAAGTTATTTCTATTATGAACTTTTTTTATGAAGTATTTTAGCATTTCCCCCGTGGCGTCAAAGTCGGCTATAACCCCATCTTTCATCGGTCTTATTGCTGTTATGTCGGAAGGGGTTTTGCCAAGCATTCTTTTTGCTTCAGTTCCAACTGCTATAGGTTTTTTGTCATTTTTTCTTATTACAACCACAGAGGGCTCGCTGCATACAATACCTTTTCCTTTAACAAATACAAGTGTGTTTGCTGTGCCGAGATCTATAGCAAGGTCGTTTGAAAAAAATCCTAGAATTTTATTAAAAAACATTATACCTCCTGTTACAGTGTCTGCGTCAGTGTTCAGTGTCAGTACTGACACCGGCACTGCCCACAGTCACTACTTTTGTCTTTGCAATTTCGTCGCCAAAACGCATTCCGTCTCTGCTTCCTATTAAGATAATAAGCTCAAAAATAGAAATAAGCGCTATAAATATCCATCCAAACCATGGTACCTTATAAAAAAAGAATCCGATGGCCAGAGTGCTGTTTCTGAGTATGGAATCTCTGAATGTACAAGGTGTATTTGTATCTGCTGAGACAACCCTGAGCCCGATGAGTTTTTTCCCCAGGCTTCTTCCCTCAAAAAGGCCGTCTCCTATTAAAAGGTAGGCAAGCCCTGCAAAAAAGCCAGCCTTAGGCACTATTTCTGCTGCTGCTGCGATTATGATAACGTCAAGGATTTTAGCGATAGTTCTAAGAAGCAGAGGCGCCCTTTTAAATTCCTGAGACATTTATGAATTCTAACAGAGAATTTCTTAATTTTTCAAGTTAACTGTTTACACAGTTTCTTGAGTTTCTTGAGTTTCTTGTGTTATAAAAAAACCCAATAAACCCAATAAACCCAATAAACTAAAATGGAAATAGTCCTTGCCACGAGAAATAAGAGAAAGATTGAAGAGATAAAAAGAATTACAGAGGATATGGCAGTTATGATTTTTACACTCGATGACTTTCCAGGGTGTCCTGATGTGGAAGAGGATGGAGATACATTTGAAGAAAATGCAATTAAGAAAGCGGTAAGTGTTGCAAAATATACAGGAAAAACAGCAATTGCTGATGATTCAGGTCTTGAAGTGTACGCGTTGAACGGGGCTCCTGGCACGCTGTCAGCAAGATTTGCTGGCGCAGGCGCGGATGATAGAAAAAACCTTGAAAAATTGCTTTATGAGATGCGCTCAATCAGCAAAAGGGAAAGAAGGGCAAGATTTGTCTGCTGTATGGCTTTAGCATTACCTGATGGAAGTGTAAGTACATTTTATGGATATTCTGAGGGAAATATAGGCCCGGAGCCTAAAGGTTTTAATGGATTCGGGTATGACCCGATATTTTATCCCGCGGGATACAGTAAGACGTTTGCTGAAATGAGTGATAGGGAAAAAGATGCTATCAGCCACAGGGGCCGAGCTTTGGAGAAAGTTCGGCAATACTTAAGAAAGAAAATTGACTCTTAAATGAATCAATACTGTGCGGTAATAGGGGCATAAGTAAATCTTATCTTTTTATCAAAAATATGAATTTGACTTAGAACATGCCAGAGTATAAAGTGAAACGTCGGTTTTTTTTGTGTTTTAGAATCGGTCTGCCGCATAACTTAAATTTGTAATTAAAAAAACTCACTTAATTCTTAAAAGACGTTGTTTTTTTTGCTAAATAAAAGCAGTTGTTTTTGTTTTAAATATTTAAATAAATAAAATGGGGGTGGAGTTATGAGACTTGTTCTTCTTGGCGCACCAGGAGCTGGTAAAGGAACTCAGGCAAAAAAACTAATCGAAAAATACGGTATTCCACAGATTTCTACAGGCGATATCTTAAGAAAAGCAGTTGCAGACGGCACACCACTCGGGAAAGAGGCAAAAGTTATTATGGATAAAGGTGAACTCGTTCCTGACAAGATAGTTCTGGGCCTTGTTGAGGAAAGGGTAAAACAGGCTGACTGCAAAAAAGGTTTTATTCTCGATGGTTTTCCGAGGAATACTGCCCAGGCAGAGGCGCTTGATAAGCTGTTAAATGACCTTCAGATGCCGCTTGATTCTGCCTTAAGTGTTGACGTCCCAAAGGAAGACCTTATGAAGAGGCTGACGGGAAGGAGGACATGTAAGAAATGCCAGCAGATGTATAACGTATATTATTCGCCGCCAAAAAAAGATGGTATATGTGATAAATGCAGCGGCGAGCTTTTTCAGAGAGATGACGACAAAGAGGAGACAATCAAGAAAAGGCTTGATGTATATGATGCCAAGACAGCGCCCCTCATAGATTATTACAAGAACAAAGGGATACTTAAATCTGTTATGGGCACTGGCAGCATTGATGAGATATTTAATAAGGTTTGCAATATCTTGGAAGGTAAGTAGGCGAAAGCTAATAACTAACTAATTAAAAGGAGGATACTATGGAAAACATTGGTCATGGTGGCAAAGAGATCGTTGAACGAGTTCTGCCAAAAGATGCAGCGATTAAGAGGGTAGCCGAGCTAAAGGCTGCTAAGGTAAAGGAACTGGATGTCCGTCTTCAGATGGCGACAGAGGTCATTGACATTGCATATGGATTTTTCTCACCGCTTGAGGGGTTCATGACAAAGGCTGATGTCGACTCTGTCTGCAACAATATGCTTCTTGCAGATGGAAAAACCGTCTGGAGCATTCCGATTGTATTCGATATTTCTGAGGAAGATCTCAAGAAATCAGATATTAAGCAGTATGATGAAGTCCTTCTTACCTATACCGGTAACCCTTTTGCTGTTTTCGATATTACTGATATATACACATTAGATAAAAAAGAAGTGGCGATGAAGGTTTATGGAACTACTGAAGATAAACATCCGGGCGTAAAGAGAACATATCAGTATCAAGATAAATTCCTGGGTGGAAAGATAACCCTCCTCAACCCTCCGAAGATAAACGAGCCCTTTACAAGATTCTGGCTCACCCCGAAACAGATGAGGGAAAGATTTAAGGAAAAAGGTTGGGAGATGATCATCAACCATCAGACAAGAAATGTCCCGCATACCGGCCATGAATGGCTTATGAAAGGTGCATATTTAGGAGCTTATGGTTCTATGATGGTAGATAAACCTCGTGGCGGTGTTCTGGTAAATGCAATCATCGGCTCAAAAAGACCCGGCGATTATATTGATGAGGCAATAATCCTTTGCCAGGAGGCGCAAGGTAAAAATGGGTACTTCAGAGAAGATATCTTTTTAACCACGTGCAGCCTCTGGGATATGAGATATGCGGGGCCGAGGGAAGCAGTATTCCATGCGTGCTTGAGGACCAACCTCGGCTGCACCCACCACATGTTTGGTAGAGACCACGCTGGCGTTGGAAGCTACTATGATCCGTATGATGCACACAGGATATTTAATAAACTGCCCGAGGGCTCTATTGGACTAAAACCGATCTTTAACCTCGATTGGTGGTTCTGTCCTGTTTGTGATGAAGTTACTTATATGGGTCTATGCGGCCACAAGGATAAAAAGGCGTCATTCAGCGGCACCTTAATCAGAAGTATCATCCAGGATGGTGTTAAACCTCCTCGCCGGATATTCAGGCCTGAGGTTTTTGATATGATTATGGAGTGCGCTGAAAAGTACGGCTTTGGCAATGCGTTTGTTACAGAGGATTACTTAAAGAGGAGAAACCCGGTATTTACCATTGAACCTTTAAAATAAAAACTTGAAATAAAATAAAGGAGGAAAATATGGCAGAAGAAACCTATCCAATCAATTTATGGATTAATGAGGAGCGGCTTGAAAAACTTCAGGCAGCCGGTCTTGCGGGTATGTGTAAAGAAGTATTGGCAGGCTTAAAGGTTCTCGCTGTTCCTAATACCGCAGAACAGAGAGATAAGGTGCTCAAGCTATTTCCTATGGCAAAATTTGATACTGCTACTACAAAAAGCATTGAGTTGCTTCCAAAGGCGGTAAAAGACAAGATATTTGATCTTATTGTTAGTAAGAAGTCATTGGATGTTATGGCTGACTTCATAAAGTCTCAAGAGAAATAAGAAAATAAGAATAAGGAAAGGAGGTGGAAAGACTATAGGGTTTCGGTTTAATCTTTGATTTTTAACTCATAAACTATAGTAAGGAGGTGTTTTAAATGCCAAGTTTTGTGATTACTGAAAAGTGTGATGGTTGTAAAGCACAGGATAAGACTGCATGTCAGTATATCTGTCCTCATGACCTGATGGCCCTCGATAGAGAAAAAATGAAGGCTTACAATCAGGAGCCTGAGCAGTGCTGGGAATGCTTTAACTGTGTAAAGATCTGCCCTCAGCAGGCGATCGAGGTGAGAGGTTATTCAGACTTCGTTCCACTCGGATCTCAGACGATTCCTCTAAGGGGTACAGATTCGATTATGTGGACAATCAAGTTCAGGAGCGGACTAACCAAGAGATTCAAATTCCCCATCAGAACTACTGTTGAAGGTTCTGTTGATCCTTATGCAGGCAAACCAGAGCCTGATTTTGCAACAATCAAGCAGCCCGGGTTTTTTACCGCTCCGGCAAGAAAAGAATAATTAAGGAGGTGAATATAAATGGAAAAAGAAACTTGTACATTTTCATATTGTAAGAAGCCTGAAGTAACAGAAGTCGATTGCGATCTTCTGATCATGGGCGGCGGTATGGCAGGCTGCGGTGCAGCTTTTGAGGCATGCCGCTGGGCAAACGCTAAGGGCTTGAAGGTTGTACTGGTTGACAAGGCCGCAACTGACAGAAGCGGCGCTGTTGCAATGGGTTTGTCTGCAATAAACACTTATGTTGGTGAAAATAAATGCGCTGATTATGTTAAATATGTCAGGAACGACCTCATGGGAATCATCAGAGAAGACCTCGTATTTGACCTCGGAAGACATGTCGACGATTCCGTTCAGCTTTTTGAAGAATGGGGACTCCCCATCTGGAAAAAAGGCGATGATGGTTTCTCAATGGACGGTCATCAGGCGAGAGAAGCCGGAAAAGCAGCCCTGAAGGACGGCGGCACACCGGTAAGAACCGGTAAGTGGCAGATCATGATCAACGGTGAGTCCTACAAAGTAGTTGTTGCAGAGGCGGCAAAGAAGGCTCTCCAGACCAACAGAGAAAAAACTGGCATGGCGCAGAACCATTTTGAAAGGGTATTCATAGTTAAGGCTGTAATGGACACAAACGGGAAAAACGTAGCCGCAGCCATCGGATTCAGCACGAGAGAAAACAAGATTTATTCCTTTAAGGCTAAGGCGATGATCTGTGCAACTGCCGGAGCAGTTAACTGCTTCAGACCGAGGTCAGTTGGTGAAGGCATGGGAAGAACGTGGTACCCTGTGTTTAGCTGTGGTTCAGGTTATGCATTCGGAATGCAGGCCGGTGCAGAATTGACCTTAATGGAGAACAGGTTCGTCCCGGCAAGGTTCAAGGACGGTTATGGGCCTGTAGGCGCATGGTTCCTCTTCTTCAAGGCAAAAGCAACAGACAGCTATGGTGAAGATTATTGCGCAAATAAAGAGTACTTCGACGATGCGGTCGCAAGATATGGAGACTACGCAAAAGGTCTTGGTACCGCTATCAGAAACCACCTTATGATGAGGGCTATGAAGGACGGTAAAGGCCCGATCCTTATGCAGACCCCTGCAGCCATGGAAACAATTGCCAAGAACATGAAAGAGAAGCTCGGGGACAAAGAAGGCACAAAGAAGATCAAGCACCTCGAAGCAGAGGCGTGGGAAGACTTCCTCGATATGGCTATCGGACAGGCATCCCTCTGGGCAGCAAGAAACATTGAGCCGGACAAGGTTCCTTCCGAGATTATGCCTACAGAGCCATATCTCCTCGGCTCACATGCCGGCTGTGCGGGCTTCTGGGTAAGCGGTCCCGGTGATCTTCCGGGCACTCCGGAACACTACACCTGGGGGTATAATAGAATGTCTACCGTACCCGGTCTCTTCATGGCAGGTGACGTTGTAGGTGCATCAGGCCACAAATTCTCATCCGGTTCTCATGCAGAGGGCAGAATGGCTGCCAAGGCTGCAATAGCATACATCCTCGACAATGCAGACTACAAGCCAGCACCAAAATTGTCCCTTGATGAGATTGCTGCTGAACTTTATCTGCCGTTCGAGGTATATGAGAAATACAAAACCTATACAACAGCTCCCGAGATTAACCCAAACTACATTGGTCCGAAAGCGCTTCAGGCAAGACTAATGAAAATATCTGATGAATACTTCGGCGGTGTCTCTACATGGTATATGACTTCAAAAACCATGCTCGAAGAAGGGCTAAGGCAGCTCGAGATGCTCAAAGAAGATGCAAATAAGATGGCAGCATCAAACCTTCATGAGCTCTTAAGGTGCTTTGAAAACTACCACAGAATTCTTTCGGTAGAGGCGCACGCACGGCATATCCTCTTCAGGGAAGAGTCCAGATACCCGGGCTATTATTACAGAGGCGACTTCAACAAGATCGATGACGCGAACTGGAAGTGCTTTACAAACTCGAAGTACAATGCAGAGACCAACACCTGGGAGTTTAAGAAAGTACCATACGTACAAATGTACGCGTAAGTCGTTTTAAGGGGAGGGCAAAGCCCTCCCCCATTTTTTAATTTTTTTATTGACAAGTGTGGTATAATAAGCCCGTTTAAATATTTAAATAGTAGGTTAAAAAGAGATCGTTATACATGGGTAATAACCATCTCTTTGTGACTTACTGCCTTTAAGGAGGATTAATATGGCAGAAAATAAAAAAGTTCTTGTGATTGGAGGCGGTATGAGCGGGCTCACTGTTGCAATAGAGACAGCAGAGGCAGGCATTGAAGCTTATATCGTTGAGAAAACCCCATATCTTGGCGGCAGGGTTGCACAGATTAATAAGTACTTCTGGAAGCTCTGTCCTCCTAACTGTGGTCTTGAGTTTCAGTTCAAAAGGATAAAGAACAATCCGCGGATCAAATTTCATACCCTTGCAGAAGTGGAAGACATCAAGGGTGAAGAAGGCAATTTCGAAGTAACGGTAAAGCTGAATCCAAGATATGTCAATGACAAATGTGTAGGTTGTGATGCATGTGCTCAGGCATGTCCTTATGAGAGGGCTAATGATTTTAACTTCGGCATGGACAAGACAAAGGTTGCATATCTGCCTTTTGAGCAGGTATTCCCGTTCCAGTATGTGATTGATCATAAAAACTGTCCAAAAGATTGTGCGAAACCCTGCCTTGAAGCGTGTAAATACAATGCCATTGATTTTTCGATGCAGCCTGAGACTATCAGCATGAAGGTTGGCGCAGTTGTTTTAGCCACAGGATGGAATCCGTATGATATGAACAAGCTTGATATCTTGGGCGCTGGCAAGTATCAGAATGTTATAACAAATATGATGATGGAAAGGTTAGCATCAAGCACTGGGCCTACAAAAGGTAAGATTGTCCGTCCTTCAGATGGTAAAGAGGTAAAGAACATCGCCTTTGTTCAGTGTGCTGGTTCGAGGGATGAAAATCACCTTCAATACTGTTCTTATATTTGTTGCCTTGCTACATTAAAACATGCTATGTACGTAAGGGAGCAGTATCCGGATGCAAAGATACAAATTTTTTATATAGATATCAGGACCCCGGGGCTTTATGAAAACAGATTTTACTGGAAGATAAAGGACGATCCGAAGGTTATCTTTACCAAGGGCAAGGTTGCAGGTGTGACTGAAGAACCAGGGACAAAAGATGTTACAGTTGAGGTAGAGGACATATTTGGAGGAGGCAAGATAAAAGCGACATTTGATATGATAGTCCTGGCAACAGGGATGGACCTTACCACAAAGGGCTCAAAGGTTGGGACAAACCTTTCATATACACCCGATGGACTTGTGGATGATTCAGCTCTGAAGAAAGGGATATTTGCAGTAGGAACCTTGAAAAGTCCTGCTGATGTTGCAAGGTCAGTCCAGGATGCCACTGGCGCTGCAATCAAGTGCATTCAGAGTGTGAATAGGAGGTAAGGATGGAGAAAAAGTACGGTGTATATATCTGTAAAGGTTGTGGAATTGGTGAATCCGTTAACATAGAGAAACTCGCAAAAGCTGCAAAGTCCGGCCCCATCAAAGAAGAAAACATAAAAACCTGCGACGTATTGTGCAGCCCTGAAGGCCTTCAACTGATAAAAAGTGACATTAAAAAAGACGGAATTAACACGATCATTATTGCAGCATGCTCTCCCCGTGTTAAATTTGATGAGTTTGATTTCCCTGGTTGCCTTATAGAGAGGGTGAATATCAGGGAATTTGTCGCATGGATGCAGCCGCCAAACACAGAAGACACACAGAGTTTAGCAGAAGACTATATTCGTATGGGCGCAATAAAGGCCCAGAAAGCTGATCTCCCGGAACCTGCCATCCTTGAAAATCTGAGCAATACCATTTTAGTGATCGGCGGTGGTATTACCGGTATGACTGCTGCTCTTGAATCAGCAAAGGCGGGATATAAAGCCATTCTGGTTGAGAAAGAGCCACAGCTTGGTGGTTTTGCAAATAAATTATACAAGAAGATTCCGACAAGAGATTACAGAGAACCTGTAATTGTTGATACAGATATAGATAAGGTTATCAAAGAAGTGGAAAGCCATCCGAATATTATGGTATATAAATCAGCAAAAGTTGAGAAAACAGAAGGACAACCCGGATTATACGAAGTGACCATAGCTTCCAGCAGCGGCTCCGTAACTGAAAAAATCGGAGCGATTGTGATGGCTACAGGCTGGGTGCCATATGATGCAACTAAGCTGGACTACCTTGGATATGGCAAGTTCAAGAATGTGGTGACAAATATAGAATTCGAGCAGATTGCAAAGAGCGGCTCTATCACAAGACCGTCTGATGGAAAAGACGCAACAAAAGTAGCCTTTATCCAGTGCGCCGGCAGCAGAGACCTGAATCATTTGCCCTACTGCTCCTCTATGTGTTGTGCAACATCTTTAAAACAGGCAAGGTATGTGAGGCAGAATGCCGATGCATTAGCAATGATTCTCTATAAAGATATGAGAACACCCGGGAGACTTGAGGCGTTTTATAAAGAGGCGCAAAATGACCCTGGCATAATGCTGACAAAAGGTGATGTCACAGGTGTTTCAAATGCAGGGAATGGTAATCTTTACGTTGAGATGGAAAATTCCCTTTTAGGCGAGAAGGTAAAGGTTGAGGCTGACCTAGTTGTTCTTGCAACAGGAATGGTGCCAACCACAAGAGCTCCTCAGGAATATCTTGACGGAATTACACAGGCTGCTGCAAAGGGAGATGAAGCTAAAAAGGCATACCTTGAATCTACACCAAAACCGGATTTCATCTTAAACCTCACATATAGACAGGGTCCTGAAATACCGTCTCTTGAAGGCGCCTGCGGTTTTGCAGATTCCAACTTCATCTGTTTCCAGTATGAAACAAGAAGAACAGGCATATATGCTGCCGGCCCTGTAAGACAGCCAATGAATATGACTGACGCACAGGAAGACGCAGCAGGAGCTGCCTTTAAAGCAATACAGTGTATTGATCACGTGGCAAAAGGTATGGCAGTGCATCCAAGGGCTTGGGATTTAACGTTCCCCGACCCGCAACTCATCAGGTGTACTGCATGTAAGAGGTGTACTGAGGAATGTCCATTTGGAGCAATAGATGAAGATGAAAAAGGTATACCGTTTTATAAAGTCAACAGGTGTAGGCGGTGCGGAACCTGCATGGGTGCCTGCCCTGAAAGAATTGTATCGTTCAAAGATTATGGGATTGATCTCATAGGCTCAATGATCAAATCAATAGATGTACCGGAGGAAGAGTTCAGAATTATTTCTCTTGTGTGTGAAAACGATGCATATCCTGCCCTTGATACCATGGCTCTTCAGCGCAAATCTATTGACCCAAGTGTCCGATTTGTCCCGTTAAGATGTCTCGGAGGGATGCACCTTGTATGGATAGCAGATGCTTTTTCAAAAGGTATTGATGGATTTCTGCTTATAGGATGTAAGTTTGGTGAGAATTATCAGTGCCATTTTGTAAAGGGAAGTGAGCTTGCAAGTGTCAGATTCAGCAAGGTCGGCGAAACACTGAATAAATTACAACTTGAGGCAGATCGCGTTAAGATGTTGCAAGTGGGTATCGATGAATACGACAAACTTCCAGATATGATAAATGAATTTGTTGAAAGGGTTAAGGAAATAGGACATAATCCGTTCAAGGAATTTTAGAATAGGATTGTCTACGACCTATCAGTATAGGGAGGATATACATGGAACAAGAGAAAGTCGAAACACCAGAAGCAAAGGTGAAAGAAACAGCAATCGAAACAGCTGAACCCAAAAAGGATGATGCCATCATTGCATCACCCGATCTAAAATTTGTTAATGAAATAATCAAGGGAGGTGGAGAATCCCTGAAGAAATGCTACCAGTGTGCTACATGCTCCGTTGTATGCAATTTAACGCCTGACAGCAAACCGTTCCCGAGAAAAGAGATGATTCATGCACAGTGGGGCATGAAGGATAAACTTTTTGGCAATCCTGATATATGGCTATGTCATCAGTGCAGCGACTGCACTGCTTACTGTCCAAGAGGGGCAAAGCCTGGAGAGGTTCTCAATGCAGTAAGAAAACTGTCTATTGAGAATTATTCTGTCCCGCGATTTTTAGGTAAAGCTGTTGGAAGCCCTGGCGCTCTTGTTCTTCTCTTTGCAA
>Ga0172371_10006248_pt1 | contig 17397 bp, 13 predicted proteins | sample Lak12m_FD_114543 | JGI IMG/M metagenome (GOLD analysis project Ga0172371, IMG submission 114543) | Freshwater microbial communities from Kabuno Bay, South-Kivu, Congo - kab_022012_12m | ecosystem: Environmental > Aquatic > Freshwater > Lake | place: Democratic Republic of the Congo: South-Kivu...
CTTCCAAGTTCCAGAAGAAAATCCTGCACCTTGTCCAGCAAGGCATCCTCCAGATGGGATTCAGACATGACTTCCTTCGGTTTAAGCCCCAGAAACTCGAACACGTACGGGTCTCGGATAACAAGATTTGGACTGTCGGTTTCTGCCTTTGCCTGTGTGAGACGGGACAGAGCTTTCTTGTTCTTCGAGAGGCCGCATCGCTCATAATATAGACTGGCTATCTGCCGTTTCAATTCCCGTACAGACCAATTGCCCTTTATACATTCGATTTCATAGAAGGTACGTTTCAGCGGGTTGGCAATATCAAGCATTTCGGCGAAGTGACTGAAAGAAAGGTGCGAAATCAGTTTGTTTCCATCCATGGTCAATTCAGGAGTCGTTGACTCCCGAATGTCTGTCGCCAATGCATTAGTTCGAGATTTGGCAGACACTGTCTGCCAAATTGGTGTTCCAACAGGCATCGGCAATGATTTGGCAGACACCGTCTGCCCAATCTGCGGATACACCTGATAAAAGAGTCTGCATTGTCGCAACGTTCGGGCGGACACATCCGACAGACCTTTTGACATCAGGAGTTTTGCGAGATTGTCCAACAATCCAGCCCCATACTCTGCCCTGTCGGCTCCTCGCTGTTCATATTCTAGGATATAGCACCCAATGAGCCAATTGCGTACAGTCAAACTTAAATTGACTGCTTTTGCAGTATAACGGGCGAACTGATCGTGGATGTTATGGATGGCATCCACCAAAGCGTTGAAGTTCATTTTCTTCACTGCATTTGCCTGTTGTCTTAAAATCATCTTTGATTTATGCCGCTTCACATTTAATCTCCTGCATCGTTAAAACTCGCACCAATGGTGCAAGAATTTCATTTCTGCAACCAGTGGTTGCACTTTTACTTCGCCTCCATCAGCTTCGTCACAGTATCTGCAATCCGAAGCCTTGATTCAAGACCAGACGGATAGTATCTTGGGTTTATGGAATGCGCCTGGTGGATTTAACACGCTTCCCTCACTGCCCAACGCTCAAGCCATTCGCGGGAGGTCGGTTATCCTGACCTTTGCACGTTTACCAACTCCCTGGCTGACGGTCCTGCTGTGCTCGAGTCCAAGCTTTTCTATTATCACCTTTGCGGGCAGCGGGCTGCTGGACAGCAGGGTCCTGCCTGGATAGATCTCGTAAAGCTTCCTGTAGCGAACAGGGGTCAGGGCCGGCATTACAACGTTTGCACCCCGCGTAAGACCCGGGACATGTCCGTCCGGGGCAAGGCTCGCAAGGGCCGTTGTGGAAGGCAGGTTGACCTGCGGACACAGCAGCCTGCACAGCGCGACAACCTTGGACGCCATCTCGACAGTATTCGGGACCTGGCTGCCGGATGGAACCGTTCTCTTTTTTCCGAGTGGAGTGCCGGGGTGAGGAATGAAGGGCCCAATGCCAACCATGTCCAGGTCCATGCTGGAAAAAAGGAATAAGTCGTCGGCCAGCGATTCGTATGTCTGTCCCGGAATTCCGACCATGATGCCGCTTCCAGTTTCGTAACCAATCTCCATGATGTGCTTGAGCAGTTCGATCCGGTTAGAGGCGGTGTCCCCGTGGCCGGGATGAATACGCGAGTAGAGCAGGGGATCGGACGTTTCGAATCGGAGGAAATAGCGGTCCGCGCCGGCTTTCTTCCATGCCGCAAGTTCGTCGAGTGTTCTCTCGCCAAGGCTGAGCGTGACCGCCAGCGGCGTCTCTTCCTTGATCTGGCTGATCACTTCACTTAGCCAGTTCCGCTCGATTCCCTCATCCTCTCCAGCCTGCATGACAACGGTGCCGTAACCCAGGCGGTGGGCCGCTGTCGCGCATTCCAGGATCTCGCCTGATGTCATCCGGTACCTCTTGAGCGCCTTGTTCGGCCCACGAAGTCCGCAATAAAGACACGAACGCCTGCAGTGGTTTGAGATTTCTATCAGTCCGCGGAAATGGATTCCCGGTCCGACATTTTCGCTGCGCACACGGTCGGCTTCCTTCCAGAGAATGTCCAGTTCCAGGGGATTTACCGATTTGAGCAGTTTGAGAACTTTATTCCTGGAGTACATTTTCCTCCAAACTATTTTACCCGGGCCCGGTGATAGGCTTCCAGCGCTTCCGGGAACGGCTGGAGGGCCCTCTCGAAAAGGCCGAGCGAGTAGGCGATGGCCAGGCCATAGTTGGTTATCGGCACGCCGGCTGCCTCGCACTGCATTATCCGGGTCAGCATTTCCCGGCGCGTATGCATGCATGAGCCGCAATGGATGACGAGCGCGTAGTCTTTCAGGTCAGGAGGAAAATCGTGACCCTGGTATGTCTCGAACTTTATGTCGGCGCCGGTGTGCTGCCTTATCCAGCCGGGAATCTTGACGCGCCCGATATCGTCGGTTATGGGATGATGCGTGCACGCCTCGGCGACTAGGACCCTGTCGCCATCCTTTAGGCTGTCTATCGCCACGGTGTTCCTTACCATGGCGGCAAGGTCGCCCTTGAACCTGGCGAAAAGAACCGAAAAACCGGTAACCATCACGTTGTCCGGCGTGTCCGCGCAGACTTTGCGGAAGGCCTGTGAGTCTGTTACCACGATTTTCGGTTTGCGGCTGAGGGATTTCAGCGCATCCTTGAGCTCATGCTCCCTGCAGACCATGCAGAACGCCCCGGCATCCAGCAGGTCCCGCATGACCTGCACCTGGGGAAGTATCAGGCGTCCCTTCGGCGCCTCCTTGTCGATCGGCACAACGAGGACCGCCAGTTCTCCTGCTCCCGCGATGTCGGAAACCAGCTTCTGCGGCGACAGGAAATCTGCCGGAGCCGCAGCAAATATTGCCTGCCTCAATTCGTTCAAGCCTTCGCCGGTAATGGAGCTCACCCGGACAACGGCCAGTTTTTTCGCCTCGAGTTTCCTGATTGTTTCGGCGGGTGTTTCTTCCAGGTCGGCCTTGTTGAAGGCAACTATTACCGGTGTCTTCTGCTTCGAAAGCACCGACAGCATTTCCTCTTCGAAGCTGCCCCACACGCTTCCAGTCGCCACAATGATGGCCAGATCCGTGCGCTCGACGCACTTCCTTGTCTTTTCCACGCGCTTCTTTCCGAGCGCGCCGGTGTCGTCAATCCCGGCGGTGTCAATAAAGAGTACCGGGCCGAGCGGCAGGAGCTCCATCGGCTTCTCAACCGGGTCCGTTGTGGTTCCGGCCTGTTCCGAGACGATTGAGACCTGCTGGCGCGTGAGCGCATTCAGCAGGCTGGATTTGCCGACGTTGCGCCGGCCGTAAATCCCTATGTGGAGCCTCATGCTCTTTGGCGCTTTCTCTGACATTGCTGCCGCCTTGTTAGAAATAGATGTCCCTGGTTCCCTGTGAGGTCTTGTCGTAACTCTCCATGAACTGCCTGAAGAATGATTCGGGAATGATTTCTTTTATTCCGGCGATTTCGCCGGTTATGATCTTCTCGCCTACGCGCCTGGTTGCATCGGAAGCGAAATCATCAAGCCATTCCCTGAAAGTGATCACCGCGTTTAGCTTGCAGAGCACGCATTCTTTGCCGTTGCGCAGGTATTCCATTATCTTTTTGCCTGTCCGGCCGCACCTGTATCCGGCCGTGCAGAAAGAGGTTATGTAGCCCATCTCTGCCAGCTGGCGCACCACATCGTCAAGCGAACGGGTGTCGTTCAGGACGAACTGCTGTCGCCTGGCCCTCTGGAAATTCTCCGGCTTCGAGTACGCGCCCAGGCCTATTCTCGAAGAAGCATCGGTCTGCGTAACCCCGAGCGGGATCAGGCTCCTTCTCATTTCGGCATTCTCCCTTGCCGTCAGGATCATCCCCGTGCTCGGCACGGCCAGCCTCAGCACCGTTACGACGCGCCGGAGATCGGCATCCGAGACCGCGTTTTCTCCCGGGGCCGATGCGGGCGCATTTTCGGCGTTAACCAGCCGGGGAAACGATATCGTGTGGGGCCCCACGCCGAACCGCTGCTCGAGTTCGCGGGCGTGGCTCAGCAGGCCCATCACTTCAAACCGCCAGTCGGCCAGCCCGAAGAGCGCGCCGATCCCTACATCGTCGATACCCGCCTCCATGGCGCGATGCATCGAGTAAAGGCGCCACCGGTAGTCATTTTTCACGGTTCCGTGCGGATGCACGGTGTCATAAACTGCCCTGTCGTATGTTTCCTGGAAGACCTGGTAGGTGCCTATTTTCGCCGCCTTGAGTATCTTGAGCCCGTCGATTGTCATTGGCGCGGCATTGACATTAACGCGCCGTATCTGGGCCCAGCCGTTCCTGGTCTTTTCCCTGACGCCGTATATCGTCCCTATGGACTGGGCAATATAATCGGCGTCCGAGTCCGGGTGTTCCCCATAAACCACGATGAGCCTCTTGTGCCCGATCTTGCCGGCAAGAGTCCTGATTTCCTCCACGATCTGTTCCCTGCTGAGAACCGAGCGGTTTTCCGCCCTGGTATTGCCGCTGCGGAAACTGCAGTAACTGCAGTTGTTGACGCACTTGCTGCTCATGTAAAGCGGGGCAAATGTCACGATACGGTTGTCGTAGACTTTCTTCTTCACCGTGAGTGCGGCCTGTTCCATCTCGGCGACGATTTCCGGGTCATCCGCGTTCAGCAGTGCCGCGCACTCGTCCAGCCCAAGGGTCTTGATGGCGAGCGACTTCTGCAGGATGCCGCGAATGCGCTCGTTAGAGGGCTTTTGTGCGGCTTCCAGCGCGGACCTGATGGCGGCATCGTCTATAAAGTCCCTGCCGCTGGACAGGTACTGGTCGCGCTCAGTTGCCGGAATGCGTTCTTTTGTCCACGTTGAACAAACCATGGCCGTAATCCTTTACTTTAAGATCTGCTTGATCTCCTCCTGGAGTTTTTTTGTGCTGACAGGTTTGTCCAGCCACCTGTCATGCGGGAAGAAGTCTGCATCCGCCTGTGACCGATAGTCGTAGTGCTTGTTGACGCTCGTCAGCATTATCACCGGGATTTCCTTCGTTTTCTTGTTTTCCTTCAGTGCCTTGGCGGCATCCAGTCCGTCGGACATGTGGTTCATCATCACGTCCAGCACTATGCAGTCCAGTTTGGATTCCGCGGCTGTCTTGACCGCTTCGTCTCCGTTGTACGCGACAACGACATTGTACTCCTTTTCAAGGGCGGCCTTCATCTGGTTGATGAGGTCGGAGTCGTCGTCGGCAATCAGCACTGTCTTTTTTCTGGCGTTCATTTCGTTCTCCTTATTTTTTTACCGGCAGGATAACCCTGAAAGTGCTTCCCTTGTCCGCCGTGCTTTCAACTTCAACCGTTCCTTCGTACAAATCGATGATTTTCCTCGAAATCGACAGGCCCAGTCCTGAGCCCTGTATGTCCCTTGTCTTCCTGTTCTTGATCCTCGAGAATTCCTTGAAAAGGTTCTGCTGCTCTTCGGCGGTCATCCCGATGCCCGTGTCGATGAATGCCATCTCCACCGCGCCTTCGCGCCGGGCGAGGGAGACGGTCAGCGATCCGCCGTCCCTGTTGTACTTGATGCCGTTGGTCACGAAGTTCGTGAAAAGAACTTCCATCTCGCTGCGGTCGACCGGGAAATTCAGCGCTTCCGCCGCCTGCAGTTTCACGGTGATGTTCCTTTTCGCGGCCATTTGTGCGCAGTTTTCCAGCACGCCGGCAGCGATCTCGCGGAGGTCCGTCTCCTCGATCGTCCTGTTCCTGGTCCCGGACTCTATCCTCGTCAGGTCCAGCAGGTCCGTGATCATTTTCCGCATCGCGTCGATGCGGACCTTGACGCGTTCCATCGGCTGGTCGTAGGACCCGATGTCCGGTCCGGCTGTCCGGTTGATCATCATGTCTGCATAACCCTCCACGGAATTCAGCGGCGCCTTGAGCTCGTGCGCCAGTACCGAGATGAATTCAAACCGTGCCCGCCTTTTCTCCTCTTCGAGCTTGCGCGCCTTTTCCGTAAGGTAAAGCGTCCTGCAGGCTTTCCTGATGACATACCTCAGTTCATCGGGGGTGAACGGCTTGGCAAGGAAATCGTAAGCTCCGAGTTTGGTCGCCAGCACGGCCTTGTCGAATGTCGCGTAGGCGGTTATCATGATCGTCAGGAACGGGAATCCTTCGGCGACGATCTTTTCCAGGATCTCGATTCCCTGGATATCGGGCAGCTTGTTGTCGAGGAGCACAATGTCGGGCCTGTCGTTTGCGAGGCTGGACAGGAACGATTCGCCGTCGAAGAATTTTTCCACCTGGAAACCTGCGAGTTCGGATGTGCCGTCCAGCTGGACGGTGTAATTCTCAAGCGCGGCGATTGCCCCGAGGCACATTCCCTGTTCGTCGTCCACGATCCAGACCCTGTATGTCTTTGCTGTTCCGCTCATTTTATCAACCTGTTTATTTCCTTTATAAGCTGTTCCGGCCTGACCGGCTTGGAAATGATCGTGTCGGCCTTGATCCATTCCTTCTCGCCGCTTGAGTTCCTGTCGAACTTGAATCCTGCGTCGTTGGTAACGGCCGTCATTATTATGACCGGCACCTCCGGCATCATTTTCTTTATGTCGTATGCCAGCATGAATCCGCTGTCCTTTTCCTCCATCATCAGGTCGAGGATCGCGCAGTCCGGGACCGTCTCGGAGAGAAGCTCCCTGGCCTCGTGCCGGCCCTCCGCCGTCTTTACCTGGAATCCTGCCTGTTCGAGGGCGGTCTTCTGTTGAAACAGGTAGTCAATGTCGTCATCCACCAGCAGTATTGTTCTTTTTTTTGTCATGTTTCCCTGTCCTGTTTGTTGGTTAATTGTCCTGGATGCTCTTTACCAGTTCCTTCCTTGGCAGAGTTATTACAAACGTTGTTCCAATCGGTCCCTTGCCGGGGTCGTCGTTGGACGACACCTTGATATGGCCGTTGTGCATCTTCGTTATGCCGTAAAGCACCGCCAGCCCGAGTCCCGTGCCTTTCCCGATCTGCTTTGTAGTGAAGAACGGATCGAAGATCCTCGGCAGGTTCTTCTCGGGAATGCCCGTTCCCGTGTCGCTTACGCTGATGATGCCGTTGCTCTTCACGTCCTCTATCTTCACCGTCAGGGCCCCGCCCATCGGCATGGCGGCCTGCGCGTTTGTGTAAAGGTTGATCAGGCCCTGCGTTATCTGGTCCTGGTCGATCTCAATGACGGGGTCCTTCATCCTGTCGACGATCTCCACCCGGATGTTCGAGGACAGGTTTACTGACCTGATGCTCTTGCGTATGACCTCGACCAGGTTCACCGGCTGGCGGATCGTCTTGTTCTGCCGCGCGAAATTCAGCAGGCCTGATATAATCCTCCTGCAGCGGTCCGCCTGTTCCACGATCATCGAGACGTACGGTTTGAACTTGGGGTCGGAGCTGTACTGCTCGTTGAGGAGATGCGCGTACATCAGCACCACGCCGAGGGGGTTGTTGACCTCGTGGGCCACGCCTGCGGCCAGCTGTCCCATGCTCGCGAGCTTTTCCGAGTGCGACAGGGCGTTCTGGATCGTAGCGACTTCCTCGTTTGAATCCGCAAGTTTCTGGACTGTGACCTTGAGTTTGTCGATGGTGTAGGGAAGGCACATTTCATTTTCCGCCAGCCCGGTAAGGATGGCCTTCGCGTGGTCCCTGCAGGTATCATATCCGCAGGCCCCGCAGTTAAGCTCGTCCTCGGAGGTGAATTTTCCCAGCTTCTCGAGGACCTCGTGGATCAGTTCCCCGGCCGGATCGGGAATGCGGCGGTCGATGACCCTGAACTTGCGCGTCAGGTCAATGCCCGGGAAGGTGTTTTCCGCGCCGTTTCCGGCATTGTCCGCTATCTTGTGCTTTGCGTAACGGCTGACATTTGCGCGCCGTTCGAACAGCGGTTTTTCGGTTTTGGTGATGCCTGCGCCCATGATGCAGCCATGGCATGACAGGACCTCGAGGAGGCGGAGGTTCATGCCGCCCTTTTCAAATTCCTTGATGGCCTCGGTAAAGTTGACCTGCCCATCCGCGGTGAGGATGTCGCCTTCCACGAGGTCTTCGCGCAGTTCCGCCACATCCAGGAGTCCGCGCGATATCGGGAAAAGCACGCCGCGCGAAGCCCTGGGAGGATCGAAATCTGACGCGACTGAGTTACCGGGCGTAACGCCCCTCTGCTCGAACAGCTGTCTGAGCTCGGCGAAGGTGAGTACCCCGTCCATTTCGTCGCCGGAGCCTTCCTCGGTTTCTGTCTTCTTCGCGATGCAGGGGCCGATGAACACAACGCTGCACTTTTCGTGGAGTTTCCTCAGGACGCGCGCGGAGGCCACCATCGGCGAGACTATCTGCGCAAGATACGGCACGATAGCCGGGAAATAGAACTGGATGTAATTGACAACTGCCGGGCAGGTCGTGGCGATGAACTTCTTCCCGGGATTTTCATTGAGCAGTCTGCCATATGCGGCGGCAACAAGGTCCGCCCCGAAAGCGACCTCCACAACCTGGCTGAACCCGAGCTTCCTGATCATACCGACCAGAACCCTGTGGTCCTCGAATTCGTCGAATTCCACGGGGAAACTGGGGGCAAGCAGGGCGATTGACATTCCGTTCCTGCCATCAAGTATTGCGTTTATCTTTTCGGCGTCGAACACGACTTCCTTGGCGTTCTGGCTGCACACGCGGATGCAGTTGCCGCAGCCGATGCACCGTTCCGGGATCACGCCGGCCTGGCCCTGCTCGATGCGGATTGCCTTGGCAGGGCACTGCCTTACGCAGGTGTAGCAAACCCTGCACTTCTCCCGGATCGACCGGACGAGCGGTTGTCTGTTCATTACCATGTCAGATGAAGTCTTCCCTCTTTGCGTAACTCGTGTGGAGGAGGTGATGGCTCTTCTTTCCCAGCGGCTTGACAAGGAACTCCTTGTAGAGCTGCAGGACCTCCGGGTTTTCGTGCGAGGTCCTTATCCTGTCGCTGCCGTCTATGCTGTAAAGGGCCTTCATTCTTGCCTGGACATTCTCCCTGTTTACTCCCTTCGGCTGGCCTCCGCCGGCGATGCATCCGCCGGGGCATGTCATGATCTCGATGAAATGCAGGTCTTTCCGGCCTTCCTTCACTTCGTCTAGGAGTTTCCGGGCATTGCCGAGCCCGCTGGCCACCGCGACTCCCACAGTCAGGCCGTTGATCTGCACTTTTGCCTCCTTGATTCCCTTGAGATCACGCACCTCCTTGATGTTGAGGTTTTCCATGTTTTTGCCGGTAAGCAGGAAATAGACGCTCCTCAGGGCTGCTTCCATGACGCCGCCGGTGACGCCGAAAATCTTTCCGGCCGAGCTCCGGTCCTTCAGCGGGCTGTCCCCAAGTTCCGGCGGCAGGCAGGCAAGGTCTATGCCGTACTTCCTCAGCATCACGCCCAGTTCGCGCGTCGTGAGCACCGCGTCGATATCGGCAATTCCGTCCTGCGCCATCTCGGGCCGTGTGGCTTCGAATTTCTTTGCCGTGCACGGCATGATACTCACGCTGAATATCTTCTTCGGATCGATCTTGTTTGCTTCCGCGTAATAACTCTTGATAAGCGCTCCCATCATCTGCTGGGGGCTCTTGCACGTTGAAACGTTGGGCAGGAACCCGGGATAATACTGTTCTATGAATTTTATCCATCCGGGCGAGCAGCTTGTGAGCATTGGCAGGGGCTTGTTGTTCTTTATCCTGTCCACGAGCTCGGACCCTTCCTCCATGATGGTGAGGTCGGCCGAGAACGAGGTGTCGAACACCCGGTCGAATCCCATCCGCCTGAGCGCGGCAGTCATTGCGCCGCAGTAATCCGTGCCGTAGGGCAGGCCGAGCTCCTCGCCGATCGAGACGGATATGCTTGGCGCGTGCTGCACCATGACAATCCTGTCGGGGTCGTTGATTGCCGCCTCGACCGAGGCGATGGCGTCCTGTTCCACGAGCGCGCCGGTGGGGCACACCACGATGCACTGCCCGCAACCTATGCAGGAAGAGACATTCATGCCCCTGTTGAGCGCCGGGCTGACCATTGTCTTTGCACCGCGGTTGGTGAAGTCAATCGCCGCAACTGTCTGGATCTCCTCGCAGACGCGGACGCATCTTCCGCAGAGGATGCACTTGTTCGGATCGCGCACGAGGGAAGGGTGGGAGACATCCGCTTTCTTCCTTGTTTTTGAACCGTTGAAGCGCCGGCCGACGACATTCAGGTCCCTGGCCAGTTTCTGCAGCTCGCATTTCCCGTTGCTGCTGCAGTAGAGGCAGTCGTCGGGATGGCTCGCGAGGAGCAGTTCCACGATTATCTTCCTGGCCTCCAGCACGCGGGCCGAGTGGGTCTGTATCTTCATTCCCTCCGCGGCCATTGTTGAGCACGATGTCACGAGGTTTGCCATTCCTTCGACTTCCACGACACAGATGCGGCATGCGCCGCTGGGCAGAAGCCCTTCCATGTAGCACAGCGTCGGGATGCTTACCCCGGCGCGCCTTGCGGCCGCCAGGATGGTTTCGTGGCTTTCCGCTTTGATTTTCCTGCCGTTGATTACGATGTTTACAGTTGTTGACGTTCCCATTGGATTACCTCGCTGATTGCGTGTATTCAAGATCGCAGCGCAGGCAGCGCCCGGCTTCGGCCCTGGCACTGCAGGCCGTGATGACCGATTCGATCTCGTTGAAATTATTTTTCCGTTTTGCAAGGGCCAGCTTCGGCGCCTCTACGCGCTTTGCCGGCGCCGTTTCCCCGTCCTCAACCGGATCGCAGGGACTAATGAATGCCTCGGGCAGTTTCATGTCCTCGATCATCCTGAGACCCTTGTTGTTGACGAACCTGTAGATCATCCCGGCCGCTTTCTTGCCGGAAGCTATGGCGTCGACGACGGTGTTAGGACCTGTTACCAGGTCTCCGCCGGCGAACACGCTCCCGGTTCCTGTCATCAGCGTCGAGTTGTTGATCAGGAGCTTATTGCCCTTGACGATATCCGTATCGAGCGTCTTCAGGGCCGGCTTCTCCCCGATGGATATCACCAGGAAATCAAGAAGTTCCGAATACTCGCTGCCCGGCACGGCCACTGGCCTCGGCCTGCCCGAAGAGTCGGGGTCGCCCGGCTTGTTCCTGATGAAAGTCACCGATTCAAGTTTCCCGGCCTTTGTGCCGATCTTTACCGGCGAAACCATCGGAACGATCTTTATTCCCTCGGCGATGGCTTCCTCGACCTCTTCCCTGAACGCGGGCATGTCGTCAATTGTCCGCCTGTAAAAAACGGTTACAGACTCGACGTTCTTCTGCCGTTTTGCCACCCGGGCCGCATCCATGGCGGAATTTCCGCCGCCGATTATTCCCACTTTCCCTTCCAGCTTGCAGCTGCCGCGGAGATTGAAATCCTTGAGCAGGTCCAGCCCGTGGAATATACCCTTTGCGTTTTCGTCCTCCAGGCCAAGGGACTGGCTTTCGTGCGCGCCGATGGCCAGGTATACCGCCTTGAACCCTTTTTCAAGGAGGCCTGCCGCCGTGAAGTCCTTTCCGATGGACTGCTTCAGGCAGACCGTGATGTTCTGGTTCAGCAGCGCATCTATCTCCTGTTTCAGGATGTTCCTCGGGAGGCGGTATGAAGGAATCGCCGATACCAGCATTCCTCCAAGTTCCGTTTCCTTCTCGAACAGTGTTACCCTTATGCCTTTCAGCGAGAGCATGTGCGCCGCGGTCAGGCCGGCGGGGCCGCCGCCGACAACAGCCACCATGGGCGCGTCCTTGTCCGCCTTCGGCACATCGACCTTGAAGGACGCCGGGTCCACCTGTTCCATTACGAACCGCTTCAGTGTTCTTATGGCGACAGGTTCGCCGCCTGTCTGCCCGTTGCGGCACTTTGTTTCGCACGGATGGTTGCACACGCGCGCGCAGGCTGACGGGAAAGGATTGGCCGCCCTGATGACGCGGTAGGCCTCGTTGTATTCACCCTTGGCTATGTTTGCCACGTACCGCCAGACCTCGGTGCCGACCGGGCAGGCGTTCTGGCACGGAACACCGGACAGCTCCTTGCACACGTCGGCCCTGCAGGTTCTTTCGAATATGTGTTCCTCGTATTCGTCCTTGAAGTAGCGCAGGGTGCTCAGCACCGGGTTCGGCGCCGACTGGCCGAGCCCGCAGAGGCTCATTTCCTTTATATGTTTCGCCAGTTTCTCCAGGTTGACTATGCCCTGGAACCTTTCCAGCGCGTCGAAGTCGCGTTCCCTGTGGCGGCCTCGTGTGATTGCCTGGAGTATCTCCAGCATCCTTCTTGTCCCTTCGCGGCACGGTATGCACTTGCCGCAGCTTTCTTTCTGGATGAACTCCATGAAGAATTTTGCCAGGTCAACCATGCAGGTTCCCTCGTCGAGGACAACCATTCCGCCGGACCCCATGATGGCGCCGTATTTCTTGAGCGACTCGTAGTCGACTTCCACGTCGAGGAGTTTTTCCGGGATGCATCCGCCGGACGGGCCGCCCATCTGAACCCCCTTGCAGTGCCGGTTGTTTATTATGCCGCCGCCTATCTCGGTTACTATCCGGCGTATTGTCATGCCCATCGGCACCTCGACAAGGCCGGTCCTGTTGACCATACCGGAGAGGGCGAAGACCTTGGTTCCCTTGCTGCCTGCGGTTCCAATGCTGTTGAACTTTGCCGCCCCGTTCAGGATGATGACTGGTACGTTTGCCAGGGTTTCCACGTTGTTGATCACGGTGGGCTTGTCGAACAAACCCCTGATGGCCGGGTACGGGGGCCGCAGCCGCGGCATTCCGCGCTTTCCTTCTATGCTGTGCATCAGCGCGGTTTCCTCGCCGCAGACAAATGCGCCCGCGCCCTGTTTGATGATAATTTCCAGGTTGAATCCGCTGTCCAGGATGTTGGACCCAAGCAGGCCGATCGACTTGGCCTGTGCTATTGCGCTTTCCAGCCGTTTAATGGCTAGCGGATATTCCGCGCGTATGTAGACATATGCTTTCTTCGCGCCGATGGCATAAGCCGATATGGCCAGCCCTTCGAGAAGGCGGTTGGGATCGCCTTCGATAACGGCCCTGTCCATGAACGCCCCGGGATCCCCCTCGTCGGCGTTGCATATGAAATACTTGGCGGTGGCGGTTGTGCCGAGCGCGACCTTCCACTTCTTTCCTGTCGGGAACCCTCCGCCGCCCCTGCCTCGAAGGCCGCTCTGTTCGATAATGCTGCAGACTTCTTCCGGGGTGCAGGAACTCAGTACTTTTGCGAGCGCCTGGTAGCCTTTCCGGGCGATGTACTCATTGATGTCGTCGGCATTGATGATGCCGCAGTTTTCGAGGACGAACCTGACCTGCGGCTTGAAGAACGGATGGTCCTTCAGCTCCGGCAGGTCGTCCCACTGCCTGTCAGTGCCGCTGATAACCTGGCCCAGCAGGAAACCGGCGGGTATTTTCTTCTTCAGCACGTCGTCAATCAGGCCCACCACGTTCTCTTCGGTCACCTGCTTGAAGGAGAGCCGCGCCATTCCCGGCAGCTTGATGTCGACGATGGGTTCCGCCGAGCAGAGCCCTATGCAGCCTGTCGAGACGATGGTGCAGGGGATCTTTTTCTGTTTCGTGTGCTTCTCGATTGCCTGCATGGTCTTGCCGGCGCCGGCGCCAAGGCCGCAGGTTCCCATTCCGACGAAGATAACCGGGTCCTTGTGGTCGTTGTAAAGCAGCCTGTTCTGCGCCTTTACGCGCTTCTCCCGGCAGGCAGCGCTCTCGTGGCAGAGGGGGCCGTTCAGCATGCAATCGACAAACTTGTGGCAGGGCTTTTCGATGCCGTGCCAGCACTTGTCGCAACATCGTTCCGTCAGAGCATGAGCTCTCATTATTTGCTCCTTAATGAATTAATGAGTTCCGTGACTTTCCTGTTGGTCATTCTCGCGTAAAATTCACCGTTCACCGAGACTACCGGTGACAGCCCGCAGGCGCCCAGGCAGGCGACGACCTCGATGCTGAACATCTTGTCTCGCGTGGTCTGGCCCGGTTCGATTTGCAGCTGTTTCAGCACGGTATCCAGGAGTTTGGCAGATCCCTTTACATGGCAGGCCGTGCCCCTGCACAGCTGGATGTGGTATTTCCCGATGGGCTGGAACCTGAACTGGTTGTAGAAGCTGGCTACACCGAAAATCTTGCTTGCCGGCATTGAGAGATGCCTGCTGATCTCCGCGATTACTTCTTTGGGAAGGTAGCCGAACAATTCCTGCACGTCCTGCAGGATGGGGATCAATGCGTCCCTTTTTGCGTCCCGGTACTTTGATTTTATCAGTTCCGTCGTTTTCTCCAGCATGGGATTCACCTCTTTATTTTGATGTCCGCACCATATACGCTACTTTTTCAAAGGTGCGGCCAATATCCATGTTCTCCACAAAAACGCCCTCTGGTACTTTGACCGGCTGAGGCGCAAAGTTAACTATTCCCTTGATCCCGGCGACGACAAGGGTATCTGCCGCCGACTGGGCCTCGCTTGCCGGCACGGTGATTACCCCGAAATGAACATCCTTCTCCTTCAGGATCACAGATGCCTCGTGTATGTCGTAGCATCGGCACCCTGCGATTACTCTCCCGGCTTTTTCGGTGTCGCGCTCGAATGCTGCAACCACCTTGAATTTCGGGGCGAGTGCATTGAAGTAACCCAGTATGGCGCGTCCCAGGTTGCCGACGCCGATGACGGCAATATTGATCCCTTTTTCAGCAGCAAGAAGGGTCCTGATGTTTTCGCTCAGGTCCTTGACGGTGTACCCGTTCTGGGGATTGCCGGAATAGCCGACGAACATCAGGTCCCTGCGAACCTGCGCGGCGGAACAACCGGAAAGTTCCGCCAGCTCTTTCGAGTAAACGTTGGCCTTATTGTCCCCTCCCAGTTTGTCCAGGATGTCCCTGTATAGGATCAGCCTCTCTACGCTTTTATGAGGAATCATAGTTCTATCCTGTTATTAAATTAACAATGTGAAATAATTAACAGCGTTTTCTCAGATTTATCCGGTTCAGGCAAGAGAAAAAGTCAGGAAAATAAATAAAAATGCTGTTTCTATGGAAAAAAGGATGAAAAGCGGCTTCTTCTACACCCTTTAGACTTGCAGGCGAAGTATAGAATTGGAAAGTCCGCCGGACGAATTACTGGGTACGGTTGGTGAGTTGGGAGTTGTGGGCGGGCCGAACCTTCGGCCCGCGGGAAGAGGATCGCGGGGCAGCAGTATGCCCCGCCTACAAAAAACAATCCGGGAAAGAATGCGAAATATGATGCCCTAAGGATGGATTCCAGCTAAGTCGAATTGGATGCGGCTGGGTGGGCAGATAACTGTTGACAAGGACCGGAGAAGGGCGTAAATGATTCGCCCAATTTAAAACAATTTGTTTTAAAGAACAAAGAAGGGAGTCAGTGAATGAAGAAGTTTGTGTTAGCGGCAGTGTTGGCAGTGTTCGTGTCGGGGACAGCGGTAATGGCAGGGGAAGCGGTGGTAGAGAAAAAGGCTGAAGCCACAAAAGAAGTGACAGCTAAATTTGTCTGTAAGAAGTGCAAGACCTCTGCTGACAAGGCCGGCAAGTGCGAGAAGTGCGGCAAGGAAATGGAAGAAGTTAAGGCCGGAGCAAAGGCTGAGAAAAAAGCCGAAGAGAAGAAGTAAGCTTTTTTTCGTAATTAAAAAGGCCTCCCGGAAGCGGGAGGCCTTTTTGTTTTCAGCATTAACTGTCCTGTTACCAGTCGTCCGTTCGGAACGGCGAAGCAGGCAGGCCTTCGTTGTTGTAAAGGTTGCAGCCGTCCGGATTCATTGTGAATGCGTATCGCACCGCTACTGGTTTGGGAACGCCGGGCGATGACACAACCACGGTCTTGCCGTCTATAACAGCATCAGCCCATACCCACTTCTTGTCCTCGCCGGCTATGGCAAATTTCTGGAGTTTGCCCTGCGGATCCTTGACCATCGGATCATAACCTTTCTTTGTTGCAACGCACAGGCCGGAATCGACGTTGTCGAAAATGATCCTGATCTTGGCCTGCCCTGAGCCTGTCGAAGGGCTGCCCTCAACCTTCATTTCCCTGTACAGCGGCCCGCTGTAAACGAGATCCTTTTTTCCATAATCCCTGGCAAGGGACCAGAGCGCGAGTCTTTCCCCGACATCCCTCTTGTTCTTCGGGTGGATGTCGCCGGGATTGCCGACGTCGGCCAGGTCAATGATTACGGCCATGCCGGTATTGGGAATTGTAAGTGTTTTCATCTGGGCCATTCGGACTTTTGCCCAGCCGTCACCGCCTTCCGGATTATTATTGGGTTGCTGGAAATTGGCCAACTGGACGAAATAGAACGGGAATTCGCCGACATTCCAGGCTTTGCGCCAGCCTCCAATCAGCGCGCGTTTTTTCTGAAAGTAGCTGTCTCCCTCGCCGCCGTTGGATTCGCCCTGGTACCAGATTGCACCCTTGATGGGGAACTGGATATACGGATGAATCATTCCGTTGTAGAGGGCGTGCCAGTCGCCGCTTCCGCTGCCGGGCTGACGCGGTATTTCCGGCATGGCCGGCAGTTCGGCGTTGTTAGCGATAGCCTTACGCGTGTCGGCGATATAGGTTTCAAGCGAGGTCAAGGAGGAGGCCATCTTTTCCCTGTATTCCTTTACCTGGTTTTCCACTTTTTTCTGTTCCTCGGCCAGTTCGGAGACCGACGCCAGTCCGTCCGGCGAAACCCAGGGCTCGATTTTTGTTCCACCCCAGGCCGTTTTGATCAGGCCTATCGGGATACCGGTTTCCTGGTGGATCTTGCGTCCGAAGTAAAATCCGACGGCTGTGAAACCGGGAGCGGACTGTGGCGTACAGACTGCCCAGCTGCTCCTCGCATCCTTCAGGGGAAGAGGCGAAGCGCGTTTGTCCTGGTGGAATTGCCTCATCAGTGGAAAATTGGCCTGGCTCACGTCCTCCTGCCTGTTGCAGCCTCCGAGGCCGAATTCCATATTTGACTGGCCGCTGCAGACCCAGATATCGCCGATGACGATGTCGTTGAGGGTGAGTTTGTTTTTGCCTTCGACAGTCATTGCCGCTGAATTAGTGCAGGCTTTCATCGCGTCCAGTTTGACGCTCCACGAGCCGTCCTTGCCGGCGGTTGTTGATTTTTCCTGGCCTGCCTGCCCCGAGCCTGGTCGAGGGGAGAACGCGACTGTAACTTTCTCGCCTGGTTCGGCAGTACCGAATACTGAGACGGGAATATCGCGCTGGAGGACCATATGATCGGTAAAGATCCCGTGCAGGGTTACGTTTGCATGGGCAAACAACGCTGAGAACAGCAGAACTAACAGAACCGACAACTTCTTCATGCTTTTACTCCTTTTGTTATTCCTGTTTAGGATTACCAGTTTGCCTGTGGGGCAGGTATAAGTCGTTGGGGAACGACCGGGTTAGCAGACCAACTGGCGGACAATTTAGCCATC
>Ga0172371_10006250_pt1 | contig 17396 bp, 15 predicted proteins | sample Lak12m_FD_114543 | JGI IMG/M metagenome (GOLD analysis project Ga0172371, IMG submission 114543) | Freshwater microbial communities from Kabuno Bay, South-Kivu, Congo - kab_022012_12m | ecosystem: Environmental > Aquatic > Freshwater > Lake | place: Democratic Republic of the Congo: South-Kivu...
AACATGCCGCGTGCTTTGAGTGCACTCAGCAATTGACGTGTGGGATGGAAATCAAGCGGCAAGTCGGTGAGATCAAATAAACGAATGCCGAGGCCGAGGCCAAACAAAATAATCAGCGCGGCAATCAGCCATCCACGCCTGAAGAAGGATTGTTCTTTTGAAGAATTCATCGGCTGAAATTCTAACACGAGCTAATGAAGTCCGATATTCTCCGCGGTGCGACACGAATCTCCCGAACAGGAAGTGAGTTTCTTCAACCACACTGAAAACTGGCTCAATAAATTCGGGTCGGCGGATGATGCAAGATTATTCAATTCGTACGGGTCTTGTTTGAGATCGTATAACTCGCGTTCTCCGCTTGGATATTCAACATACATATATTGCGATGTGCGAATGGCAAAGAAATCAGCCAGTGGTGGGACAGATTGTAATAATTGTTCAGGATCGGGCGGTTCATTTAATTGATCGACATTGCCAAGGCTGACCATTTGTGGATTGTATCCTGAGCTTGCTTCTGAGCCATAATATTCAATAAGATAACCCTGGCGCCAATTTGAAGGCGGGGAGTCTGCGCTCCACAATGGAGTGAGCGAACGGCCATCCACAAATACGGGCGGGATAACACCAGCAAGTTCGGCAATCGTAGGCGCAATGTCTGTGTTGCCTGTGACAGCATCTTTTATTTCCAAACCTGCGGGAATGCCCGGACCGCGCATCATGAATGGCACAACAATATCTTCTTCGTACGGTGTTCCCTTCCCGGCATAAAGTCGGTGCTGGCCGAGATGATAACCATTATCGGATGTGAATATGATGTAAGTGTTATCGAGTTTGCCCGTCTCTTTGAGCGTGTTGACGAGACGTACAACCATTTCGTCCATGGCTTGCATCGAGCGGATGCGCTGGCGATATAACTCATCCATATTCGCAATTTGACTCGCATCCAACAAGGGATCGCCATGAATTCCGCCGGGCTTGTCGCTTACATCGGCTTCGTTGAATGATGGCGTGCGCGGCACTTGTAGGTTGGAAAATAAATCCGCGTGGCGCGGAGCGGGCACAGCTGGTTCGTGCGGGACATAAGGTGCGAGATAAACAAAAAACGGTTTGGGGTCCGATGCGATACCGCGCAAATAATCATCCACTTTTTGCGAAAGCACATCGGTCATGTATTCGTTCGGAGCCAATCCGTATGCTACCGTCTTTCCATTTTCGTTCAGGTAATAATTGAATTCCTTGTAAGGTGTGCCGCGCGAAGGGCTGACCCATTCATTCCAGCCAGGTGGAATATATGTACGATCATTTGCAAACGGATACCCATTTAAATATTTTCCAAACAACGCGGTATCGTAGCCTGCAGTTTGCAGCCATGTCGCGAGCGTGGATGTTTCGTTGTGAAGTGCATAAAATTTATCGAAGCCACCGAGCGGTGCGGCGTTGGTGTAAACCTGATGATTCTGTGCGTACTGTCCGCGCAGGATCGAAGAACGCGATGGGCAACACACCGGCGTGCTGATCAGAAAATTATCAATCGTCATTCCCTGTGCAGCAAGCAATTCTTGAATATGCGGCACGTACTGCATCAAGCCAAGCTTTGAATCGAGATCATCTACGAGGATGAAAAGGAAATTAGGCCGATTTGATTTTGGCATGATGGTAACATCGGCCTGTGCGAGAAGGGTCGGCGCTTCGGTCTGGACTTGAGGCGGCTTGCCCGTTCCAAGCGAACACCCGCTGACAGCGATCACCATCAACGCGGTCAATATTATTTTCCAAAATGATTTCATTGTAAGTCCTCTATGGCGGCTTATCTTGTATTGTTTTCCTTTCTGCGTTCCAGGATCATTTCGCGCACGCGGCCAAGGCCGATCAAATTCAAAATCGCTGAAACGAACAAATTCATTCTTCGCAATGCGGTCGGCGGATGAATAAATAGGGCGCGTATCCATGCTTTGAGCGCGGGCCAGGATCGTCCGCTGTCGAGCAGGTAGCGCGCATCAACACGATAGGCCGATGCTTTTGCACGTTTCCCGACACGCGCCAAAATTTGTGATAATTTTTCATCCTGCGCGGCCCAATCCAAAATGCGGAAGGCTTCGCGTCCGAACTCCGCGGCTTTGGCGCGGTTCTTGGCTTCAGCGTGATAGCGCGCCGCCGACCAGGTTTGCGGCGCGTGAAGAATTTTCCCTTGTGCCGCGATTTTTATCCAGAGTTGATGATCGAGCAGAAAGTGGAAAGTAGTATCGAGTCTGCCTGCTTTTTCAAACGCGTCACGCCGAAGGAACACCGCGGGCTGTCCAATAATTTGAAAACAAAGTAAATCTTCCAGCGAAAATTGCTGATATTTCAATGTGTTAATTGTTTCGCCGTTTTCGTCCACGGCAAGCATGTTGCCGTAAATCAAAACTACATCCGGATTTTGTTCAAAGATTTTCACTGCCGAAGAAATTGCGCCGGGCAGATAATAATCGTCCGAGTTGAGCCAGGCCATGATCTCGCCGCGAGCGCGAGCCGTCCCTTTGTTGATGGCGTCCGCCTGGCCGCGATCCCGCTCCGAGGTCCAGAAGGCGAGGCGGGAGGAATATTTTTTGATGATGTCAACACTGGCATCCGTTGAGCTACCGTCGATCACAATGTATTCAATGTGCGGATAATCCTGATTGAGAACAGACATCATCGTCTGCTCAAGATAGGCGGATTGATTGAAGGAAGGAGTAACGATGGAAACAAGCGGTTGAGTTTTCAAAATTAGAAAAGGGAGTTGTAATCAACTTTTGGGAAAATGGTCAGCTTGCCGCCGACTGTTGCGTCGAGCACTTCGCGCCCGGCCTTTTGAAATGCTTTGCGGGCAAATTTGTAGCCGATCTCGGATGTGTCGAGGTCGGGTAATTGCCAGCGGAAACCTTTGCCAAAATATGTGCCGGAAAAATGATTCGGGTCATCACCGGTTGAAACGACCGTTTTGTTGGCATCGCCTTTGCTTTCAAAATTATGATCCACGCCGATCAAGATGACTTTTTCAAAGCCCATGTAAAACGCAAGTTGAAGCGCTACGTTCGTAACCGTGGCGCCTTCCCAAACGCGGCCAGTCATGTCGTTGGTGAATCGAGGGCCGGTGTAAGTTGTATAAAGAAAAACCATGTCATCTGGAAAACGCTGGAAGTGTCGATTGGAATGCCAGGCAACAAATTTCGGAATGGGCAACGCAGCGATCTCGTCCGCACATTGCTCAATGACCAGATCGTTGATCGAAGCAAAATAAGTGGTTGTAAAACCCAGCTCTGGAAATAGCAAATAAATTCGGTTCAATCCAAATGTGTACTCACTTTTGAGTTTATTCAGATCGGTTTGCTTCAAGCTGGGACCGTTGCCGATAATAAAGCAACGGTCGCCTTTATGGATGTTGTGATATTGAGACATTCGAAGGCGACTTCTTCGTCGCCAGGGATGCAGATACGCATCCGGCACTTGAGGCAGACGGCGGATGGCATCATAGGAATTTTTTACAGTTTGAAGAATGGGAGACGGAAGAATGGTTTCAATGGTTTGTTTCATTGGTTTATTCCGTACTCAACCTTGCTGTAGCGCCGCCATCTATAACCAAGGCCTGACCAGTCATAAACGATGATTGTTCATTGTCTGCCAAGAAATAAATCGCGTGGGCGATTTCTTTGGGCTTGCCCACTTTTCCGCTGACGGTTTTGCGCGCCAGGTTATCGAGCCGTTCCTGCATATCGCCCTGACCAAAGTGTCCGCGGTTAAGGCCAGCGCGTAGCATGGGCGTGTCCACGGCGCCAGGCAGGATGGCATTAACGCGAATGTTGTCAGGCGCAAATTCAATCGCCATGGCGCGCGTCAAGGCCAGAAGCCCGCCCTTGGATGCGGCATAGGCGGCAATGTTCGCCGACGTTTGAATCGCGTGGACCGACGACACGTTCACGACCGCACCCCCACCCGCTTTCAAAAGTGGATGCGCAAACTTGACTCCCAAAAACACCGAGCGTAGATTGGCGGCCATGACCGCGTCCCATTCTTCAACGCTGGTTTCGATCAATGGTTTCGCGATTTGCATGGCTGCGTTGTTAACCAGCGCGTCGAGCGAATCAGCGAACGCGTGAGCCTTCTCAAAAATGGCATGCATATCTTCGGGGCGCGAAATATCGGACTGAATGAAGAGTCCATTTTGGGGGAAATCATCGCCAAACTCGGCGCGGTCCACGCCGATCACTTGCCAACTTTTTTCAGCGAAGAGCGCAACGGTCGCGCGGCCAATTCCGCCCGCCGCACCGGTGATGAGGACTATTTTATTTTTCATTTATCAATCCGTCGGATGGAATGCCCAACCCATCCAGCAAATTCTTTATCGTATTCCAATGCACACGTTCCCACGCGACCAGGCTGGAATTGGAATTATGCGGCGCGAGCATGACGTTGTCCATCTTCAAGAGCGGACTCTCCAACGGAAGCGGCTCGAACTCGAAGACATCCAGCGCGGCTCCTGCCAGACGTTTGGCCTGCAGCGCTTCGATCAGCGCCTTCTCGTCGACGATGGGACCGCGCGCGGTGTTGATGAGAATCGCTTCGGGCTTCATCTTTGCGAGGGCCTTTTCATTGATGAGATGATGGCTGGTTGGATTCAAATCACAGTTGACAGAAACAAAATCCGAATTCGAAAGTAGAGAGTCGAGAGTGGTCATTTTAATTCCAGATTCGGAAACGAAGACATGATCGATCTCGATAATATCCGTGCCATAGACTTTCATACCGAAGGCGCGCGCGCGACGCGTTACAGCCTTGCCGATGTGGCCGATGCCGATCACACCAAGCGTACATTCGCCGAGAGCCCTGCCGGGAATCTTTTTCCATTCGCCGCTTTTCATGGCTTTGTCCATCCATGGGCTGAGACGGGCAAAGGCCAGCATGTAGCCGAGAACGGTATCCGCAACGGGCGTGGTAAACGCGTTCGGCGTCCGCCTGAGTTGGATGTCGAAACGGGAGCAGGCTTCGGCGTCGATTGAGTCGACTCCCGTACCCCATTTGGAAATCACTTTCAGGCGCGGCGCGCAGGCTTTAATCACACGGGCTGTGTAACGGTCATCGCCACAGATCGCGCCGTCGAACTGACCAGCATACTTAAGCAAGTCGGCTTCTTCCATGCGCTCCTGGACATCGGGGACAATTAATTCAAGCCCGTATTCTTTGAACACGGGTTTGAAGCGATCAAGGAAGGGGAGCATGTAGGGGGCGGTGAGAAGTATGGTTTTCATTTTATTTGCAAAAAGATTCCTGTACGAAAGTTTGCATATCTGTGCTGGCAGTTTGAGCAGTACGAGTTAATATCTGGCAGGCTTCCATTTTCAAAAAGTTGTTGGCGTTGAGAATGCTAATCAGAGGATGTATCTTATTGCGTTCGTCTAATTTGATATAAGCCTGTAGAAATGGTATCCACTCGATACTATCGGATGGATATAACCCCAGACCAAGAGCTTTATCGCCAAGGCTGGCTACGGTTTTCCAATCACCTTGTTGAGTGGCTAGCGAAGCCTTTTCATAATAAAAACACCAGCCGTGTTGTGGTTCGTTTCCGAAAATTACAGGCAATGGACTTTTTGAAGTTGCATCAAGCATAACATTGCTGTTTTTGGATTTTGCAGCTACCAACATTATGTTTTGTGTATCAGCACTTGAAAGCTCCGGCTGGTTCCCGTCAATCACACGGACGCATCCATTTGATGTTGCCTGAGCCAAAACGAGTATGTTACTATAATCCTGAACAGATGAATTGCCACGTCGCACGCTGCTAAATTCTCCATGACCGGTCATAATCTGCAAGGCGATATCCTGATTTAGAACAGCGGCTGGCACGCGGATGTTGACGAGATCAGCCGTTTGTTTTTCGGGTGCATAAATCAAGTCCGCCGGGCCCCATATAAAATAATCTTCTTGAATGGCACTCCCGGGATAACCGGCAACCAAAGTGGTTCCATCTTTTAGTTGCGGAATTCGCCACGTAACTTGCCACCAGAAATTATTAATAGTCTGCGTATCAAATGCGGCATTGGTTGCATTGGCATAATGAGTAAAGGCAGCGATGCCTGTTAGCAAAGCAAGCAGAGCTACTCGTATTTTGGGCGACGAGAGAAAGCTTATTAAGGCTATCAGAACTATTACGCCACCAGCCAGACCATCCAATGTATAACGGGAATAATCTCCAAAATCGATGTAACGATTTGCCAGGATGATCGGTAGGATGCCGCCCACTACGGAGAAAATTCCCACCCAAAGCGCTTCAACTTTCCAGTCCGATTCCGAAACGGGTTCTTCAGTTTCGATTTGGGATAACCATCTTAATGCCAAAATTGCCACTATGGCTACGCAGACAGCAATCACGAGACCAATGAGTGTATCGCGTAATCGCAACTGAAATGCCATGTTATAAAGCGGAACTTCCCAGGCAAGGAAAACTACACTGAGAGTGCCCTGCAACAGGGTAACAAGCCATCCTAATACTTTATAGATTGGGGATACAAACAATTGTCCAACTTGGGCACCTACGTCAGTTGCTTTTCGCAGGTTTTGAAAGATAAAGAACCTCCAGAAAACAAATCCTGCGGGAGCGATAAGAAATGGCATCCACAAGCGCGCAATCCTAGTTGAACGTTCGCGTAAGACGATCCCCTTTTCTCGCGATATTAATAAGACAATGCACATGAAACGAAATACTTCCAAGCCAATGAAATGCTCCATCAATAAAAGATAAACTAATCCTAACAAGATCGAACTGACCGTTAAAATAATTTTCGAGAACAGACGATCTGCCAAGATTGCTTTTAATGTAAGGGCAATGGAAATCATTGCTAGGCAGAGACTGAAAATATGAGCTTGAAAGTCAATGGGAGTTACCTGTGAGAGGAAGCCCGGGTAGATCAAAAATAAAAGAGCCATGCTGAATGTAGCCACGCGCCTGCGAGACCAGAGCATGTCCAGCAACCAAAAAAAAGCCAACGCACCCGCAAAACGAAAAACATAAAGGCTTAGGTGATAGGGCAGGGCATTTTCACCAAATAAGCTATAAAGAGGGATTTGCAAGTAGGCCCGTGCCGGGCGATCGCTGCTAAAAATCTCATGAAAAAACTGAGGGCCAGCAACATGGGCATCATACATCAAATACCAATCATCCTTGGAAAAACCTATTTTGCCTGCCAATGGCAAATAAACAGCGGCGGAGATCGCCAATAAGCCCAAAGTTACCAGAAGAAATGAGTTCTTGAAAGCCTTCATTATCTTATAAGCCCTTTCCTCTTCAACAAAAAATCGCAGATCTCGAAATCGAGTTCCTCGTCAATATCCCAGGCTTCATCGGCATCCATTTTGAACATCAACGGATGGTCGCTGATGCGGTGCCGTTTGGCTGCAAGGTTCAGACGGTTAAAGATGTAAATGCAGGAATTCTCTTCGTAGATGGATGGCAGATCCTGAGTCTGGATCAATTCTTTTGGATTGTGATTAAGCGCGTTGCCATGCTGGTCATAAAGGCGCGTCTGCAAGCGCGTCACAGAGAACAAGGAATCGTGCTCCGGATAACCGGCGTTAAAAGCCTGAATCGCGCGCGCGACTGTTTCAGGTCGAAGCAATGGATTTGTGCTATGTGTCTGCAAATAGAAATCGGCGGGGAACTGCTCTGTGTCATACATTAAAATCTCATTCATCGGGACATCGTCCGCGCGCAGATGATCGGGACGGTTGATAACCTTGACCTGCGGAAAATGCTGTCGCAGGCCGTCCATCACCGGCTCGGAGTCGGTGTCCACGACAACATCGTCAATTTCAGGGACGGCCAGTAGGGTTTCGATGATATGGTGGAAAAGCGGTTTACCCGCCAGTAAGCGATAGTTCTTACCAGGTACGCGCTGACTATGGTGACGCATGGGAATGAGAGCGGCGAGTTTCATTTAAATTGATTATACCGAATCATAATAACCCTAGTGCATTCACACCAAAATTTTCGAGCACCATAGGTGGGCAACATCCAGTTACCTTAGCCAGATATAGTGCAACATGGTTTTTTACAGATCACCATATATAGCCTTTGTTCAACAAGTATCACCACATTTGGATTGGATGCGATTGCCTGACAATAACCCGAACTCCCGAAGTTCTTGGCCTCGGGAGTTTGAATTTGGAATTTTAAGGATAGGTTTTGAGTTATACAGGGCGTTTGGCTGCTTCTCTTTTGATTGATACACGCTTGGCCTGTGGCTTGCTAATTTCCTGTTTAACCATCTCGCGTTTGGTGATGATCTGTGGGGCAACACGCAGGGTCTCGGCCTGTCGCTTCAAAGAGGAGCGGATGATGAGATCCATGAAGCCTTGATGGCCGGTTGGATCGTTGAGCAGGGAGAAGTCGGCAGAACCAGGCTCAGCGGGGGGGTAGAAGATGCCACAGTTGGGATTGATCTCCAGCATATAGAGTTCACCGTCAGAGCCGAGGCGATAGTCGCAGCGTGCATAGCCGTTCCCGCCGAGTGCCATGAATACCTTGGTAGTGTACTCACGCAGACACCGCTCGTACTCCGGATTATCCACGACCTTGACGCTCATTTGCTCGTAATCGACCCATTTCATATCATAGTGCTTGAAGGATTCGCCTGTGGGGAAGACGAATTCAACCGGCTTAAAAGTGATGGGATGTTCGAAGTCGTCAGGGTTTTCGGCGAGCAGACAGGTGAACTCGCGTCCTTCGATGAATTCTTCGATCAAGGCACGACCATCATCTTTCATCGTGATCTGGGCCCGCGTCTTTAATTCTTCTGGATTGGTCACGCGCGATTCTTTGCGAATGCCGTAGCTGGCATATCCATGCGGCGGTTTGACAAGCATTGGGAAGCGCAAGGTGCGCGCCGCTCGTTCGATATCCGCCATTGATTTGACGAAAGTTGAAGTTGGTGTGGGTACGCCAACGCGTGCGGCAGCGCGCTTCATCTCTTGACGAGTGGGATCGAAGAATGCTGCGCCTGCGCCTGTAAAGGCCGCGCCAAGTTTTTCCATGGCCTTCACTAGTTTGATACCGGAGACCGGTTCGTCAGGTGTGCCATCACAGAGATTGATAAAGATGTCCACACCATCATCCATCAAAGATTTGATCTGTTCTTCCACGTTTGATTCAAGTACAACGTGGTGCCTCCATTTTCTTCCTTCGAGATAAGGCGAAGGATCATATGGAAGATCGTTGGCATCAGGTAAACTGCTTAATACACAAATGTACATTTTGTTATTCTCTTTGTTTAAGTTGGTTGAGATTCAATTCAACGTTGCATATTTACAGATGAATTGAATCTTAATGATGAATCTTTATCGTCATCTTTAATAATATATAACGCTATATATGGAAATATACAAGGTTTAGAGCCTATATTTGGGCATAAAACAAGAAATTTTAAGATTCAATGTTAAAGAATCGCACAAAATTCTTTATCATGGCGGAATATAGCTGTTAAAAAACAAAGCACTCTGCATATTATTGAGCGCTTTATTTAAATTGATCCGATATGTTTGATGTTTTATTTTGCTCTAACGGTTAATTGCTTTGCATATTTTCTCGGGTACATTATGGATTAAACTTTATTCATAATGGCCAAACTTTGTAAAGCAACGACTGCTTTATTTCCAGTATTGCGGCAGATGTTCTTTGAATGTGATCAGATAATCATCGAGAATGGACTTTGCCATTGCGATGTCGGTGATCATTGGGTCAAGCAAAAGACACTGCAAAGCTTTTTCGCGCGAGCCTTCGACGGCTGAATCTACACACAATTGCGCGACCATTAACTCGCGTCGACACAACTCGGCAATTGGCTCGGGTAATGCGCCCATGTGAACAGGATGAATCCCTGCACCGTCTACAAAGACGGGCGTTTCGACAGTTGTGCCGATCGGCAGATTGGCAATTTGTCCGGCGTTGGGCAAGTTGGCGGCAAGATGATAATGATTGCCGTTGCCAGCCACGTTCTCGATCATTTCCAGCGCGCCTTCAGAATCGGCGTCAAGCAAAGTATCAATGGTCATTGTGCCACTTGCCATTTCATCTAAGCGGTCGAGGCTGGTGTCACGCAGGTTGGCGAACAGATCCCAATCGTAGAGTTTGATGTCATATTTCTTCCAGGGCTTGGTCACCGGCTCAGAAACCCAGGGCAGGTATTCGCACAGATGTGTGTCGCCGGGAACGGGGAACAAGCCAAAGGCGTTGAAAACGTCTCTCGTGAGCGGCTCAAAATTCGGGTCGAAAGAAGCGAAACGTTCGCGAAAGAGCGGATAAAGATCCTCGCCCGTGCGTTTGTCACGGATGGAGAGAATCCAGGTGAAGTGATTCGTTCCGGCGGCGCGAATGTCAACGAGAGGCAGAGTCTGACGAACAACTTGCTGGCGCAGAGGCCGTCCTATAATGTCGGCCTGCATTCCGGTGATACCTTCAGGCACTTCAATACCGAGTTCTTTTTCGAGCATCATGCCGACGAAACAATAACCGATAAGAATTTGATGGCACAGGCCAACCGCTTTTATCGTTGTGTGACGATTGATGAGATCGCAGATGCGCACCATCGGATTAGTGAAATTGATGAACCATGCATCGGGACAAGCTTGTTCCATATCGCGCGCGATCTCGAGCACAGGCTGAACGTTGCGCGCCGCGTGTGCAAAACCGCCAGGGCCGCCGTTCTCGCCGTAAGGCTGACGAAGCCCATGCTTCTGTGTGAGCTCAAAATCTTTGCGCCACAATTCTTCACGCGGACCGACTTCAATAGCAGACACAACAAACTGCGCGCCATCGAGCGCATCTTGATGATGTGTGTGCGCGCTGATGGTGAAGCCCGCGTCCCACTCGACGTTGAGGCGGTTCGCCAGTCGATGGACGATATCCAGGCTGTCAGTGTTTCTGTCCACCAGCGCCAGTGTGGAGCCGCGCAATTTCTTTGAGTGCATAATGGCTGAGAGTGTGTTCTCGCCGAAAGAGGCCGAGCCTGCGCCGATGACGGTGATCTTGATTGGAAGAGTCATGTTGGGTTCCTTTCTTGGATTTTTTATTTTACGTCAAATTAAAGCAAAACGCTCGGATACACAAGTATCCGGGCGTAATGGTTCTGACGATTTGCTATTTCGTTTGGATCGTCACATCCGCGCTCATGCCCCAAAGCAGATTTTGTGGCGGCTTATCAAATTCAATCGTGACTTTATAAACCCAATCCGCGTTATGTTTTATAGCCATTGGTGCGACTGCAGCGACCTTGCCAGTGAAATCTTGATTCAAGGCCTTGATATGTATCGTTGCTGTCTGGCCGATTTGGACGCCAGCAATGTCGCGTTCACTCAGATCGGTGGTTTCAATTTGCAAATGATTCAAGTCAGCGATCACAGCCACAATTTGACCAGGTTGGACAAGCTGTCCGGGTGTGACGTTCAGAGTCACGATCGTGCCTTGGTAGGGTGCTGTCAGCATGCCTTGGGCTAAAGTTGCCTGAGCTGTTTCCAGCGCGGCTTTGGCTTGTACAACTTGAATATTTGCGATCTGTCGAAGTTCGGGCGGGCCGCTGAGATAATACACTTTTCCATCTATGACTTCTTTGTGTTGATAACTGCGGATGATCGCCTTTGCCTGTGCGGAACTGAGCGCAGCCTGTGCCGCGTCAACTGACAAACTTAATTGAGGCGTGTTCAACACAGCCAAAGTTTGTCCCGCCTTCACGCTGTCGCCTTCTTTTATATCCACTTCTTTGACCAGGGCAGAGAGCAGAAATCCCAATTGAGACGTTTGGGCTGGGGCGACAACTGCAGATGCTGTTACGCTGTCGGCTGTTGAAGAACTGGTATCAGCAACCGGAGTTGCCAACGCATTGGTTGGCAGAGCCGTTGGAGTCGGGGATGGGGAGGCGCATCCGGCAAGGATGATGGTTAATATCGTGCCCGCCGCCGGTTTGATCCAGCAAAACTTTTTCATTGCTGTCTCCAATCTACTGGCCGGTTGTGATTTTTACATCTGCGGTCATGCCCCAGCGCAGACCATCAGATTGTTCATCGAGTCCAATCGTCACCTTGAAAACAACATCGCCGCCGAGCGTGGATGAAACGCGGGATATGTCAGTCACCCTGCCGGAAAAATTTTTATTAAGGGCGCGAACAGTGATATTCACCTTTTGCCCAGCTTGAACATTCGGTACATCTTTTTCGCTCAAATCGTTGGTCTCGATTTGAAAATGGGTGAGGTCGCCGAGAGTGATCACGATCTTTCCGGGCGTGACGGTTTCGGCTGGAGAAATATCCACGGATGCGACCGTTCCATTCATGGGCGCGGTGAGCGTGGCCTGGGCGAGAGTGGCATTGGCGGAATCTAACTGAGCTTGTACGCGATCTATATCGGCCTGAGCGGACTTCAAATGTTCGTGGTCGGTCCCAATTCGGATGAGATAGGCGAGCTGAGTCTTTGCCGCGTCTACATTCGCCTGAGCTTCTTTGACTTGGGCTTCAAGCAAAGTGGTATCGAGTGTGACGAGAGTTTGTCCAGTTGCAACCTGATCTCCGGCTTTGACTTCAACGGTTTTCACCGTGCCTGTCAACGGAAAACTCAATTGCACATACTGCATCGGAACAACCTGTCCTGAAGCAGATACAGTGTTTGTGGTGTTTGATGCCGCGACCGGTTGAGCGTTCAGAACGACAGTAAGAATCGCGGTGGGCGTTGAGGCCGAGCCGCAGGCGGTCAGAGTCAATGCTAAAACGATGCAAGCGATCAATAGGATTTTCTTCATTCTTAGAATCCCATACTTCCTATTTTTTGCTTGTGCCATTGTTTTCCACGATCAAGCCGTCGCGCAAAGTGACAACACGTTTGGCATAGTTGATCACACGCGGATCATGCGTGGCAAAAACAAATGTGACACCAGTTTCCTTGTTGAGTCTTTGCATGATCTCCATGACCTGCCTGCCGTTCTCGGTGTCAAGGTTGGCAGTCGGTTCGTCAGCCAAAATGAGTGTTGGCTTGGATGCCAATGCACGCGCAACAGCCACACGTTGCTGCTGACCACCGCTCAACTGATCGGGACGATTGTTGGCTTGTTCAGCCAAATCAACGGCTTTGAGCAATTCCATCACACGTTCTTTGCGTTCTTTGGGTGTATGCCCATTGAGCAAGAGAGGCATTTCCACGTTTTCATACGCGGTAAGGGTGGGGATCAGTGCAAAGAATTGGAAAATGAATCCAATCGTGCCGCGGCGCATATCGGCGCGTTGGTTGCGATTGAGAGTGGTGACATCTTTATTGTTGATGATGACACGGCCTGATGTAGGCTGATCGAGGCATCCGATCATTTGCAAAAGCGTGGTCTTGCCCGAGCCGGAAGGCCCGACCAGTGCGGTAAATTCTCCGTTCTCGATGGATAGATTGACGCCTCGCAACGCCTGCGTTTCTACTTTTCCAATTTGATATACACGAGCGACATTTTCAATTTTTACGACTTCCATGTTGTACTCCTCGCGGATTCGAATCCGCGTCTATTTTTCGGCGCGCAAGGCTTCGACCGGTTCCATGCGGGAAGCCATCACAGCCGGGTAAAGTCCAGAGAGGATCGTGGCCACAAAGGTCATAACGCTCACGTTGATGGTGTTATTCAATGTTAATCTGGCACGGATCGTATCGGAGACCAATATGCCGGTCAGGCCCATCTTGCCGATGTAGAATCCGTTAATGTTGAAGAGGTAGACACTCAGCACGCCCAAGATCAACCCCATGAGCACACCGCCAATCGCCAACAGGGAAGATTCCGCCAGGAACAATCCCATGATGCGGCCGCCCCTCATCCCGATCGCCGCGAGTATGCCGATCTCGCGCGTGCGTTCATACACGGACATGATCAGGGTATTGATGATGACCGATGCAGTGATGGCAAGGATGATCAGATAGAAGAACGAGATGTATGTTTGTGCCATCGTCTCGAACTCAACGAACAGTGCGTTCAGGTCCCTCCACGTCGAAACTTTCAGACCGGATGGAACCTTGATTGCGTTGATGACGCTATCAGTGAGCGATGTATCCTTGAGAAGAACAAAAATCGTACTGGCATGATTCTCAGATTGTGTGATCACTTGTGCCTTCGCCAGCGGCAAAAAGATGGTGCTGTTGTCGAAGCCATAGGTATCTGTTGTGTAAATGCCTCGTATGGTAAAGGTTTGTTCCTGCACGTCACCGTTGGATGTGTTGACCGAAAGGCTGACTTTATCACCTGTCTGTAAATGCAGCTTGTCTGCCGCTGGTTTACCGATCAGCAACCCTTCGCGGTCATCGGCGGTCAGAAAACTTCCGCTGATGATCCCATCACGGTAGGGATTATTTGCCGCTGATTGTGGGTCAATGCCATAGATCCTTACGCCTGTTGATTCATCCCCCGTGGAAAGGAAGCCACTTGCGAATAAACGCGGCGTGGCAGCTTTCACCTGATCCAGCGCCGCAACCTGACTGGCAATCTGATCCGGATTCTCGATCAGGTCCTCCCACTTGAGGCTGGACTTGTTCTCATCATAGGATGCAGATCGTATTTGAATATGTCCGCTTTGCAGGCGGATGGCTGACTCGATGGCGCTGCCCATCTCTCCCTGAATGACAGAAGACATCAACATCAACAATCCGAGCCCGATCGCCACTGCCAGCGCGGAGAAGAAGCTTCGGCGGCGGTTGCGACCGAGATCGCGAAAAGCCATTTTAAGAATTTGCGTCATTGTGCACCTTATACAAAATGCAGGGCTTCGGCAGGTTCACGCCGCCCGGCTTCAATTGCCGGAATGAGCGCCGCGAGTGCAGAGATGATCGTGACCATGGATGCCCGCATCACCAACTTTTCGATACCCCATGTGGGATATACCTTATCCTTGACCAGCGCCAGATAACTGGCAGCCTGTTGCATGGATCCAAAGTCAAGCCCAACTTTCATCAACATTCCGTTGAGCGCCAGTCCAAAGACGATTCCTACTGCAACGCCAACCAACCCGATCATCATCCCTTCCAGGATAAACAACAATGAAATTTGACGCGGTTTGAGTCCCATGGCGCCAAGCACGCCGATCTCGCGCGTCCGTTCGTAGACCGCCATCAGCAGGAGATTGAGAATGCCGACGCCCGCGATCGCGATAATGATCACACTAAAGATGTTCATCACGCCACCCTTGGTGCTGATCGCAGATGCGAGGTCAGGATAGTTCGCCTGGAACGATTCGATCTCATATCCGGACAAACTTGCTTTCATGCCGTTGATAACATTACTTTCCTGACCGAGCCGTTTCATAAAAACCGCCACCTCAGTGGCTCCATTCACTTCATAGAGCGATTGCGCCTCGCCAAGGGAAATGTAGACGGTCTGCTTTTCGATATCCGCCATGCCCAGGTCGAAAATGCCGACCACGGTCATGGTGCGCTGCCGCATCTCTTTGTGCTGTGAACGACCGACCATCGTAATACGGTCACCAACCTTTACATTCATTGCTTCGGCGAGTCCCTTGCCGATCAAGATGTTGTCGGTGTCGTCACTGGTGAGGTTGCGTCCCTCTTTGACATACTGCCCGATGATGTTCACCGTCATTTCTTTTTCGGGTTCGACACCCGTGATGGCGACGGCGAACGCTCCTTCGCGGCTGGTGACCAGTCCGCCTGTGTTGATGCGTTGTGTGGCGGCGTCCACCAGCGGATTGGCTTCCGCTGTGGCGACCACAGCCTGGGCATCGGTCAACGGCAACAGCGGAGTTGAATTCACCTGGGAGCGGTACCCTTCGGCATGAACCTGGATGTTGCCACCCAGGACCTTCACAGCGTTCCCGTAGATCGCATCGGTAAAGCCGTTCATCAGTCCATCGTAGAACATCATCAATGCCAGTGTCAACGACATGGCAAGGACGATGATGATGGTACGGCGTTTATGCCGCCAAATGTTGCGCCATGCAATGCGCAGATAAAGTTGCATTTTTACTCCTTTCACTTCTAATCACTGGCGCGGGAAATCGGGATATCGAACGCGCCACTCATTAATTGTTTTTTGGAAAGATTCGACAAGAAGGTCAGACCATTCAATGGATCGTTCCATGCGAGTCCGGGCAGGGTCGCTTGGAGACAATGCGGCCAAGCCTTGTTCTGCCACTTTCTTGAATACGACCGCGGATTTAATCCCGACCACTGTACGTTGCTCCAACGCTATTTCTGAAAAAACAAAGTAGGTTATGCGATCATGCAGGATGGATGTTTTTTCAAGCATGCCAGTGCCTTCCAGAAGGCGCAAATTGGTAGACACGCTTCCCCGGCTCACTTTGAGTATTTTCGTAATATCATCTGCGGAGAGGGGTTCGTGAGCGATCATGAGAAGACCGAGAATGCGTCCTCCAATTCGCGGAATTCCCAAACTCTCAAAATACAATCCCATGCTTTCGATGAAGCGGGTCAATCCAGGACTGAATTTCTTGAATTTGCTTTGGTGAGGAGGATCTGTGTTTTTCATTTTTAACTCCAAGCGAGAGTTTTAATCCTGCTTGGTTATTTCAGTCAAGACTATAATGAGTAAAACGACAGGGGTTATGACAAAGATCATGCGCCGGAAGAAAACTACACTTCTTTCCCCGCTTCAACCCTTCGATCAAAACTCAGGGCGAGTTTGTGGAGGCTTCGAAAGGCGGAATCTCGACCCAATCATTTTCAGCGCCAGCCCCGTCCGCCAAAAAGCGACTGCCGCCATGCCGTGCGCCAGCACTGCGAAAAGCGGCGGTGTTTGATTGGTGTAATAAGTCCAGCATTCGCGGGTTGTACCCCACAGTTCAAGGAAGTAACCAAGTCCGGCGCCCGCGATAAAGATGAGAAAGGCAAGGCGATAATCTGTAGGTGAGAGAATGAGGATGGTGCAAAGTAGAAGCGAGAGAATAGTGTAGGACTTGCCAAGGGTTGGGGCGACGAAAGTTAACATCAACGCGAAGAAAATCGCAAAGGTCAGCCAGTAAAAGAGCCGGTAATTGAGCCGGCCTTCCTTTGGCAAAAAATAGCCAAGTAGGCGGGTGATGCGATCAATGGAAAGAGTGGCAATTGGCCAGGCGGGGATAATCCATAAAGGCGGACGCTCGCTTGTATAGTAGTGCCAAATATTGGTTTGGGTGCCCCACGATTCGATCACGAGTCCGCACACAGTCCCGACCAGAACGATCAGTCCATCGCTGCGGATGTCGGCGCGGGCCATAATGGTCAGTGACATGAATAGGAAAATGCTGATGAGTAGCCAGTCAATGAAAAGCCACCATGCGCGGCGCCAATCAAGGTAAGCCAGATATTCTTCGGCTAGCGGCCGCCAAACGTAAATAATGAGGCAGACTATAAAGAAAAA
>Ga0172371_10006251_pt1 | contig 17395 bp, 14 predicted proteins | sample Lak12m_FD_114543 | JGI IMG/M metagenome (GOLD analysis project Ga0172371, IMG submission 114543) | Freshwater microbial communities from Kabuno Bay, South-Kivu, Congo - kab_022012_12m | ecosystem: Environmental > Aquatic > Freshwater > Lake | place: Democratic Republic of the Congo: South-Kivu...
CCTCCTCGAAAAAAAACGGAGTCCCCACTATAACAAACTCGCCGCCGATTTTAAAACGCGGACGGCGATTGTCCGTATTCGCACGATTCCTGTCGCGCAAGCGGACATGATCGGATGAATTCCGCGGGCCGGATCCCCCGTTTTTCGTTTGGCACGGTTTTCGCATACTTAACAATATTGAGTAATCAATGATGTGAGGTAAATATGCTTTCCAAAGCATTGGTCGCCGCTTCGACGAAACCCATGATTCTGGCCATTCTCAAGCGGGGTGAAAACTACGGCTACCGGATCATCCAGAGCGTCCGGGAGATTTCCGGCGGCGAGGTGGACTGGTCGGAGCCCATGCTTTATCCCGTTCTCCAGCGCCTCGAGCGCGACGGCCTGGTCAACTCCCGGTGGAAAATGACGGAGCGCGGCCGTTTCCGCAAGTATTACCGGCTGACCCGGCAAGGCGCGGAGGAACTGGGCCGCGACCTGGCTCAGTGGAAAGCCGTTGATTTCGCTTTCCATCGCCTTCTTGATCCTGCCGTCGAGCTGCCGTAATCGTTCAGGAGAATTTTTCATGGAGAAACAGACGTTTGATCTCGAAAGCGCCATCGGCGGCTGGAGGACGGACATGCGCCGGAAGGAAGCCGTCCAGGACGGCGATCTGACTGAGTTGGAAGGATACCTCCGGGACAAGATCGAAGATCTCGTCGATCAGGGGATCGGAGAGGAAGAAGCCTTCCGGAGAGCGGAAGCCGAATTTCGAGCCGCGGGCAAGCTGGATGACGATTATTTCCGGGCCCGGGCGACGCGGCGGAACGGCCGCCCGCCCTGGCGGGCGCCCCGCTTCGTCCCGGCCCTGGCCTGGCAGTATCTGAAGGTCCTGCTGCGCAAGAGCCGCCGCCAGAAAATGTTTTTCGCGATCAATATCGGGGGGCTCGCCCTGGGTCTGGCCGTCTGTTTGCTCGCCTTATTGTGGATCGGGAACGAAGCGGGCTTCGACCGGTTTCATGAACGCCTGGCCGATATCGCCCAGGTCTACGGCGAGATGAAGTACGCCAACGGCGAACGGATGACGTGGACGGGATCGTTTTATCCTTTGAGCGCGGAATTGAAGGCCAAAAGCCCCGAAGTTCTGGAAACGACCCGCGTGTCGATCGTCCAGGGGATTCAAATCCGCAACGGCGACAAGGTCTTCACCGACGATGAGATACTGCTGGCCGATCCTTCCTTTTTCAAGATGTTCGATTTCCCCTTCGTTTTGGGAAGTCCGCTGAACGCCGTCGGCAGCAACTCTTTCGCGGTCATTTCCGAACGCATGGCCGCGAAATATTTCGGAACCGAAGATCCCCTGGGCAAGACTCTCAAGGCCGACGATAAGCTTGATCTCACCGTGATCGGCGTCATGAAGAACGTTCCCCGCCGGTCTTCCCTCCAATTCGATTGCGTGGCTCCTTTCGTCGTTCAGTTTGCTCCCAGTTTCAAGGAACCCGATCATTGGGGCGGAAATCCCTTCGCGACCTATGTTCTTCTCCGGCCCGGCGCCGATCAAGCCGCGGCCGCGGCGAACATGACCCGGTTCCTGGCCGGGCATTTTGATCCCTCCAAGCTCGCTGTCGATTTCCGACTCCTTCCGTTCTCCCGCAAGCACCTGCACGAGCCGGATGCTCCCCTGGCTCCGATCATGAGGTTGTTCGGCCTGGTTGCGGCGCTCATCCTGCTCATTGCCGGCATCAACTACATGAACTTGAGCACGGCCCGGGGAGCGGTCCGGGCCAGGGAAGCGGGGATCCGCAAGGCCGTCGGCGGGCGGAAAGCCGATCTGATGAAGCAATTTCTGGGCGAATCCCTGGTCTATTCCGCCCTCGCCCTGGCTCTCGCCCTCGGCCTGACTCTCCTTCTGCTCCCGGTTTTCAATCAGGTCATGGGCTCGGAACTCCGGCCGTCCTTGATCGCGAATCCGTGGGCGCTCCTTTCGGCCCTGGGCCTGGCCATCGTGGCCGCGCTTGCGGCCGGGGCCTATCCGGCGTTCGTCCTGGCCGGCCAGGAGCCGCGAATCGTTCTGGGAGCCAGAAGCGCCGCCGGTCCGCGCGGTTTGGGGATTCTGAGGAAGTCCCTGATCGTTTTCCAGTTCGCCCTGGCCTGCATTTTAATCGTCGGAATGATCATCCTGGACCGCCAGATTTCTTTCATCAAAAACGCCGATCTGGGCTACGACCGGCACAACTTGATCTCCGTTCCCCTGAGCCGGTCGTTGAGGAAAAACTTCGAAACGCTGAGAACCGAGCTTCTCCGTCATCCCTCCATTCAGTCGGTGACCTCCTCCGCCCAGAATCCGATCAACATCAACTCCAACGTCTACGACGTGGACTGGGAAGGACGCAATCCGGCCCAAACGCTGACCATGAATTTCGACTGGGTGGGTTTTGATTACTTCGAAACGCTGAGAATCCCCATCGTCGAGGGCCGGCCGTTTTCCCGCCAGTTTCAAGCCGACCTCGAATCCGGCTTTATCGTCAACGAAACCGCCGTCCGGATGATGGGGCTTGAGCATCCCATCGGCCGGCGGCTGACGGTTTTCGGCAGCGAAGGGCTGATCGTGGGCGTAGCCAAAGATTTTCATTTCGAGCCTCTCCGGACGCCGATCAAGCCGTTCGTTTTCTTCCTCAATCCCAATCGGGTCTCCGAATGTTTCGTCCGTATCAGCCCGGGCGCGGAAGGCGAGGCCATGAGGGACGTCAAGTCGGTCGTCGGGACCCTTGCGTCCGGAGAGACGTCCGAATCCGACATCCTCTTTCTGGACGATCAGATGATGAGGGATCAGTACCAATATGAGGAGCGGATCGGATCGGGGACGCGGATGGCCTCCCTCCTGGCCGTTCTCATCGCCAGCGCCGGATTGTTCGGGCTGGCCGCTTTCCTGACCGAGCGGAGAACGAAGGAAATCGGGATCCGCAAGATCGTGGGCGCCTCCGAATCGCGAATCGCCCTGGAGCTGTCCCGGGAATTCGCCGGCCTTGTGATCCTGGCCGATCTTCTGGCCCTGCCCGCCGCGTATTTTCTAGGGCGGACGCTCCTCGGCGGCTATGCCTATCACATTCCGCTCAGCTGGAGCCTTTTTGCCCTGGCTGCGGCATCCTCTCTCGCCATCGCCGTCTTCACGGTCGGATTCCTGACGATACGGGCGGCCCGCCGCAATCCGGTCGAGGCCTTGCGGTACGAGTAGGCTGGAGGCGGGGCTGTCAGGTCAGGGCTTCGGCGAAGCGGCCTCGACGGCGTATCCTTCCCACATCGTTTCATTGACCCGGTTGACGTCGTTGAGGGCGTTGATTCCGGTCTCCGTGAGCTGGTAATACCGCCGGCTGAGCCCGCGGCGCTCCTCGGTTGCTTCCGCGTTATAGACGCGCAGGTATCCCTTTTTCGCCAGGCGGTCGAGGGGAAAGTAGACGCCGCCGAGGGACAATTTCTTGTTCGTCACCGTCCGAATGTATCGATAGATCGTCGTTCCATAAGCATTGGATCCCAGGCGCCAAACCGAAAGCAGAATCAGTTCTTCGAGCTTAGTAAAGAGTTCCATGATTTATTCCATCCGGCATCTTCCCTTACTCCAAATAATAGTACGTAACGGAGGGGGAAAATGTTACTTGATGTAAACATTCTTGTATCACGCGTCGACAGGCCGTCATTCATTTTTTAAGACGAAAGCGGGTTGGGTGGCGACGGCTTTGGCGGCGTGGCCTCCGACCGTGAGCAGGGTGATCAGCAGGGTCAGAAGCCCCGTTCCAGCAAAGACCATCCAGCCGATCTGTGTCCGGTAAGCGAATTCCTTCAGCCAATTCATCATGAGGACGTAAGCGACAGGCCAGGCGATCAGGTTGGACGCCGCGGTCAGGAGAACCTGTTCCCGGAGCATCAGTCGGACGATGTCCTCTCGGTTCGCTCCGAGCACCTTATGGATGCCGATTTCCCGGGCCCGTTTCGACACGGCGTAGGACGCCAGGCCGAAAATGCCAAGGCAGCCGATGAGAACGGAGAGAGCGGCGAAGACGCCGAAGATCCGGCCCGTCCGCAGATCGGCCGCGTACATGGCCTCAAACCGCGCGTCCAGAAAGGCGTATTCAAACGGCTCGCCGGGCAGGAGCGAAGCCCATTTGGACTGCAGCGTTTTAAGCAGGGAGGGGATACCCTCCGGGTGGACTCGTAAAATCAGATTGCCCCGGCTTCCGGCGAACAAGATGACCAGCGGAGCAATCGTCTGGCGCAGGGATTCGAAATGAAAGTCCTCGACGAGGCCGATCACGTTCAGGCCCACCGCCTTTTTCTCCGGCAGGCCGTCGCCGTTTTCATCTTCCATGTCGGCCAGGATCAATTTCCGGCCGACCGGATTTGTAAACCGGAAATGGGCGGCCGCGGCCCGGTTGATCAGGACCGCATCCGCGTCGGTCGGGAGCGCGCGAGAAAAATTCCGGCCTTCGGCGACCTTGATTTGGAGGGTGTCCAGATAATCCTCATCAATCCTCCAGAAATTGACGGGGACGGCTTTGTAAGGATCGGGTTCGTCTTCTCGGGCGATGGGCAGCCTGGCCCGGCTTGAGGGTACGGGCAAGAAGCTGGAGAGGGAAGCATTCCGGACCTGGGGGAGCCGTTTGACTTCGTCTTTCAGAATCTCGGCCCGATCTCCGAGAAGAGACGATTTGCCGACCACAAGAACCTGATCCTTGTTGAATCCGAGGTTCGTCGTCCGGATGAAATGCATCTGACGGAAAACGACGATCGTCCCGATGATCATCAGAACGGAAACGGCAGACTGGAAAACGACGAGACCGCGCCGCAGCTTCCCCCCGCGCATTCCGGTTCGGAATTCTCCCCTGAGAATCGAGGAGGGACGAAAGGAAGAGAAAAGCACGGCTGGATATGCGCCGGCCAGAAGTCCGATTGCCAGAGTGACCAAAAATGCCGTCGCGGCCGTGGACGGGTCGGCCAATCCGGACAGGACCAACTCCTTGCCGGCCAGGGAATTGAAAACGGGAAGAGTCAGAGCGACGAGAACGACGGCGAAGGTCAGGGCGATCAAGCTGAGGAGCAGGGATTCAACAAGGAATTGGTTGACCAGGGAGCTCCGTTGGGACCCCAGGACCTTGCGCAATCCGACTTCCTTGGCCCGGCCGGAGGAACGGGCCGTGGAGAGGTTGACGAAGTTGACCGCGGCCAGAATAAGGATGAAGAGGGCGACGATCGAGAACAAGTAGATGGACTTGATATCGCCGCCGGGTTCGAAGTCGTTTCGGCTGCCGGCGGAATAGAGGTGGATCCGGGTCAGAGGCTGGAGCTCGTAGGAAATCGCCATCTTGGATTTTTTCAGGAAATCATCCATCGAGACGCCCATGCTTTGTTTGAGCTCGGCGTCCACATGGGAGTTGAACAGAGCCGGCAGCTTCGCTTCGAGAGCCGCCAGAGAGGCCCCGGGGCGCAGGACGACGTAGGTCGGGAAATTAAACGCCATCCAGACCGGCTGCCGGCTTTCGTCAAGGGTGGACAGGCTGAGGAGGACGTCCGGATGGAAATGGGACGTTCGGGGGACGTTTTCGAAGACGCCGGTGATTTTATAATCGAATTTGTCGTCGATCCGGAGCGTTTTCCCCACGGCGTCGAGGGATCCGAAATATTTCAGAGCCGTGTCTCGGCTGAGGGCCAGGGTGTTCGGCTCGGCCAGGGCTGTTTGCATATCGCCGGCCAGGAGGGGAATGGAAAAGACCTTGAAAAACGACGGGTCGGCATGGAAGACGCGTTTTTCCCGAAAGGACCTGTCCTCGAAGCGGACGAGGGGATCCGGGCTCTGCCGGAAGCGGACGGTCTCCTCGACTTCCGGGAACGTGTTTTTGAGAAAATCCGCCGCGGGAGTCCCCGTTCCGCTGATGATGATGTCTTCTCCGTTCCGGTTCATGTGAGTCAGCACGCGGCCGATCCGGCCGGCTTTTTCGGGATAACGGTCGTAGCGCAATTCATCCCGGGTATAGAGGAGGACGAGCAGGCAGGCGGCGATTCCCACGGCCAGGCCGAAAACGTTGATGAGCGTGTAGCCTTTTTGCCTGCGGATGTTCCGAAGACTCGTCAGAAGATAATTTTTCAGCATGATCAATCTCCAGGTGAGGGAATAGGCGGCAAAAACCGGAAGGAGGCGGAGGACCTGGCTTCGGGCCCAGCTTCGGGCCGCCCGACGTCCCGATCCCCGTACTTTTTCCTCGTAAAGCTCGCGGAAATCGCCGGTCAGGGAATAATGCTCGCTCCGGTCGAGGAGAAGCTTTAATAAGTCCATCTGCGTGTCTTTCGGGAGCCGCCAAGGCCCCATATTCTACATTTTAGAATACGAATGTAGAGAGCCAAATGTTTAATCATTTCCCAAAAAATTATTTTCCGGACGACGACCAGGCGATGTTCCGGCGTTCGAAGGACGTCCCCATGGCCTGATCCAGCCGGGCCCGGGAAAGGGCGTAATCGATCCGGGCCCGCAATTCCAGGCTCTGGGCGGATGTCAGGTCGCGCTGGTATTGAAGCAGGGTGTAATTCGTGGACAGCCCCACTTTCGTCTTCCGTTCCTCGCCTTCGAGCTTTTTCTCGGCCAGCCGCCGGGCCGCTTCGTAGGAAACGACCCGCCGGGCGTTGGTCTCGACTTCGCGGACGGCGCTCCGGATCTCGGTAATGATCGCCTGTTCGGTCCGTTCCAGGTCGAGCTGGGACCGTTCGGCATCCAGACCGGCCTGGGCGGCGGCGGCCCGGGAGAGGATGGTGTTGAGAGGGAAAGTCAGCGTCACGCCCACCGACCAGTTCTGGTACTTGAAGTTCAGGGCATCCTTCATCGCATCCGCGGCCAGTCCCGGGATGGTGCCGATGATGACGCCCGTCAGCGGGTTGCCGTCTTTATAAAGGATCTGGGTTCCCGAGATCCCCGGGCTCCAGTAGGAAAGGTCGAGGCTGAGGTTGGGGAGAAGCTGGTTGCGGGCGTACGCCAGATCGAGATCGCGGCTGCGGACGCTCGTTTGAGCGGAGAGAAGCTCGGGCCGGCGGGCCAGGGCCGAGGCGATCGCCGTTTCGACCACGATCGGCTCGCCGTTCGGCGTGGGCGCGTCGGCCGGGATGATCGCGGCGGGCGCGGCGTCGGCCGGAGTCCGGATGTCCAGGATGCGCCGCAGCGTGTCCTCGTTGTTTTTCACCAGAGACTCGGAGGCGTGAATTTCCGCTTCCCGGGCGGCGACCTCGGACTCGGCGGTCAGGCTTTCGATCGGAGCCATCATCCCGATCCGGATCTGCTCCCGGCTGCGGTCCAGGAGGTTGCGGGCCAGTTGGACCGACTGGCGCTTGACCTTGAGGTCTTCGATGGCGTACACGAGCTCCCAATAGGCCGTCTCGGCGGCCAGCAGCGTGTTCAGAGCCGTCAGGCGGGCCGCGTTTTCGGAGATGTCCCGGTTGTTCCGGGCGATGAGGATGTCTTTTCGCGGGATGCGATACCCGAAATCGCGGAGAAGGGGCTGGCTTAAGGCGAAGGCCAGCTGGCTGCCGTAGCGGGGATTGATGGTCAGGTAGCTTTGGTTCGTATCGCTTTTATAAGAATTAATCGTGGCCGTCAGGGTCCCGCCCGTAGGGATCGTCTCGGTCAACTGGGCGGAGTAATCGTCGTAGCGGGTCGAAACGTCGCCCGAGCCCTGGAGGTAGGAAGTGGAAGCCGAAACGGACTTCTGGGCCCCTCCGCTGAACGTCAGCGTCGGCAGGAATTTTTCTCCGGCCAGGGCCACGCCCTCGTCGGATTTGCGGGAATCGATGACCGAGATCCGGAGGTCGAGGTTCTTTTGCAGGGCCTGCAGCAGGCAGGCCTCCAGGGTCACCGGGGCCGGCGTTTCCTCCGCGGAGGGAACGCCGGAACAAAGGAGAATCATCGGAACAAGGAGGGTTGCGATTTTTCTGACCATGGGATTCTCCGTCCGCCGCATCCTTATTTTTCGAGCCAGCCGTCGAGGAGGTTGATCGTCCGCCTTCCAACCGCGGCGTTTTTCTCGGAATGCGTCACCTGGACAATCGTCGTCCCCGCCGCGTTGAGCTCCTTGAAGATCTCCATGATCTCCGTGCCTTCCTTGGAGCTGAGGTTCCCGGTGGGCTCGTCGGCCAGGATGAGCTTGGGCTCGATGATGAGGGCCCGGGCCACGGCGACCCGCTGCTGCTGGCCGCCCGAAAGCTGGTTGGGGAACAGGTCCTTCTTGGCGACCATGTGGAAGCGGTCGAGCATTTCCGCGACCTTGCCCTTGCGCTCGTTGGCTTTCACTTTCTTGTAGAGGAGGGGCGTTTCCAGGTTTTCATAGACCGTCAATTCGTCGATCAGGTGATAGCTCTGGAAAACGAAGCCGATGAAATGCTTGTGAAGCTCGGAGAGACGCCTCTCGTTGAGGCGGTGGACCGGCTGGTCGAGAAACCAGTATTCGCCCGTCGACGCCGTGTCGAGCATCCCGAGGATGTGCAGAAGGGTGGATTTCCCCGCGCCGGAAGGGCCCATGATCGTCACGAATTCGCCGGCTTCGATGTCCAGGGTGATGTCCCTCAGGACGAACGTCTTGATGATGCCTTCGGCGTAATACTTGGTCAGGCCACGCGTCTTGATCATGGCAGTCTCTCTCCTTGCGGCCGGGGCCCGGCTCTTCCGGGGGCGGCGGACGGGGATCAGGCCTTGAATTTATTCTGGATGTTCTCCGAGACGATGTTGCCGTCGAACAGGTGGATGATCCGCTGGGCGTACTCGGAGTACGTCGGCGAGTGGGTGACCATGACCACGGCCGTGCCGGCTTCGTGCAGCTCGCCCATGAGCTTCATGACTTCCTCGCCATGGACGGAGTCGAGGTTTCCGGTCGGCTCGTCGGCCAGGATCAGCTTGGGCCGGGCGACGACCGCCCGGGCCACGGCCACGCGCTGCTGCTGGCCGCCCGAAAGCTGCTGGGGGAAATGGCTTTTGCGGGCCATCAGGGCCATGTTCTCGAGGGTTTCATTGACCCGTTTCTTTCGCTCGGCTACCGAATACCCGAGGTACAGGAGCGGCAGCTCGACGTTTTCGTACACCGTCAGCTCGTCGATCAGGTTGAAGCTCTGGAAGACGAAGCCGATGTTGTTTTTCCGGAGGCCGGTCCGCTTCCGCTCGCTGAACTTGGAGATCTCCTCGCCGAGGAAGTAATACTCGCCGCTCGTCGGCTGGTCGATCATCCCCAGGACGTTGAGCAGGGTGGATTTGCCGCAGCCCGACGGGCCCATGATGGCGACATACTCGCCCTCCTTGATGTCCAGGTTGATGGAGTTGATGGCCGTCGTCTCGACTTCCTCCGTCTGGTAAACCTTTTTCAGATTCACGGTCTTGATCATGGTTCCCTCCTTGATGGGTGTCTGACCGTCATTTTATAACCAGGCGATCGATATCGCCAAAAGATTCATAGGACGAGGTGATGACCTTTTCGCCCGGCTCGAGGCCTTCCAGGACCTCATATTCCCGGGTGTTCTGCCGGCCGAGCTTGAGGGGCCGTTTGACGGCGAACTTGCCGGACGGGTCGACGACATAGACCCAGTTGCCGCCGGTGGAGGAGTAGAATCCGCCCTTGTCCAGGAGCTTGGCTTCGGTCAGGTCGCTGAGGTTGAGGTCGATGTGCAGCGTCTGGCCCCGGGTGATGCCCTTCGGCTCGGCCCCGACGAACTGCAGGTCGATTTCGAACCGGTTGTCCCGGACTTCGGGGAAGATCTTCTGGATCGTCAGGTTGGTTTTCTGTCCGGCGAACTCGAAGGTGCCGGAGCGCCCGATCTCGATCCGGGAGAGATAGTTTTCGTCGATCGGAGCCCGGACCTTGTAGCCTTCGAGGATGTCGATCTGGCCGAGGCGGGCGCCGGCCGCCTTGGATTCCCCGACCTGGGCGTCCATGGCCGTCAGATAGCCCGTGACCGGAGCCCGGACGACCAGGTTTTCCTGTTTCTTTTTGGCCATCTCCAGGCTTTCCTGAAGCCGCCGGACCGATTCGTCCAGGGAGTTGAGCTGGAGCTCGCGGAAGGCCAGGTCGTTTTTCTGGGTCTCGGCGGTGATGTCCCGCGTCCGGATGAGATATTCGTATTGATCCTTCTCGATTTCATACTCGTGCCTGGAGATCAGGTCCGTTTTCACCATCTCGGTATAACGGTCGTATTTCCGCTTCTCCTGGGTCAGGGTGTTCTCGATGTCGTTCATGTCCTTCTGGATCTGCATCTTGTACTGCTCCATTTGGAGCCGCGTCTGGCGCAGATTGTTCTGGGCGGCGAACAGGTCGGATTCCCGCCACATGATGTCCAGAACGGTGTTGGTATTGCCCAGCTTGAGGATCGGATCGCCGGCCTTGACCATGGTTCCGGCTTCGATGAAGATCTTTTCCACGGACCCGCCTTCAAGGGCGTCCAGGTAATAGGTATTGCGCGGAATGACCGATCCGATGGCGGCGATATACTCCTGGAAGGGGCCTTTGGTCACGGTCGAGATCTGGATCCGGTCGCCTTCGATGTTCAATGTGGATGTCCTGAATTTGAAGACAAAGACATATACGGCAAAAGCGACGAAAAGGATGGATCCGGCGATCAAGGCGATCCGCTTCGGCGTCCAGAATTTTTTTTCGATTTTTCGATCCATACCCATTGGGGCCTCCACTCGGGCGCGTCGATTCGATATTGAGGAACCGACGGCACGGTTTTTTCATTGCAGGGATCGTGCCAAATCGAAAATTCAGCCATTTCGCGCCTTTTTTCAGGAAAATCAGAATTTTTGGCCGAATTTAATTGTTCGTCCCCAAGACAACAAGTGTTCGGAATCGAACACTTGTATTCCCGATTTGGGCTTATCCCGGGGTATTTCCTCGAATTGTCCGGAAAAGAACACCCGGCACGTTTTTTGCTATAATGATTTCAATGCCCTGGGCGGAACACGCAACGGAACCGTCTGGAGGACGAAAGGCAGATATCATAATGGAAAAGAAATCGGGAAAAATCCTCCTGATCGACGACGATAAAGACATCCTCCAGGCGGCCCGGCTTTTTCTCAAGCAGCACGTCGCCGAAGTCATGACCGAAAGCGATCCAGAAACGATCCCGGCCCTGCTTCGCGAGGAAACATACGACGTCATCTTCCTCGACATGAATTTCAGCCGGGGAGCGACCGACGGACGGGAGGGCTTCAACTGGTTGAATCGGATCCTGGAAATCGACCCCCGGGCCGTGGTCATCCTGATCACGGCTTACGGCGACGTCGAGCTGGCCATCCGGGCCATCAAGGAAGGCGCCTCGGACTTCGTCCTCAAGCCCTGGCAGAACGAAAAGCTCCTGGCGACGCTGTCCTCGGCCTTGTCCCTGCGCCGGTCGCGGACCGAGGTTGAGACCCTCCGCTCCCGCCAGGAGCGAATGTCGGCCGATCTGGACCGCCCTTTCCAGGATTTCATCGGCCGAAGCCCGGCCATCCGGTCCGTCTTCGCCGCCGTGGAAAAGCTGGCCTCGACCGACGCCAACGTTCTCATTCTGGGCGAAAACGGCACGGGCAAGGAGCTGGTGGCCCGGGAGCTGCACCGTCAATCGGCCCGGGCGGATGAGGTCTTCATTTCCGTCGACATGGGCTCCCTGAGCGAGACGCTGTTCGAGAGCGAGCTGTTCGGCCACATGAAGGGGGCGTTCACGGACGCGAAGGACAGCCGTCCCGGCCGTTTCGAGATCGCCTCGGGCGGGACGCTGTTTCTCGACGAGATCGGCAACCTGTCCCTCCCGCTCCAGTCCAAGCTTCTCCGGGCGATGGAGACGCGGACGGTGACGCGGCTGGGCAGCAACCAGCCCATCGAGATCGACGTCCGCCTGATCTGCGCGACGAACATGCCGATTTACGAGATGGTCGCGGAGAAGTCCTTCCGCCAGGACCTCCTGTACCGGATCAATACAGTCGAGATCCGAATTCCGCCACTGCGGGAGCGGGGCGAGGACATCGCCCTCTTGGTCGAACATTTCCTCAACCTTTTTTCCCGCAAGTACGGCAAACCCCTCAAGCATCTCGCTCCGGTGACGCTCCGCACCCTGGAGAAGTACCGCTGGCCCGGGAACATCCGCGAGCTGCAGCATGCCATCGAACGGGCCGTGATCATGAGCGACGAGGCGTTCCTCCAGCCCGGGGATTTCTTCCTCGCCGCGCCAGAGCCGGCCGGCTCGCAGCCCGTTCCCGAGACGTGCAACCTCGAGGAAGCCGAGAAATCGCTCATCCGCAAAACGTTGAGCCGGTTCGGGGGGAACATCAGCCGCGCCGCCAAAGAGCTCGGCCTGTCCCGAAGCGCCTTGTACCGCCGGCTGGAGAAACATGGTCTTTAAGCGCTTTCGGGTGGTTTGCGCCGTTCGGGTTGCGGCCCTGGCCCTGACCCTGGGGGCGGCGGCCGGATTGTTTTTCGGAAGCCCGAACCGCAATCTCGCCCTGATCCTCGCGGCCGCGGCCGCCTATCAGGCGGTCGCCCTTTTCCGCTACGTGGAAAAAACGAACCGCGACCTGGCCCGGTTCTTCGAATCGATCCGCTATGAGGATTTCTCCCAGAATTTCAAAGACGACGGCCAGGGCGCCGCGTTCCGGGAGCTGCGGTCGATCCTGACCGCGGTGATGGACACGCTTCGCCGGACCCGGGCCGACAAGGAAGAACACGCCCAATACCTGCAGACGGTCGTCCAGCATGTCGGGGTCGGTCTCCTGGCTTTCCGCCCCGAAGGCGAAGTCGATCTGATCAACGCCGCGGCCAAGCTGCTCCTCCGGGTTTCGTCGCTCAAGACGGTGGAAGCGCTCCGGGCGCGGAGCCCCGAGCTCGTGGATACTCTTTTCCGCCTGAGGCCCCAGGAAAGCGCGTTCGTCAAGCTGACTGATCAGAAGGAGCCCCTGACCCTGGCCCTTCGGGCCGCCGAGTTCAAGCTGGGCGGGCGCCTGTACAAGCTCGTCTCCCTCCATAATATCCAGCGCGAGCTCGAGGAAAAGGAAATGGAGGCCTGGCAGACGCTGATCCGGGTCATCACGCATGAGATCATGAATTCGGTCACCCCGATCTCCACCTTGGCCTCGACCATCGGCGATCTGGTCGTCCACGAATCCCAGGAGAGCGGAGAACCCGGGAAAGGCGAAAGCCGCAAGGACATCGAGGAAGCGGCCCGGGCGATCGAAAAGCGGAGTCGCGGGCTTCTCCATTTCGTCGAGGCCTTCCGCTCCCTCACTCTTCTGCCCAAGCCGTCCATGCATCTATTCGCCGTCCGCGAGCTTTTCGACCGCGTCGGACGCCTGATGCACGCCCACATGGCCGGGCGCAACGTCCGCTTCACGGTGGCCATCGAACCGGAGACTCTCGAGCTGGAGGGCGACGCCGAGCTCCTCGAGCAGGTTTTGATCAATCTTCTCCTCAACGCCCTCCAAGCCCTGGAAGGGCGGGAGTCGCCGGCCATCGGCCTGCGGGCGTTCCTCAACGACCGGGGCCGGATCCTGATCCAGGTTTCGGACAACGGACCGGGGATCCCTCCGGAGAATATCGAGAAAATCTTCGTCCCCTTCTATTCCACCAAACCGGGCGGTTCGGGCATCGGCCTGAGTCTCTCGCGCCAGATCATGCGGCTGCATCGCGGATCCATCCACGCCGTCTCGGATCCCGGCGGATCGACGGTTTTCACCCTGAGCTTCTGAGTCGGAATCGGGCGGAAAGCGCGGCCGGCCTTCGCCGTTCAGCCGCGCGGCTTGAGCCGGAAAAGGACCTCGCCCATCAAGCCCTTCTCCGAGACGGCGGCGATGTAGACGCCGTTGAGCATATGGACCGGGCGGAGGAGGGCGCCGCTGGAAAGGCGGCCGAGCAGATCGGCGGCTTCCCAATCGCGGCTCTGATCCTTGAGAAGAAAGGGGGCTTTCTCCTCGACCATTTTCTCGAGCGCCTGGCGGAGATTCATGCGTTGTTATTCCGTACGGAGAAAGCCGCGCAGCTTGCTCGTGGACCGGAAAAGCTGTGCCCGGACGTTGCCCGGAGTGCAATCCAGGCGGACGGCGATCTGGCGGATATCCATATGTTCCCGGTAACGCAAGGTGAATATGACTTGCTGCCGGGGCGGGAGATTGTCCACCGCGCTTTGGATGCGGCGGGAGACGCCTTGCTCGACCGCGATATCTTCGGGGGAGGGATCGGACGACGGGGGATCCTGGGGCAGGGCGTCCAGGGAAGCCAGCTTCCCGCCGTGGCGGTTGCGGCTGCGGAGATGATCGATGGCGCAATGGACGCAGATCCGGTTGATCCAGGGGGCGAATCCTCCGCCTTCATCGGCGTTGAACGCCCGGATCCCGTTGAAGGCCTTGAGAAACGTCTCCTGGACGATGTCCTCCGCGTCTTCCCGGAAAGGAACGTAGCGGCGGGCCAGGTTGAAAACCCGGCTGCGGTTGCTCAAATAGATATGTTCGAGCGCTTTCGGACACCCTTGCTTGGCTGTTTCGATCGCCATTTGTTCTGTCATGGCTTTTTATTCTTCCCAACAATTAGAAATGCAGGAATCATGCCAAGAACGAGGGTGGATTTTTATCTTGTTTGTTTTTTCTCTGTTATCTTTTCCCTTTTCACCTGAACGAATCCCTGATGCGGCCTCTCGGTTGTAAAACTTTCATCAATTCCTTTTCTTTGCTCTCTTTTTGAGCGCGCCCTGAGGCAGGAACAAAGGCCGCATTCTCTAATTTTTTTAATACTGTCCGCAATCGAACGATTTTTGTCTGTTTTCGGACAAGTCGCACGCATTCCCCCAGGGCGGAAGACCTGGCATGTTTTCCGCATATGTCATGACATCGCCTATTATCGGAAAGGAGCTATGTCATGTCGTCCGATACCTTGGTTGCGGCGTCCTCAAAACCCATCATCCTTTCGCTCCTTCTTTCCGGGGAAACCTACGGATATCAAATCCTCAAGCGCGTCCGGCGCGTCTCGGGAGGAACGATGACATGGTCGAGCGCGATGCTCTATCCCGTCCTGCGGCGGATGGAAAAGGAGGGCCTGATCCGCTCGGAATGGCGGGTTTCGGAGGAAAACAGGATGAGGAAGTATTACCTGTTGACGGACGACGGCCGACGGGAGCTGGAAGACGAGCGGGCCCGTTGGAACGATATCCAGATGACTCTGCGGAAAATCTGGGCGACGGCCGGGACCAGGGATTGAAGAGAGGGGAGAGCCGGCATGTTCAACCTGGAAAAAGCCATCGGCGCTTGGAAGAAGGAGTTGGCGAAAAAGAGGTCGCTTGAAGACACGTATATCGCGGAGCTCGAAGCGGTTCTTCTGGCCAACGTCGTCGCCTGGCCGGCCGCGTATTTCGCCGTGGGCAAATGGCTTCAGGAATTTGCCTATCGCATCCGCCCCGGTTTATTGCCGGCGGTCATCGCCGCGGCCTTTTCCCTTTTTGTCGCGCTTCTGGCCGTCGGGGCCAAGGCCGTCCGGGCGGCCGCTATCGATCCCGCCCGCTGCCTCAGGGACGAATAATCCGTCTATTCATAATGCAGCGCTTCGGACGGATTCGTCCGGGCCGAGCGGACCGTTTGCCAACCGACCGTCATCCAGGAGAGAACAAAGGTGGCCCCGCCGACGACGACAAACGTCCATAGAGGAAAAGGCTGCCGGACAGCGAAATTCTGCAGCCATTGATTCATGGCGAACCAAGCGACCGGCCAGGCGATCAGGTTGGCAAGCAGAACGGCCCGGGTGAAGTCCCTGGACATAAGCCGGACGATATCGCGCGCGGAGGCGCCGAGGATCTTTCGGATGCCGATCTCCTTTGTCCGCTGTTCGGCGATATACGACGCCAAACCGAGCAATCCGAGACAGGAGATGAAAACGGCGAGAAAAGCGAAAACCCCGAAGAGCCTGCCCTGGCGCCGGTCGGAGGCGTATTGGGCGGCGATCACCTGGTCGAAAAAGCCGTATTCGAAGGGGGCGGTGGCGTTGACGCTTTCCCAGACGTTCTTGACGTGGGCGACGACGTCGGACAACCCGCCGGCCGCGGCCGCACCCTTCACCCGGATCAGAACGACTCCGGCATCCGCGCTCTCGGCCGGAAGATCCCGGAACAGATAATAGACCTGGGCCGGCTGCTCCAGGCGAAACGTCTGGAAATGGGAATCCCTCACGACGCCGACGATTTGTCCGGGCTCTTTATACAGGCTGAAAGACTTTCCGACGGGATCAGCGAGCTCCGCCAGCCGGACCGCCTCTTCGCTGAGAATGAACGACCGGCCGGCATCCCCTGGGAATTGCGGGGAGAATCCCCGGCCATCGACGATCTCCAAACCCATGGCTTCAAGGTAGTGGAAGTCAATCCGGATCGTTTCCATGAAAATCGCGTTCTGGTCCTCCGTCTTTCCTTCCCAGGAAATGCCGTTCGTCTTGTTGTTGATCAGCGTCGGCAGACAATCCTTGGCCCCGACGGCGGCGACGGCCGGATGGTCGAGAAGCCGGCTGCGGACCAGGTCGTATTTGAGCCCGATGTTTTCTTTGAAGGGGATATACAGCACGACGTCGCGTCCCGGGCTCCAGCTCTTCTGGCGGATGAACCGCATCTGGTTGAAGACGATGATGGTCGCCAGAATCAGGACGATGGATATGGAAAATTGGCCGACGACCAGAATCCGGCGCAGAACGCCGCTTTTAACCCACCCGCCGGTCCGCCCTTTGACGACCTGGGCCGGCCGGAAGGAGGAAAGATAGAGCGAGGGGAACGTGCCGGCCAGCAGGCCGACGACGCCGGCGATCGCGGCCAGGCTGAGGAGAAGTCCAGGATCGAAAAGGCGAAGAGACAGCTGCTTGTCGGTCAGGGAATTAAAAACCGGAACGGCTCCTTTCGCCAGAATGACGGCCGAGACGAGCGCCAGAAACGTGAGCAACGCCGCTTCGCCGAAGAATTGGCTGATGATCTGCCTCCGCTCGGCGCCGACGACCTTGCGCAGGCCGACCTCCTTGGCCCGTTTTTCCGCCCGGGCCGTGGTCAGGTTGATGAAGTTGACGGCGGCGATGAGCGCAATCAAACCGGCGATCAGGGAAAAGAGACGGACGTATTTTACGTTCCCCAGGGGGATGTCATATCCTCTGAGGGGGTGAAGATAGATCTCGGACAACTTCTGGATTTCAAAGGCCAATTGCTTGTGGAAGACCTGGGGACATTTATGGGCCAGGGCGACCTCATTCAGCTTGGCGGCGAGGGCCGGCTCGTTGGGACCGGGGACTGTCCGGAGATACGTCATGAAATTGAAATCCCCCCAGGCCATCCCCCACCAATCGGCGGCCTCGGCCAGCTTGATGGGCAGGACGAAGTCGAACCGGAAATGGGAATTGCGGGGGATGTCGGCCATGACTCC
>Ga0172371_10006254_pt1 | contig 17388 bp, 21 predicted proteins | sample Lak12m_FD_114543 | JGI IMG/M metagenome (GOLD analysis project Ga0172371, IMG submission 114543) | Freshwater microbial communities from Kabuno Bay, South-Kivu, Congo - kab_022012_12m | ecosystem: Environmental > Aquatic > Freshwater > Lake | place: Democratic Republic of the Congo: South-Kivu...
CCGACTAAGTTATTCTCAAAATGTCATAATCTACACTCACTCAAGTTTAATAACAGACGATGCAAGCATCCCTTCGGGCAAGTCTGCTTATTAAAATTTCGTTCGTTTGATTATTCTTTTTTCAATAATACAGTCGGAAGATGCTATAAAAATCGATTGCTGAACCTGTTTACAAAAACACAGTCGGAATCTAAAAAATTTATGAATTTTGATTTTTGAATTTCGAATGAATTAAATAGTTAATGAATTAAGGATTTGTAATTTGGAATTTGTTTAGCATTTGTTATTTAGATTTTGTCATTTATAATTGAGCAATGAAATTGCTATTACACACCTGCTGTGGGCCTTGTTTTCTGGGTGTTTGGGAAGGTCTTAAAATAAAAGGCTTTGATGTAATCAATCTTTATTACAATCCTAACATTCAACCCCTCGAAGAGTTTGATTTAAGAAAGAAGAATTTAGAACTTGTGGCCATTGGTAAATCCAAAGATATTATTGAGCTAAAATATAATCCTGATGAGTATTTAAAAAAAATTTCCGGTTCCGAAAACAACAAAAAAGAACGCTGCAAAAAATGTTATGAACTCCGATTGTGGCAAACAGCCCAAACAGCCAAAGATCAAAAAATTAACCTATTTTCGACAACACTCCTTGTTAGCCCATATCAAGATAGAGAAGAGCTTGTAAAAATAGGAGAGAGGATAGCACGACAGTCAGGATTAGAATTTTTACCGTCCGACTGGCGCCCAGCTTTTAGAAAAGGACAAGAAGAAGCCAAAAAACATAATATCTATCGCCAAAAATATTGCGGCTGTATATTTTCGAAACATGAGAGAAATAGTTCAAACTAGCAACTAAATGAGGTAATATTTAGTTATGCAAATCATTTTCTATGTATTTTTAGGCTTTGTGGCTATTTGGTTTTTGGGTGTATTTGCGACAGTATATCACGTTTTTTCATTCCGACTTCCTAAAGACAAAACCGGAATTTATTTAGGTATTTATTTAGTTTTTTCCACCTTTTTACTTTTTTCATTAATTAATTGGTTTCTCTCTGCATATTTTGGAGCATAAATGAGAAGTCTAAAACTAATTCGTGGTCATCGTTATTTTGAAGCACAAGAAAGAGATGAAGAAGCACTTTTAGTTGTGCGAATGCATTGGTTTATTTTAATCTCTCCTTTTTTTTGGGGGATGTTGGCAACCGCTGCAATCTGTGGGTTCACCTATATTGCTTTACATAATGACACAAAAATTTTTGATCCCGCATACGCAGAATTAATTTATAGAGCAATATTTTCATTAGGTTTACTATTTGGCTCACTCGTGACATTTGGCATTTGGCTAACTAGATATTTGAACTTGATGATTTTAACTAATCAGCATATCGTTGATGTAACACAAACTGCTTATTTTTCCCGAAAAATTTCAACCCTGGCACTTGATTCAATTGAAGACGTTGCTGTCGAAAAAAAAGGATTTTTGCCTAATGTCTTTGATTATGGGAACCTAAACATACAAACAGCAGGGGAATTACCTAACTTTAATATCGATCGCATCGGTGACCCAGAGGGGGTTCAAAAAGCAATTATGGAAGCAAAAGAAAAGTTTGCTGATCATCGATAAAATGATATTAATTAGGATATATTCTTAATTTAATTTTTTCTAATGTCTTTGTATCTATTTTGATACTATCAACCGAAACTTCATTATCGATTTGTTCGATAATTTTTTTATTTTCAGGAGAGAAATAAATATATCCAAGTAAAACTATAAATCCCAGAGCGGCTAAAATAATAATAAAATAAATACTTTTCTGCCAATCACTGCCTGCCTGCTTAGCATATAGTTTTTTTAGATTTAACTTTGGTTTTTTTAATTTCATCGGTCTAAATATACAATTATCTTTAATTTTACACTCACATAGTTACCTTCGCCTTGCTCGGAAACGTTACTAACCATAAATCCAGTAACATTATTTAATCTTTGATAACTCTCAAGATTTTTTATATAGTTTACAAAGTTACCATATTCACCCTCAAGACTAAGCTCCAGAGGCAACTCATAACTGTTTTTCCCTTTAACGGTTTGAGTAAGATTTAGATCGCCGCTATTTTTGGTACCACCTGAAGCTCGAATAGAAACAAGCGAAAGACCATTTTGGTTTGCCAGCACCTCTAAATCTTTGATTAGTTTAGATGCTTCTTTTTGTGGTGGAAGGGCTATCTCTGTAACTCCAAGATCACTAGAAACTTTTGCATATTCGGATTCAATTTGTTTAAGAGTATCGACCTTTTTAGTAAAGGTAGATGTCCTATATTCTGTTTCGGTAAGCGAATCTTTTAATTGAGTAAAATGAAAATATGAATAACCTAAAATTGAAAGTATAAGAATAAGACACGAAATAAAGAGAATGTTCATAAAAATATTGAATTTTTTTTGTTTGTTCATTTAAGAGCACTTTCGCTTATAGTTAAGGAAATATCAAAATTTTCAGTATCACCATTATTTTGAGTATTATCGATATCTACAAACTCAAAATAGTTTGAACTTTCTAGGATTGTGCGAAAATCAGCAACATCTTTTTTAGTTAAAGTCGATCCTCTTAAAGATGCACGGCTTTTCTTTTCTGAGTCTAAATTCATTGTTAATACTTTTACATTAGCTGGTGTAATTTTCTCAACTTCAGTTAAAAGATTTGACCAAATATATCTTGAATCATCAATTTTTTTAATTTTGTTAATTTTTTGAGTTGCACTTTTTGCCTTAGCCTCAGTTTGAGCATATTCTTCTAATTTTTCCTCTGCTTTTTTTTGCTTCGGTATCTTCGAACTTAATTCATAAGTAAAATAGATGTGTGCCGAAACAAATAATGTGCATATAAATAAGGTAATAAAAAAAGATTTCCAAAAATAACCCAGCGTTTTTCTATTTGCCTTTGAAAGGCGAATTTCTTCCTTAATGTTTGGTGGTATTAAATTAATATCTATCATTGAGCCCCCTTAGTGCTAATCCAATTGCTGCGGCATAACCTGGTGCCTCTTCTTTTGGTACCGGTTTAATCGGATATATAGAAATATTAACCCAAGGATTTCCGATTTTTGCTTCCAAATTTAGTTTTTCTTTAAACATTTCCGGCAGCCCTGGTAAGAATCCTAATCCACCACAAAGTAGTACTTTGGTAATTTTCGCTTTTTCATTTTTCTCGGTGTAATAATTAATGATTTTCTCTGTTTCTGAAACCAGTTTTTTAAGTTCATCTTTTATGATATCAGCAGATTTGGTTTTATTTTTGAACCCCTGCCTTACAAGTGTAGCTGCTTCTTGATCTGTGACATTACATGCAGTGACGATATTTTCGCGCATTGTCATTCCACCAACCGGGTGGCTTTCTGTTACTCTTAAAGTAGAATCGAAAACGGCAATATTGGTTGTTTGTCCTCCAAGATCAAAGATAATAACCGGTTCTTTAAGATCTTTATTTGAGACCATTGCACGAGCTATAGCTGCCATCGAAACCTCAATTGCAAGCGGATCTAGATTCATTATATTAAAAAGTTGAATATAAGAGTCAACAATTGCTCTTGGTGCTGCTGCAAGAAAAACTGTGATTTTCTCATCGGTTTCTTGAATCATTTGCCAATCGGTATAAAGGTCGGTATTTGGAACTGGTATAGACTGTTCAATTTCAAAATTTATCGCTTCAACTAAATCTTTTCCACTAAGTGCGGGAAGTTCCAAAACTCTGGTAAAGACTTTTGATTCAGGCAGTGAAGCAACAACTCTTCGTGCAGTAATTTTACCCCAAGGAGGATCTTTGAATGTACTTGAGAGTATTTCAGCAAGTTTTTCTGGTTCGGAAACAATTCCCTCTATAATAATATTTTTAGGAACATCAAGTTTGCCATAACCAATAAGCTTTGTCAGTTTTCCTTTGTTTTTTAACTGAACAAACTTAACCGAGGTTGTCCCGATATCAATTCCTACTACGTCTTTATATTTATAGTAAAGGTCTATTTTAAGCCCCCTCCTAGAGATTATTATAATCTAGCCACAGGAATCGTTCAATCCACAAAATTTCCATTCTTTGATCTGCCAAGAAGCCCCTGGCCCGGTAGTGAAATCAAGGCTAGATAATCCGCTTAAGTAGTCTATTCCAACGGCATACCTCATTCGAATTCCTTCAGCAATAACTGATCTAACCCAAACTAAAGCTTTTAAGTCAACTGTCCCATGTGGTGCGGCATAAACAACACCTGAGGAAGCCCACTCAACTTCAATAGCAGTTACCGAAGTTGAGGTGGATAGCATCATAATATAACTCCCCGCTGTACCTGTACCCTTTATTTCTGTGTTAGCAAAAACATGAGCTGTACCGTCTGAAATAATCATTGTACTTTTGCCACCCATAGCAGAATCCATTCTAATTGTACTTTTTTTGAAAATAGTACCACTAACGTTAATCGTTCCATAGACATGAACGGGCCCCTGTAGTATAAGTGTTCCTCCATTGCTGATATTTAGATTACCGGTGATTATTCCTGGCCCGAATGTTCTAGTTGTATTATTCAGATTCATATCTCCTGTAACGGTTTCTCCTGTGGGATCAGCTGCCCATCCTTTCCACTCGGTTATATCTTCGTCAGTGATCGGCAAATCTAAGGCAACGGGGTCTGGGCTACCAGGATGGTTTGTTCCACCCACATAAGTACTTGATTTGACTTGATAATAAGCGTCATCGCCTATCCAGGAATCTCTTAATGTATGAGCGTGAACATTATCTGCATACATATCTTCAAATAAACCGCCTGCTTCTGCACTGTAAGCATCCCCGTGAACCCAAGTTAAGAAACCGCCCCTTATTGGCCCATTTGAATAAACGTTACCGTTTACATAGGCAAGATTATCCATTGTAACCCCTCTTGATCCAACCTGAATACCATAATTAAAGTTCACAATATTATAATCTATTGATGCTTTTATTAAGGTTTTTTTGACTGCGATTGGATTTGCTTTGTTAGGTACATAAGCAGTTGCAACTACGGTTCTATCTTCGACCCCTTCGTCTATGACCTGTATGTCAACAACCCCATCAGGAAAAGCCAGATTACTTTCACCATTATATGTCCCTACGGTCTTATTTAACCTCCAAACAGAAAGCTCTAACGCTCCATCTGCAATTGCTTGAGCAATAACCTCTTTTTCTTTTCTATTCTGGTATTTTAAATTTCTGACCAAAGCCCCAGTAACGGATAGACTTGCTGTAATTAAAAAAGTCATCATTATAAGAATAGCAATCCAAGCATTTCCTTTTATATTTTTCATTTTTTATTCCTTAAATATGCTGTTCTGGTTGCGGTGTAAGTGTAGGTTTTTAAATTAGTTCGATCCTCGGTTGTGATACTGCAAGTGGCTTCTACTGGATTACTTGGAACATCATAGGTGCAATTTAAAGCCGTTACATTCCTGAGAATCACTGATGGATTTCCATCATCACCACCTCGAACCCCCAAGTCATAACCAAAAACACGTTTTTCAAGATCATTACCGTTTAAAGAATAGATGAATGTGTCGACTTGTAAAACATCATCTACATAAATAAAATCGCCATTAGTGTCTTGAGCCGGAAGCTCAATTATTAAAACGGAGGCACCTTTAGTGTATATGTCATAGCTATCTGGTATTTTTGTCCCTTGTTTGATGTTGTTTACTATCCCAGCTAGAGTTGTATTCGCATTGGATTGAAGTTGACTCTGGTTAAATATTTTTGGATATTCTTGAAGCCCGACAATGTATACTCCTCCAACAACCAACATAATAACAGCCAAAATAGCAATTGTAATAAGAAGCTCAAGAATCGTAAAACCTTTTTTCATTACTCGGGTGCTCCTTTTTTAACAATGTAAGTTGATGCCTTAATACTTTGATCCGGCCCATTTTTCCAAGGCCAAGTTATTAGTATATCTACTCTTTTAATGTCGGTTTGTTCCGTACCGTCTAGTTGAGTTTCGACATTTATTGTTCCAACACCGTTTGTCACATCTGTAACCGGAAAGGTAGTATTGTCTAAAACACTGTCAAAGTCGGCAGCACGAATTGCTTCAATTTCGGAATCGAGTGCATATTGTGCCTTTGAGCGGATTTCTATTTTTTTATTTAAAACCATTAGATTATTTATGGTAACGATCACTGATGTAAGAAGAATGGCTGTAATCGCTAAAACAATCATTGTTTCGATTAAAGTAAAACCAGCGCTTTGCTTTAATTTTAAATTTGAAATTTTAAATTTGAAATTCTTAATGCTGCCCTCCAGCTAAGATTAATTATAATTCAAAACCTGTGAATATAAAAACCCCCAAGTAAATTGGAGGTTTTTATTGTTAGTATGCGAGCTCACATACTATTGAGAGCTTTCAACAATGTAGCATCGTGTAGCTGAAGTCAGCGGACAGTCCGCTGTCGGGTGTGTATTTGCTCCATTATCACGAGTGTTTGAAAGTTCAACTTCAAGTGCATAAGTTGTACAATCATCCCCAGCGGTTGTACAAGCAGCACCACCATCTGCAGTCGCGGAATATTCATAAGTATCAGCAGATGGGTTTACTGGCATCTCGGTCATATAAAGTGAACCGTCTGCGGCAACAAGTGCTGCTGTCATGGCTGCTTCATCTGGACCGGGATAACTAGAGTTGTCAACGAAATACTCCTCTAGTTTCTTTTGAAGTGACGCAACGTCAGACTTCTTGTCAATATCGATTGCTTTGTTACGGTTTGACTGGAAAGCCACACCAACAACGATAGCGATCAAAATTGCAAGAATAATGATAACGATCAAAAGCTCGATAAGAGTAAAACCCTTTTTTGCTTTTAACATTTATTCACCCCCTTTCTGACTCGGTATGAGTCTATCTAAAATTATCCGTAATCCAGTGGTAGCTGTCAAGCTAGAACAAGTTGGTCATGGAATAAATTGGTTGAATTACTGAAACAACAATGAACCCAACCCCAACCCCAATAATAATCATAAGGAGAGGTTCAACTAAACTTGAAAGATTCTTAACATTGGCGTCGACCTCTTTTTGATAAAAGCTAGTAATTTTACCCAAAATGGAATCGAGTGATCCTGTTTCTTCTCCAACAGAAATCATCTCAGCAAGTATTATCGGGAAATTTTTTGTCTTTTTAAAGGCTTCGGCTATTGTAGCTCCGTTTTTAACGCTTTCGCTAATCTCATTAATATCAGTTTTGAACACCTCGTTTTGTAATGTATCTCCCGCTATATTTAATGCTTCAAGAACCGTTACACCAGAACTGAGTAGTGAACCGAATGTTCTAGTAAATCTGGTAATATTGATTTTTATCATAAGTTTGCCAAATACAGGTGTTTTTAAAAGAACTTTATGCCAACCATAACGAATCCTTTGATTCTTTTTTAACAATGTACGGATGCCATAAATAATTCCTACAACAACAATAATAATTAAATACCATTGATTTTTTATCACATCACTCAGTTTAAGGAGGAACTTTGTTGAAGCAGGAAGTTCACCCCCCATCTCCTTAAAAATATCGGCAATCTGGGGCACAATTGTCGAAAGCATGTACATAATAACCCCAATCATGGCGATTAAAATAACTATAGGATATGTCATTGCTCCACGAATACTTGAGGACAAATCATGATCTTTTTCAATTTCATCGGCCATCTGTTCTAGGCTTTTATCGAGTGTCCCACCGGCTTCACCAGAAGCTACCATACTTACATATAGTGGTCCAAACACCTTAGGATACTTCTCCATAGATACGGAGAGTGGGAGCCCAGCTTCAATGTCACCAGCAACACTTGTAATCGTCTTTCGGAGAGTAGTATTTTTTGTTTGGCTTTCAAGAATATGCATGGATCGTGAAATCGGTATACCGGCAGAGATTAAAGTTGCAAGCTGTTTTGAAAACATCACTTTTTCTGTGGCTGGAACATGACCTATTTTTGAAGTGATAAAACCAAGGGGTGACTCGGTGGCTTTTTTAATACTAACCGGTGTTAGCGATTGTGAAGTTATTGCATCCTGTGCTTTTTTAGCATCTTCTGCATCAAGCTCACCTTTAATTATTTCTCCTTTTGAATTTTTGGCAATGTAAGTAAATTTACCCATTTTCTATTACTCCGATAGTTTTTCTTATTAAATTTGTCATTTGTAAGCTATTCCCTGGTGACTCTTAATATCTCTTCGACTGTCGTGACCCCAATGAGTGCTTTAATAAATCCATCTTGTGCCATGGTAATCATACCCTCGCTCATGGCTATTTCTTGAATTTCTTCGGTTGATTTGTGAGCAATAATAGCATCTTGAATTTTTTCAGACACTTCTAGAACTTCATAGATTCCAATTCTCCCGGTGTATCCTGAGTTTCCACATTTTTTACAACCTTTCGCTCTATATAATGTTAAAGAAAGTTGTCCAGATGCCGTTTGTTTTGCCGGTTCGTCGTCGGGACTCAAAAAAATTTGCTCCCTGATTCCTGCTTTGTCAGATTCGGCATCTTCCATTGTTCGATTAATGATGGAAGGGTCCTTGGCTATTCTGTCAAGAATCGATTCTTTGGCTTCCAAATGAGCCGGTGCGGGAATAATTTTTTCTGAAATGTCGGGGTTGTTGGCAGTCACTTCTTTAACTACTTCTTTTGGAGGAGTTGTAGAAATAAAACCCATATCAATATCAAACTCTTTCACTAGTTCACTAATTTGCTCTTGTGAGGCTTGATATGGTTCTCGGCATTCAGAGCAAAGCCTTCGGACTAATCTTTGACCGATCACCGCATTCACAGTGGAAGCAATTAAAAAAGGTTCAACATCCATATCCAAAAGACGGGGCAAACATCCGGCAGCGTTGTTAGTGTGCAAAGTCGAAAGGACAACATGTCCTGTTAGCGCTGCATGAACACCCATTTCGGCAGTTTCTTGGTCACGTATCTCACCAACCATGATAATATCCGGGTCTTGACGCAGGAGGGCACGGAGGCCCGATGCAAATGTCATCCCTGTTTTTGTGTTGACCTGAGTCTGATTAACTCCAGGTATTCGATATTCAATTGGGTCTTCGACTGTTGAAATATTTACTTCAACTGAATTAAGCATTGTTATTGCGCTATAAAGTGTGGTCGATTTTCCAGATCCGGTTGGACCGGTCACGAGGAGCATTCCATGAGGTTTTGTTAATGCCTTTTTTATACCTGTTAGGGCTGTTCCGGAATAACCAAGCTCATCCAAAGTAGGAGCTTTATTTGATTCGTCGAGTAGTCTCATAACAACTTTCTCACCGTCGACAATTGGCAGAGTAGAAACACGAATAGAAATTACTTTTGTACCAACCTTAACTTTTATTCTTCCGTCTTGAGGTACGCGATGCTCATCAATTCTAAGATTTGAAACGATTTTTATTCTTGTTATGAGTGAAGAAAGGACTTTTTTTGGAAGTGTCATCGTATCTTGAAGCATCCCGTCGACTCGAAAACGAATCTGAACCAGCGTTTCTCTGGGTTCAATATGAATATCCGAGGCGCGAGATTTAACCGCATATTCAAGGATAATGTTAAGCGCACGGGCAATGGGAGCTTCCTGAACAATTTCTTGAACGCTATCGGCAGAGAGTTTATCTTGCGTAAGTTCGTCTGCTTCAATGGAGATATCTTCTTCCGATTCCTGGATTACCTTGGAAATTTCTTCGCCCAAGCCAGACTTGTAAAAATCGAGGGCATTCAAAATATCTTGTGACGTGGCGATATAAATTTTACTGGAATAACCTAGTTCTTTCTCAATAAACTGAACAGCTTGGATATCGAGTGGATCGGCCATAGCTAATTTTAGCGAATCACCTTCTTCTCCAAAGACAACTGCCATATATCTTTTAGCGATTTTTTCGGGTAAACGAACGAGTAGTTCTTTATTTATTTCTACTTGCGAAAGATCGATAAAAGGAATGTTATAAACCTGACCATAAAGTTTTACTAGGTCCTTATCATTAATAATCTTTTTATTTATCAAAAGACCCTGAAACGATGTGTGAGTATCGTCAGCTTCTTTTTCGACCTCCTCGAGCCTTTTTGCTGTGAGTAGATTATTCTCAAGGATTAATTTTTTTAACTCATCAAGCTTAAGTTTTAGCAACAACCCTCCCCCGCACCTTTTATCCATAAAATCTCTGATTGATTTTTTCTTTTTTGAAGCGAATATTATGGTGGTGAGTTATAAATATTTTAACTCAAGAGTTGCTACTTGTCTAAAAAATTAAATGGATGAAAGGTGCGGGGCTCCCACAAAATTTTAAAAAAATGTTAATATCATCATAGAAAGTAACCAAAGTGAATACCAAACAACTTGAATATAAACTACCAAAAGAACTAATAGCAGATTCTCCTGCAGTACCCCGGGATTCAGCTAGGCTAATAATTTATGATTCCCAACTGAAGCAACTTATAGAGGATAACTTTCGTCATCTTGGAAATTATCTAAAAAAAGGGGATGTGATTGTTTTTAATAAGACAAAGGTATTCCCCGCAAGAATTTATGGCACTGATTCGAAGGGGAAACACCGGGAGGTATTATTTTTATCTGAAATTAAACCGAGGGTATGGGAGGTCTTAATACGCGGGAAGGTTATTCCTGGTGAATTGTTACTTTTCTCAAAAAAATTCCAGGGGAGAGTAATAGCTGGGAAAAATTATCTAATTAAAGTAAACCTAAAAAAAGCTGAAGTATTTTCAGAACTTGAGAAAATCGGTAAGATTCCTTTGCCTCCTTATATTAAGCGAGAATTAAAATCAAGTGACAAAAAAAATTATCAAACTGTTTTTGCAAATGAAATTGGGTCTGCTGCTGCTCCAACTGCTAGTATGCATTTCACTAAGCGTTTAATTTCTTCTTTAAAAAATTATGGTATTCAAATTGAATTTGTTACTTTGCACGTTGGTCTTGGGACCTTTGCCCCCATAAAAACCGAACAGATAGAATCACATCCAATCCACTCTGAGCATATTGAAGTTGACATATTAACAGCCGAAAGGCTCAATAATGCAAAGCGGTCAGGTGCCCGTATTATTGCTTGTGGCACGACAGTTTTAAGAACTTTAGAGTCTGTCTGTGAGACAAGACGTCTAAAAAGTTTTAAGGGTGAAACTAAATTGTTTATCTATCCGGGTTATAAATTCCACTTTGTGGATGGTCTTATAACTAACTTTCATACTCCAAAATCGTCCCTTCTTGCGCTAGTTTTTGCCTTTGCAGGAGAGAAAAATATTAGAATGATCTACAAGAAAGCTATCCAAAAAAAATACCGATTTTTTTCTTATGGAGACGGTATGCTTCTTTTGCCTTAAAGTTAACATAACTGTTATAATATTCTTATGATTAAGCGATTAATTTTTTTGGTCGCAATAATAATTTCCCTTGTGAGTCGGAGCTTAGTTTTTGGAGCTTCAGCAGGTGTAGTGATTAACTCATTTATGATTAGTTCTAGCGGAAAGAGCACAGAGGAATTTGTTGAAATATATAATGCCGGCAGTGAGGTTGTTCAATTAAAAAATTGGCGTCTTGTCAAAAAAAGTGCTATTGGTACAACTTATAATTTGCTTACGTCATTTCCAGAATTTGTCATTGATCCTCAAAAATCGGTTATTATTGCACACAAAGATTATTCAGGGGAAGCCGATCTGAGATATTCAGTTTCGAGTAATTCACTTTCAGATAATAATACTATTATCCTTTATTCCGATGCCGGTTCTACTGAGGTGGATAAGGTGGGTTGGGGGACGGCTAAGTTTTTTGAATCACAAGCAATATCTAATCCCAAGTCAGATGAGATTTGGGAAAGAAAAGAGATAGGCATGGATACAGATAATAACTTGATAGATTTTAAACTTTATCAAGAATCTAATGAATTCACTCCCGGGTCTTCTACCTTTGATGGAGAATCAAATTACGAATTATTTATTACTGAATTTATGCCAAATCCAATCGGTTCTGATTCGGACAATGAATGGGTAGAAATTTATAATGCCGGCTTAGATGTTTCGCTCGGAGGATTAAGTATAAACGATAAGTTCGGCACAGTAAAAAGTTATAATTTTCCTTCGGAAATTCAAATTAAAAGCGGTCAATATTATCTACTTCCACTTAAGGGAACGGGTGTTTCATTAAACAATGATGGGGATGCCCTGGAAATAAAAGACAGTAACGGCACAATCGTTGCAACAAGCGGTGAAAATTGCGGTAAATCAGCTGAAGGTATCTCCTATGCTTTTGACGGTGAAAAGTGGCAATGGACAAAAAATCCGACTCCAGGAAGTCAAAATATTATCGAAATTCCACCTGAATCAACAAAACAAAAAGCCACAAAAAAAACCACCACCACAAAAAAAGCAAAAGCACCAAAGGCTCAAGTTAAAGGTTCAACCCAAAAAAGCGAAGATATCTTTGCCCAAAGAGAAGCTAATGTTTCAGCAAATGATAAAAAAATAGGCATCATTTTAATTGTTATGGCTCTTGTTTTTGGGCTCGCTTATACTGTATATAATAACTGGAGCAAAATACGTGAGCTTTATATCAAAAAACGAAAAGAATACCATCAGCTTTGCCAGAAAATACGCCAAAGATCTAAAAAAGGGTAGTATTATCTTTTTGATTGGGGAGCTTGGGAGCGGAAAAACTCAATTTGTGAAAGGTCTGGCTGAAGGATTAGATATTGAAGAACCTGTTTCTAGTCCGACATTTGTTTATGAAAATGTTTATCGAGGAAGAGACATAAATTTATATCATTTTGATTTATATCGTGAAGAAAAACTTGATGAAGATATTAAAATGATGATTTTAGAGGCAGCAAAAGATCCTAATGGTATAACTGTAATTGAATGGGCAGATAGAATCAAAGAAGATCTAGACATAGAAACCTTAGTAATAAATTTTAATTGGCTTTCCGAAAATGAGAGAGAGATTGTTATTAAAAATTAAAATTTGGAAATTAAAAATTGAATAAAAATTTTAAATTTAAAATTAAAAATTACATTCTGTATTTGGATACTTCTGAACCAGAAGCGGTCATTGCTTTATATAAAAATACCAAGGAAGTAAGCGTGATTAAATGGCAAGCCCACCGAGAGCTATCTAAAACTCTTTCAGAAAAATTTCAGGAGATGTTAGAAAAATCCAAAATTAATCAAAAAGACCTTGCCGGTATCTGTGTATTTAGTGGTCCCGGTAGTTTTACGGGACTCCGGATTGGAATCTCGTTTGCCAATGCAATAGCTTTTGGCCTCAATATCCCAATTTATGAAACCCGGCAAAAACAAAATTTCACGCTTAATAATCCCAAAAAAATTATTACCCCTTTTTATGGAGCAGAACCAAAAATCACAAAACCTAAGGAGAAAAAATGACCAAAGATATAAAAAAGCTGATAGATTTTTTAATATATTCTGAAAAACTCAAAACAGAAAAAAGACATGCGCATAAAAGTGACGATAGCTATGAATCAGCTGCCGAGCATTCATGGCGTCTTTCGTTGCTTTTGATGCTAGTTGCACCGCGTCTAAAGCGAAAAATAAATTTAGAAAAAGCATTAAAAATGGCAACTATTCACGACATTGTTGAAATAGATGCAGAAGATGTGCTGGTTTTGGAACATATCGATAATAAATTAAAAAAAGATTATAAAGATGAACAAGAAAAAATTGCAATCGAAAATGTTAAAAAAATGCTTGGTAGTGACGGTAGCGAAATCTATAATCTTTGGTATGAATATTTGGAAACCGAAAGCTATGAGTCAAAAATTTTACATGTTCTTAATATGATTGAAGGACAATCACAATTTTTGAGTGAGGGTGTAAAAAAATTTACGAATGAAGAACAAGATTCAGTATCAAAGCTGATAGCAAAAACGCAAGAGTTGAGCAAAATTGACCCATTTTTAGAAGAATTATATTTAAGCTGCGGTGAATTATTCCGAAAAAGAACTAAACCAATTGACTAATATGAAAAATTATCAAAAAGATACAAAAAAAGTTTATGAAAATTTAGGTTTAGACTACGTTAATAGTATTGCTGATTTAGAATCTCCTCCAGAAATTTATCAATTTATTGAAATGCTACCAAATAATTCCAAAGTTCTAGAAATTGGCTCGGGTGGGGGTAGAGATACTAAAATAATTGCAGAAAATGGAAAACTAAAAGTTATAGGTATTGATTTTGTAGATGAGTTTATAAAAGAATCTCAAAAAAGATGTCCTAAGGCTGAATTCATGAAGATGGATGCACTTGATTTAAAATTCAAAGACCAAACATTCGACGGTATTTGGGCAAATGCAGTTTTACTTCATTTTAATGATAGTGATTTAAAAAAAACAGTATTTAAAGAAATAAATAGGGTTCTTAAGATAAATGGTCTTTTATATACTGGGGTAAAAATAGGCGAAGGTGAATCCTATGTCATAGATAAGCTTTCTGGAGGACATAAAAGGTATTTTAATTTTTTCACTGAAAAAGAATTCAAAAAAATACTCAATGATTTTGGATTTGAAATATTAATTTCACATATTGGCACAGATCCAGCAGGTAGGAAAGACTTAAAATGGATAAAAATAATCTCAAAAAAGTTTGAAAGAGATACTAACTTTAGAAAATAAGATTAGGTGGCTTGATGTTGGTAATGGCGGAAATTTTGAAAGGGGTTTTTACTATTTAGACATTTTGCCAGAAAAAAAACGGCATCAAAAAAAATATTTTAGAAAAGATATTATTCACTTAACTGAAAAAGATTTTCATGAACTTGGTGTGTTCGATCTTGTCAGGTTGCAACATTCTTTTGAACATTTCGAATTTGAAGACACTGGCAGAGTTTTAATAAATTGTGCAAAGTTGCTCAAAAAAGACGGATACCTGTTGATTACTGCCCCTGATTTAAGAATCCACATAAAAAAATATCTTAATAATGACTATAAAAAATGGAATGGTTTTAAATGGTGGGCCCACAAAAGAATTGCAATCAATTCACCGAATTCTTTTTATTTTTCCATTTTTGCTCATAGTATGCCGTGGGAAAGTCATAAATGGTGCTATGATTTTGAAGGCTTGAAATATTTAGTAGCAAGATCAAAGAAATATAAAAAAATTCAAGAGCTGAAAAAAGACAATATTTTATCATCTATTCCATTTACACATAACCGACCGGATGAGGACGTTTGCCTACTTGCAAAGAAAAAATAATGTAATAATTGCCAATTGCAAAAAGTCCAAAAATCGGTTATAATCACGCCATAGAAAGTTATAAATCACTGACATATACTGTAAGCTGTAAATCATAATTCAAATCTCAAATATCAAAAAGTTTGTATAATCTAATACTTTTGAACTCGGATAAGTAACTTTTTACAGAGTTTGTAACAGTGTATGTCGGAATAAAAACCGACATCTTTTGATGTCAAAAATGGAAGGAGTTTAATATGTCGCCAATACTACTTTGGGCGATATTGGGTATAGCGGCAGGTGCTGCTGGGGGGTATGTTGTTCGCAATGTTCAAGTTAAAACCCAAACAGCAAATGCCGAAGCTCAAGCGCAAAAAAGAGTTGATGACGCCAAAACCGAGGCCAAGGAAATCGTAATCGCGGCCAAAGAAGAGGCTGGAAAAATCACTGAAACTGCACGAAAAGAAGAAAAGGAACGAAGAGGTGAACTACTCGATTTGGAAAAGCGTCTAGCCACAAAAGAAGAGTCACTAGACAAAAAGCTTTCGGATATTGATTCTAAAAGAGACCAAATAGAAAAAGATAAGGGAGAGATAGAAGAGAATAAGAACTTCCTTAGGGACCTTAGGGAAAAACAAGAAAAAAATCTAGAAGAGATTGCCAAACTTTCAAAAGATCAAGCCAAAGACAAGCTGCTTGAAATGATTGAAAAAGATTATAAAAAAGACGTTGTCGATTACATTAGAAAAGTTAAAGAAGATGCCAAAGAAGAAGCCGAAAAAGAAGCACGCTGGATTGTGGCAACGGCTATTCAAAGACTTGCATCAGAACATTCAACCGAAACAACTGTCACCGCAATTCAAATTCCAAATGATGAAATGAAAGGCCGAATCATCGGTCGGGAAGGGCGCAACATTCAAACAATTGAAAAGCTCACCGGTTGCGATATTATTGTCGACGATACTCCAGAGACAATTGTAATTTCCGGGTTTGATCCAGTCCGCCGTCAAGTTGCCAAACTAGCTCTAGAAAGGCTTATTGTTGATGGTCGAATCCATCCGGCAAAAATTGAAGAAGCTGTCGAAAAAGCTCAAGCTGATATCGATAAAATTGTTAAAGAAGCTGGTGAGCGAGCCGCATATGAAACAGGTGTTGCCGGTTTGCCACCTGAACTTCTAAAAGTTTTGGGTCGCTTAAAATTCCGAACTTCTTTTGCTCAAAATGTGCTGGATCATTCGATTGAAACAGCAAATCTTGCGGCGATGATGGCTGCAGAAATCGGAGCTGATGTTGCAATTGCAAAAAAAGCTGGACTCTTGCACGACATTGGAAAAGCAATTGATCAAGAAATGCAGGGTTCACACGCTGTAATATCGCGTGATATATGTAAAAAATTCGGTCTTTCGGAAGAAATCCAGCATGCAGTTGAAGCTCATCATGAAGATGTTGAATTAAAATCGGTTGAAGCCATTCTTATTCTTGCGGCTGATGCTATTTCGGCATCTCGTCCGGGTGCTCGCCGTGACAGCTTAGAAAACTATGTCAAAAGGCTAACAGAACTCGAAGGAATCGCAAGTAGCTTTCCTGGAGTTGAAAAGACCTTTGCAATTCAGGCCGGACGCGAAGTTCGTGTTTTGGTTGTGCCGGAGCAAGTTGACGATCTTTCTGCAGAGAAACTGGCAAAAGATGTAGCCAGAAAAATTGAGTCAGACCTAAAATATCCCGGTCAAATCAAAGTTAATGTTATTCGTGAAACAAGAGCGATAGAATACGCAAAATAGCAAAGCTATTTTGCGCGTCATTAGTCATTAGCTATTGGTCACTAGTAAAAGGAGAAAATGTATCAATTCGAAAAATTAGATATATGGGTAGAGTCTTTATCAGTTATTGAAGATGTTTATCTAATTTCAAAGAAATTTCCTGAATCAGAAAAATTTGCTTTAACTAATCAATTAAAGCGGTCTTCTACCTCTATTGCTCTAAATATAGCTGAAGGAAGAGGTTCTAGTAATGATGTTGAGTTCAAAAGATTTCTTAGAATCTCATTATCTTCTCTATTTGAAACAGTCGCCAATCTAAAAATTGCAGAAAAATTAGGCTTTGTGTCTATCAATGACATTGAGAAAATATTAGAGAAGTTAAATATACTGGGAGCA
>Ga0172371_10006257_pt1 | contig 17386 bp, 10 predicted proteins | sample Lak12m_FD_114543 | JGI IMG/M metagenome (GOLD analysis project Ga0172371, IMG submission 114543) | Freshwater microbial communities from Kabuno Bay, South-Kivu, Congo - kab_022012_12m | ecosystem: Environmental > Aquatic > Freshwater > Lake | place: Democratic Republic of the Congo: South-Kivu...
ATCGGCGTGGTCCCGGAACCGATGAATCCGGTCACGCTAGGCGTATTTCTCACCACGTACCACGAATCGTCGGTCACAACCATTTCTATCAGGACATAGCCGGGGAATATCTTCTCCTTCACCACTCTTCTCCGGCCGTTTCTGATTTTTATCCTTTTTTCCATGGGCACCAGGACGTTGAAAATCTTGTCTGCCATATTCATCGACGTGACCCTCTGCTGCAGGTTCTCCGCTACGTTTTCCTCATAACCGGAATAAACATGAATAGCATACCATTGACGACCTTCTTGTTGTATTTGTTTAGGCATAAGCGCTCCGCTAAATGCAAATATCAAAATGCAAAATGCAAAATCTATGAATTCCCCTGGAACAACTTTTTCTATCCGATAATTTTATCCGGTATGTCATTTCGCTTTCTGATATCAGTATTAAATTATAATATTATTTGCAAAATCTCCGTTAATAAAAAATCTATCAGGCCCAAAAACAAAGCCACAGCCAGACTCACGCCCACTACTAGGGCCGTGCTGTTGACAGCCTGTTTCTTCGTCGGCCAGCTTACTTTTTTAAGTTCGACCGATGAATCTTTAATGTAATTGACAAATCTTTTAAACATATCCTTCTTTAAAAAGACCTCTGACAGGCCTTTGAGCCATTTAAATATAACAGAATGCCTTTTAAAAAGCAAGGGTTAGATGTCCAGGTTTTCCACGCCCTTGGCATGAGTCTGGATGAACCGCTTTCTCATTTCCACATCCCTGCCCATAAGAATTTCGAAGATCTCGTCTGTTTTGGTGATTTCCTCGATTTCCACTTTTTTCAGGATTCTGGTGGCTGGATCCATGGTGGTGTTGAAAAGTTCTTCGGGATTCATCTCCCCCAAACCCTTATAGCGCTGGATGCTGACGCCGGCGATTTTCTCCGCTTTTTCTTCCGCATTCCCAATCTCCTCTCCTTTCTCTTCTTCCTGCGGCTGGCCAATCTCCTTAACTTTGAATCCTTTGACCTCTTTTTTCGTTTTCGGCGCAACAACTTTTTTTCCGGTCAATTTAGCCACGACCTGGTCCTTTTCCTCATCGGAATAGACATACTGCACGGCTTTCCCGGCTTTCAGGCGGTACAGCGGAGGCCGGGCGATATAAATATGGCCGTGTTCCACCAATTCTGGAAAATAGCGGTAGAAAAAAGTCAGTAAAAGAGTGCGGATATGCATGCCGTCGCTATCCGCATCGCTCATGATAATAATTTTATGATAACGCAATTTGCTGATGTCGAACTGTTCGCCGATGTTCGTACCTAAAGCGATGACCAACGATTTCAGTTCCTGATTAGCCAGAATCTTATCCAGCCTGGTCCTTTCCACATTGAGCACTTTCCCTCTTAAAGGCAGAATAGCCTGGAAATTCCTGTCGCGCCCCATCTTACAATTATGGACAAACACGCCGCTCGCCAAAGCAAAATTATGAGTACCTTCCACTTCTAAATCATAAACTTCCGTTCCCTTTTTAAGTTTTATTATCTTTTTTATTTTATGATTGTAGTTTTCAATCGCTTCCTTTAATTTTGTTTCTTCATTATTGAAAAATCTCCTACAGGCTAAAACATGAGTAAAGACCCACCATTTTTTACTTGTGTCATAAACCATTTCGTAATCTTTAATCGTGATTCTTTTGTTGATTTTCGATAATTTTCTTCTTAAGGGCATTAAAGAATCGGAAACGGTGAGATTTTCCGCCTTTTTATAAGAACCGTCCCTTAACATGAATAAATGATCGGGCGTACAGATTATTTCTTCTTGATTATCAAGTATGATTTTTATTACCTTGGCGTTCGTCCTGGTTTTTTGTGGACTTTTAATTTTTCCTATACCGATGGTTCCGTCGTTCTTGATCGTATAACAATAATTTGTTTTGCCTGTTTTATCTTCTTCTATTAATTTTTTGAAAGTGACATTTCTTCCGTCCACTAAAGCAACTTCTGTTTCTCCGGCAAAACAACTTCCACCGGCGCTGTCTCCCTCCACTATGTACAACTCGCACTTTTCCGCCTCGCGCGAAGAACAGTCGGCCAGCTTGCCCGGCAAGGACAGGCTGTCCAAAACTCCTTTTCTTAAAATCGTTTCCCGCGCGTTTTTGGCCGCCTGACGCGCTCGGGCCGACAGGATGCATTTTCCCACAATGGCTTCGGCGTCTTTGGGATTTTCCTCCAAAAACTCCTTAAAGGCCGCGCTGAAAACCAATTCCACTGCGGAACGGGCCTCGTTGTTTCCCAATTTGGCTTTGGTCTGCCCTTCAAACTGGGGATCGACCAAACGCACGCTGACAATGGCGGTCAGGCCTTCACGCACATCGTCGCCGCTCAGATTGCTGTCCTTTTCTTTCAAAAACTGCTTATCCCGGGCATAATTGTTCAAACATCTGGTCAAGGCGGTACGGAAACCGATGATATGGGTTCCTCCTTCCGGCGTATGGATGTTATTGGCGAAACCCAGGACTGTTTCTTTGTAATCGTCGACATACTGTAAAGCTATTTCGCAGGAAATATTGTCCGCCTCTTTTTTGACGTAAAAAACGTTATTTTGTTTGGATTCGTTAGTCCGGTTCAAATAGCGGATAAACGAAGAAATGCCTCCTTCGAAATAGAAAGTATATGATTTGGGGGAATGTGATTCCCGATGGTCAAAAACCTTTATCTTCAAACCCTGGGTTAGATAGGCTTGTTGACGCAGATGGGAAATAACCGTTTTCCAGTCGTATTCCACTTTGTCGAATATCTCCGGGTCGGATTCGAAGACGACGGTCGTGCCCGTGCCTTTGGCCGGACCAGCAAGTCTTACCTTTTTTAAGGGAACTCCTCTCTTGTATTCCTGAATCCATGATTTGCCGTCCCGTTTAACTTCGGCCCTTAAGTATGATGAAAGGGCATTGACTACGGAAACACCCACGCCGTGCAAGCCGCCGGAGACGCGATAAACTCCTCTTTCGAATTTGGCGCCCGCGTGCAGCTTGGTCATGACTACTTCCAGGGCCGATTTGCCGGTCGGCTTATGGATGTCCACGGGAATGCCGCGGCCGTTATCGAAAACCCTGACTTGATTCTTGGGTAAAAGTTCCACTTCTATCTCCGAAGCATAACCGCCGATCGCCTCGTCAATACCGTTATCAACCACTTCCCAGATCATGTGATGCAGACCGCGCGAACCGGTCGAACCGATGTACATGGCCGGCCTCTTCCTGACCGGAGCCAAACCTTCCAAAACCGTGATTTGCTTAGCGCTGTAATCGTCGTTTTTCCTGGTTTTTTCTTTTATTTCCGCTTCTTTTTTGTTCTTCATCCCGTTAGAAATTACTATAAATTAATTTTCTTTTAATCCCTGTTAAAAACCTTGTTAATATTGGATTTCTAACGGGATTCATGTCATATATTATACCATAATCTCCCAATAAGACAAGTTATTGACAAAAACAGAGTTTTTCTGTATGATTTATCCGGTTCTTAAATCAAAAATCAACCAAAAAAAATAAGCAAAAGGAGGCAAAAATGGCCGAAAATGATGCTGCTGAAGTTGAGGGGAAAAACGAAACCCCTCCCCCTGAACCAGAACCGACGGAACAAAAAGGAGAACAAGCACGAGTAAAAGTAAAAAAAGTACCCGTGATCTCATTCGGTCCTTTCCTGGCCTTATCGCTGATTGTCTCACTATTGTGCGCCTGCTTTTTTCTCTACACTCTCGGTTTTCGAAAAGAAATAAAGCCGAAAGTAGAAAAACTTGAAAAAAGTATAAAGGAGACGAATTCCTTTGTAACAATAGTGGATAAAAAGGTCGAAAGACTCCGGATGGAAACAATGGAATCCTTTGAACAAACCATTGTTGTCCTTCGTTATTTGTGTGAAACCCATGGCCGAAAAGTTAACGACGTGGTGGAAATGATTTTCCGCATGGCCTGGAAGGACGACTGGAAAAAGGGAAAAACTATCATGGATCAATACCTCCGAACGGGTCGTCAGGACCTCTGGGACATGACCATGAAACGATTATCGGCCAAGGAAGTAAAAGAACTCCTGGGAGTGGAACTTCCCGAAATATTCCGACCGAAGATTCCGCCAGTACAATAACTCAAAAAGAAAAAAAATGAAAAAAGTCAGCTATCCGGCTGACTTTTTGCTTTCCGTATTTTCCATTATTTTCCCCTATCACTCCCCCCTTGACAAAAAGACAATTTTGTGATAGGATATATATAATCTTTAAAACAAAAATAGGAGGAAAAAATGAAAAAGTATTTACTTCCCGTGGGTGTAGTGACTATTATTGTCATCGTCATCGTGGTCCTGGTCTTCAGTATTTCTGCAATGAATAAAGTGGATGCCCTGTCGGGGCAATTCACAGATTACAAAGCAGAAGCTAGCACCATTCTTTCAATCACGGCTGAATCGATCATCTCAATGGATAAAACCGTTGATACATTGTCTACGCACGTGGCCGACCTTTACGTCCACGTGGCGAATGTACAGGTTATCTCAATGAAAAATGATAGCCTGATGAATGAGCAGATTGGCCTATTGAAAAAGAAAGTTGGTGCCTTAGAAAAACGAACCACTTTATGCGGTCGGCAGATTAACAATATTGATCAATTGGTCTTTGAGCTGGCGTACGGCAAAGGCGATTCAGTCGGAATGGCGCTTTACGCCAAATACCAGAAGTGCGGAAACCAGGCACTCTGGGATTCCGCTATGGTTAAACTGACTCCTAAAGTGACGGAGAAACTCCAACGAATCGCCGAGATCGATGCCAAACTGACCGAGCTGGAAAAACGACCTGTACCAGTTGCTGAAGTGAAAAAAGCTGATCTGGATAAGATTAGTAAAAGGGTTTCTACCCTGGAAAAAACATCAACTCCAACCGGGACTTCAACCAAAAAGTAACTCTCCTTTCATTACGTAAGAGGGTGCTCCCAAAAAGCACCCTCGATTCTTTTTATACAAACCAAAAGGAAGGTATCTTTACCTTCCTTTTATTTATATATTAAGCCTATCTACTTCCTCTGGCCTGCTGTATCATGTCATCCATGTCATCTGATAAATCCTTGGCCGCCTGCTGTTTAGCTTCTTGAGTATTCTTAAAAAAATCACTGGCGTCGCGGGCGGTTAAACCGCCTTCCCCCAGCTTTATAGGCGCGCTTTCTTCAAACGTCATTTTGTTCCCGTCTGGACGAAGATAAGTCACTTCTCCCCTGGCGCTGGTATGCGTCAGATAGGACTTATTGCCAATTATCTTGTTCTCAACGTTTCCTTCCCCGAACTTCTGTTTAATGGCACTAATTAAACTTGTATCAGAAGATGTTGATTCCACGGCCGGCAGATTTTCTGGCGGTTGTGATGTCGGCGGAATGGCTTCTGGCCGGACGACTGAAGCCGCATGAGGCACTTCCACCGGCTTGTTAACGGGTGGCACCTGCTTATTCAATTCCTGTTTCAGTTCTTTTACCAGTTGATCCCTCTCATTAACTAATTGTTCTCTTAAAATCGTATCCTGCATCTGCTGATGATCATGTAAAATCCCTTCCCAATCGGAAGGATTCGACGTCTTTAATCTATTTAATGTTTCCAATGCTTGGGCTCTTTCTATGGTCGGACCGGGTTGTCCCTCGACACCCCGAGCAATATTCTTTAAATGGTCAAATGTCTGCGCGGCTGAATCCGATAAATTATCCGGCGCGGGTAAAGGATCAAATTCCATATTCACTCCTGTCCTGCTTCCGGGCATCAAATCATCCGGCGGCGTAAAGGGTTTCGGAGCCTGGGGGAAAACCGGTGCAGAACTTTTACCTGGAACTTTAGGTAAATCTAAATTATCACTCTCAGGCACTGTATCCACGTGATGAACCGGTGGTATTTCTGTTTTTCCTCCTTCTCCGCCCAATGTCGGCATCCTGCCTGAAGGCGGAGGAGGAACCGGACTACCTTCCATGATCGGTGGGGTTTCTACTGGCGGAGGAATCTCTTCTACTCCTCCTTCTCCTCCCAACGTCGGCATCCTGCCTGAAGGCGGAGGAGGAACTACTTTATTATCCACGATAGATGGATTCTCTACAGAAGGCGAAACTGCTTGAGCCGCTTCTTCTGTAGAAGACGGATGGCTGAATGTTTTCTTAAAAGCTTCATCGACCAGATTCTCACCAGTACTTTTTGTTTCGGATAAAGTACCTTGTAATGAAGCCGTGTCGTCCGGTCTCTGTCCGGGTGCAAATGTCTTAGCTATGCCCTGCTTGGTTGCCTGTCCAGCTAAAGTTTCCTGCTTAATATCTATTTTGCCCTTTTCATGGGGCATGCTGACATCCGTCTGTTTCATTTCTTCAATTCTCTGTCCGCCGGCCTTTACTTCTTCATTGAATTTTTGGGCTGCTTCAGCTTTCGCTGCTTCTGTCACCGCTTCGCGCATTATCTTTTCCTGTTCGCCAAACGATTTCATTATATTCTCGGCAGCCTCAGGAGTATATATATCGTCGCTTATTCCGTCATGATTGAAATCCACTTCCACTTTATTGTTGACCATTCTCATATCAACCAGCCTAGGGGTCTTCTTCCCTGCCTCGTCAACTACATTGACCCAGCGTGGCGTAAACTCCGGAGATATCGGGATTTTCCCCGAATGGATCATCTGCTCGAAATCCTGCATCGTCCATTGCAAGCGCGCCGAATCGAACTGACCATTGGGCATGAATCTCGTCATGTCATCTAGTTTAATGATTCCGTCACTCCCGCCAAGATACTTTGTAAAAGCGCTAGCTTCCTCAGAAGAAAGTCCGTTAACTTGGGTTATATTTTGGACAATATCTTCTATTTTTTGACCAATGTGCCCCTTAAATAAGCCGCCGCCATTTTCCAAAAGATTCTCTAATTGATAATTTAAACCTTTATTTAATGATTCATGAAATTCCGGATTGGTGTTCAGAATCGGTTCATGGTTATAATCATTCACCAAAGAATTAATAATCTTATTTATTTCATTTTCTTTCCCGTCATTGTTCATTAAATTATTGAGTTGATCAATGTTTTCCTTAATATCTGCGGGCAAAAACGCTGTTTCTGGATTAAGATCAAGCCTTGTATCTAAGGGCTGGGAAACGGGCGGAATCATCGCTTCCTGATCTATGGTCAATGGTCCCTGATGTTCAATTGGAGGAGCCGCGACTTCCGGACCGGCTGCAACCGCTTCATGGACCGCCGGCGGATTCGTGTAGCCATACTCGTAAGCGTTGACTGTTTCCGGCGCGCCGACTTGGCCGCTGGTCATGTCTATTTCCTCAACAGAGACCTTGCCGTCGACATTTTCCAAGTGATAAGCTATTTTGTCAGCTACTCCTGTTTTTATCTCGTGCATCGCCCCACCTTCCATCTTGACGATTCCCTGGTCAAGGGCGATTCTGTGGGCTTCTCCGCCAGCCCAAGTCTTGACCGCGGCTATGTCTGCTGGATCTCCCTTATACCCGAACTCTTCCGGATTCTTAACCAATTGCCTGATAAGCGCATGTTCCGCACCTTCGCCTTTACGAACAATGGCGTCGCTCAGATCAACTTTTTCGGGTTCCGGAGTGACTGGAGAAACAGGTTCCTGCTGTGTCGGCTGTTCTGCCTGATAATCTTTTGATGTGTATCCTTCCTTATATTCCCTTTGTTGAGCAAAGCTATCGTCCTGCTGCTCAGCAGAGCTATCATCAGGTTTATGAGAACCGCCGTCGGGTTTCCTCCTGCCAAACATATTCAATATAGCCTCTGTATTTTCTATGTAATTTTTCCCAACTTGTCCAACTACACCAAGCGTTCCTCCGGATTGATAAGCATCTGTCAATTTATTAATTGAATCGCTGGTTGATTCTTTCACTCTGTCAAATATATTTCCGTCAAAGATTGACCCTTCTCCTTCTTTAGGCATAATATCGATGATACTGATTCCCGCCAAACCTAGGACCCTGGCTAACTGGCCAAAAGCGGTTATAAAATCCATACTTCTGGCTTTCCATCCCATTTTTTTTCTTTCTTCTGTTTTGGATTGAAAAGTAATGGACCTGATAAATTCAGTTGTAGCCGTCAAAGTCAAATCCTTAGCAATATGAGCAAATTTTGATCTTTCTTCTTCTTGTTCCGGTGTTAGAATTTCTCCTTTAAGCTTAAGTTTTTCAAAAGTAAGATTGGCTTTTTCCACCCGCTCCAAAACAGACATCGCCGTGTACATCGGAGCCCTAAAAGCATGCAGCTGCATCCCACTTAAAGCCGTGTTTAAGGCATCCTTAACTATCTTTAAACCGTTAATTTTTGTGTGTAAATAGAGGTCCATGGCCTTTTTCGTCTTGTCTTCCGTCTCCTTTTCCACTGTTTCAACTTTTTTACTTCTCTCGGAAATAATTTTGGTCAAAATCGTTTTGAATTCTTTTTTTTCTTCAGGGGAAATTGATTTAGCTTTTTCTAATTTTTGACGAAATTCCGCCACGGTTTCTCGTAAAAGTTTGTTTCCGGTAACAATCTCTTCTTTATTGGCCGTTTCTTCAGTCCTTTGGTTCCTTTCTCTTAACAATGTCACTACTTTTTCCACTATTTCATTTAATTCTTCCTTTTCCGCTTTTACTGTTTTGCGCTGTTCTCCGTAATTATAAATGTCGCCTCTTTTGAAAGCAACGCCGACTAAATCAGTAAGACTTTTAACGCCAACAATGGTGGTGGTTGTATCATAAGCCATTTTTACGCCCGTTTTTCCTAATTCTTTAAGGTTTTTCAGTCTTTTCCAAAAACCAATCTTTTTTTTGGCCTGCTCGGCAGCCACTTCTCCTTGTTCTGCCACTTCCCGAACCTCTTCTTTGGCTGGTTCCGGCGCTTGTTCGGCGCTTACATTTAATTCCTGACTTTTTTGATCTATCTGTTGTTCCGCTTTCTCCGCTTCTTCCTCTGGCAGATTTTCTTTCTTTTTTTCAAAAACCTTTTCTATTTTCTTTAAAGCCGTTTCCGTTTCTTTTATTTTTTGTTTATTCTCCTCTGTAGGGGATTCTCTTATTAGTAATGATAAAGTCATTTCCAATTGGCTCTTCTTGTTCTGCAATTCTAAAAAATTCATTTCTTTTAAATCTAAAATTTCTTCGGCTTTACCGATTTCAATCCCTTTATTTTCGGGTTGGGAAGAAATTTTTTCCCCTCCCTTTTCCGGGTTGCGTCTCGTCATAAAATATAGATTTAAATTGATTATTTATTTTTTAATTTATTTAAAGCGTCCTGAATTTTCTGCCTATCTATCTCTTCCAGGGCCCGATTGATGATTTGATTTTGTTTTTCTTTTAACAAATTTATCTCCTTTTCAAAATCCTGATAAATTTCCTTGATTCTTTTTATTCTAAAATTTATTTCGTCGTCTAAAATTTTGTCCTGCCACATAATTTATTTGCTTATTTTTTTGGCTAAATCTTGTATCTTTTCAATTGTTTCTTCGTCTATTTTATTTAATTTTTTTTCTTTTTCTTTCTCAATTTCCGCTAGAACCTTTTTAAATTCTTCGTCAATATATTGCGTTTCCTGTTGAAGGTACTTTTCTTCGAAAACATTAACCAATCTCTCTATTTGTTCAATGGACATTTGAGGCAAAATCGCCAGCCAAGAATTTTTAATTTCTTCCGACGCGTTCAAGGCGGAGATGAAAAAACCCAATTTTCTCCCTAAAAATTCAAAACTCTTCTTAAATTCCTCTGGAGAAATTTTTCTTTCTTTTTTAATATTGACCATATTTGATTGTTTATTTTCTTATTTATATTTAAATAATAGCATAAAAATGGCCTTTTGTCAATAGCCTTTTTTCATCTTTTTCCTTAAAAAAGCGGGAACATCCAGTTCGTTTTCGAAATTAAGCTCTGTCTCTTCATCCTTCGCTCCCTTCTCTCTAATTTCCCTCTGGTTTTCTTTTTTTTCTTGATAAACGTATATGTCGTTTTTCTTTATTATTCGGGGCAAAGAGGAGGCTTTTTCTCTTCCCCCTTCTTCCAAACCTTCCTGAAGCTTGTCTTTGCCCATGCTTTGGACAGAAAAACCATGAGTGCGGGATTGATTGAAACCCGTGGCAATTAAAGTCACTTTTATTCCGTCTTTTAATTTTTCGTCAAGCACGGCGCCGAAAACCAGCCTGGCTTTGGGGTTAATCTGCTTGGTAATGTTTTCGGCGATTTCATTGACTTCTGTCATCTTCAAATCCGAAGAACCGGAAACGATGAGAATAACGCCTGTCGCTCCTTTGGGAAAAACATTCATTAAAGGATTTTTCAGGGCATTCTTGATCGCTTGACCGACCCGGTCCTTGCCGGCAGCCGCGCCTACGCCTAAGAAGGTCTCTCCTCCGTTCCGGATAATCGGCTTGATGTCGGCAAAATCGACGTTAATCAGGCCCGGAATGCTAAAAATATCGAAAAACATCTGAATTCCCTGTTTGACTATTTCATCAGCAATGCTGAAAGCGTCCAAAATGGGAGTCGAGCGGTCAATGGCGTGCAAAAGCTTGTTATTTGAAATGACGATTAAAGAATCTACCCTATTGAGCATTTTTTTTAACCCCTGCTCCGCCACGGACCTTCTCTGGCTTCCTTCAAAAGTAAAAGGCTTTGTCACCACGGCAATGGTTACGGCCTTGGTTTGCCCGACCAGATCGGCGATGACCGGCAAAGCGCCGGTGCCCGTACCGCCTCCGAATCCGGCAGTCAGAAACAAAATATCCGCTCCTTTAACGGCTTCTTTGATTTCCCTGACGTTCTGTTCCGCTGCCTGTTGGCCCAAATCGAAATCTCCGCCCGTTCCCAGACCCTTGGTCAACGTCTTTCCGATTCTTATCTTTCTGACCGGCCCGCTCAAATCCTGTAAAGCCTGGTTGTCGGTATTGACGGCGATGTATTCCACGCCGGGGACCTTTTTTTGCACCATTCTTTTAACTGTTGAACAGCCTGCTCCGCCTACGCCCATCACCTTTATTTTCAAAACATTGTTCGTTTTCGCGTTGCTCTTCTTCATATTTTTGTCAAAAACACTTTTCATTATATCACAACGAACGATTATTGAAAGTGAAAGGGGAAAGGCAGAAAGAAAATAAAAGCCGGAAATAACATTCCTGCTTCGTTTCGATTATCCAAACCGATTATCTAGAGTATATACAACGATTAAATTACATCACAATACAAAATTGTAAATAACTTAATCTTTGGAGGGATTGAACCCCTACATAATTTCTTACAGGTGCGACCTGTAAGAAATGACAAAATCCAAAACCTCAATCTCAGCCGTTTCTGCGTTTTTCAAGAAATAAAAGGATAACAAAAATCAGGCCTAAAACAACGGCGCTGATGATAAAATAGGGCTTTAACCGATAAAAATCTATTGCTCCAGCCTCGCTCGCCAACAACTGAATTTGCCTTGCTTCTTCTTTTTTCTCCGGAACTTTAATCACAGAAATATCTTTGTCATTCCTGGGCAAAAGCCTTAGTTTATCATTATTTAAGCTTAAAATGCCGGTTATTTCAGCATTATCCCCTTCTTTAATTACCGACTTATCAATGTCAGTATATTCTTTAATATAAACTGTTAATTCACCTGTGTCGTCATTAATAAAAATTTCCTGGCCGGTTTTCTCAATTACCAATCCTTTTATTTTTATTAAATTTCCAAGAAATTGAGTATCTATAGCATTGATGGATAAGAATTTCGGCTCAATAACCACACCTCCATTCAATAACAGGATGTCCTCCTTTGTTTTAATTTTAATTCTTTTTTCTCCGTGCGATTGTGAAATTTCTCCCGTTACTGAAATCTTATCACCAATTTTCAATCCAGGAAAATCTTTGTAATAAGAATAAATCTGAATTCCGTCGAGATAAAAAATCTGCTTACCTAAAACGCCAGGTTCGACAATTACGATCCCCTGAACCTGCACTTTCTCTCCTGTTGATAAACTCTTGATTTCACTCGGAGTAGATCCAACTACTCCAAAAATCGGGGCCGGCCAAAGAATGGAGAAAACGAAAATCGACAAAAAAATTCTGATATTAACCTTCCTAAAAATATGGATTAACATTATTTCCGTACCTCAACCAATAGATTCCCTGCTAAAGAAGGAGAGACGAAAGTCATGAACTTTTTAACCATTCTTGAAAGATAAGAATCCGTAGGGATATCATAATTAAAATAAGAAACTTTGAAATTCTTGAATCCCGTTAATTTCATCAGCATTTCCAACTCCAGTGCCGAATATTCCCGCCAATGTCCACCCGGCGGTTCCTGAAGGGAAATATAAATATGGCGGTTAAATAAAAATCTTATCTTATTGCCCAATCGAAATAAATTTGGAGTGGTTAAAACCAAATTTCCCCCCGACTTCAAGACGCGATAAATCTCCTGAATAACCGGCACGGCATTGAAATTGAAATGTTCCAATGTTTCCGAAAAAACGATTACGTCGAAAAAATTATCCGGCCACGGTATCTTTTCTTTAGATAAATCGCATTGCCTCGAATCAATACCATATTCCAGCGCTCTTCTTTTAAGCCATGGTGTTTCTGTGAATTCTTTCAGGTCCAGGGTTTTAACGCGATATCCCATCATACTCGCCAGAGAAGATATATGAAGGTATGCCGAACCCACATCTAAAAGTTCCCGCCCTGTTTGTTCTCCCCTCTCTAAAAGAAAAAATAAAATCTTACTTATCAGCCGGTAACGATACTGATGAAAATTAAAGTACTCCTTTTCTCCATTATTCAAAGAAGTTTTTTCAATGAATTCCTGTAAAACATTGTTCATAATTTTATAGTTAAAGCGGATTAACTTGAATATTATTCCAATAAACAATAACGTGGCCATAACTGCCGGTCCAACCACCTAAACCTATATTCCCGCGAGTTAGTCTTGTGCCCGAATCTTCAACATCTATAATCGGCTCCATATCACCATTTAGATAAATCCTGATATGATCTCCTTGAACCATGATTTTTAAATGATATTCCTCTCCGTTATTGAAAATATCCGGAAAAGCGGAAACCTCCTCCAAAACGGCGTTGCCGTCATGCGTTGAAATTTTGCTTAAACTTAACTTGGGCGACCAACTCCATTGACCCATGAAGTCAAGGCAATAATAGTTCCCATCGTCTGCCCAGCGAAAAAAAACATAACGGTCAACGCCATCAATCAGTGTTACGTCTAAGTCAAGTTGGTAATCCTGCCAACTATAATCGCCAATGACGCTCCTTCCTAATTGACTTTGGTTATGCATTTCTAGGATATAGCTATTGTTTTCTACACGCCAAGCATCATCCAGACCGGTCTCTTGCCAGTTATCCGCCTGATTATCACTTAAATCCTCGTCTAACCGAGGCAAGGAAATTTCCGGTAAGGAAAGAGGTTCTGTTACCGACTTAATGGATACGTTATCAACCATCATTCCCCCACTGCCTTCGTCCCCTGACCAAACCGCAAAACCGATACGGCCGGAATCAATGGGGTCGACGTCAATATAATCAATCAATTCTTCTCCATCCAAATAAATTCGAATGTTGTCGTCCTGAGTAACTAAGGTTAAATGATATTTCCGATTTTCGTTGAAATATGCCTCCCCTGGTAAAGAATAAACGGCTAAATTGGTTGTTTGACCCAGAATCACCTTATTCAAATAAATACCGGGTGTTTGTGAATCGTACGACCAATAACCTTTAAAAATAATCTGGTAATAATTTTCCTGGGATTGGTAATGGAATAAAACTGACCGCTCTACTCCGGAATTAAAGGTTAAATCAACGTCAAACTGATAATCTTGCCAATCCGGGCTGCCAGCAATAGTTCGGCTATATAAGCTTTTCCCTAAAAAACTAATTTGATATTTCCCATCCTTGATCTGCCAAGCGTCGATCGGACAATCTCCGGACAAACAAATATCCGTTTCTCCCGTCTGCCAATTACAAGACAAACCATTATCAAAATTTTCTCTAAAAGGCAAGGAGATAATCCCTGGAATTGACAATGATTCTGATAAAGATTCGACTTTCACGTTGTCAATTCTCATTTCTCCATTGCCCTCGTCACCTGACCAGACCGCGAAACCAATGCGACCTTGCGGCGTAAGTTCATTAAATAATAAATCGACGTTAATTATTTTTTCGCCGTTTAAATAAACCAATAATAAATCATCTTCAACTCTGACAGTAAAATGGTACTTTACTCCATTATTAAAACTTGTTTCAATGGGGTAATATACCGAATCTAATGTCTCTTCTAGACCATTGACGATTCTTTTTAAACGAATAGCTGGTGTTTCCGAATCATACGACCGATAACCTATCAAGTTAAGATAATAATAATTTTCTTCATCTTGGTATCCAAAAAGTATACGGCGATCTGTTCCTTTATCTGAAAAAATGTCAAAGTCAAACTGATAATCAATCCAGTTTTCTTCTCCCGCCAAGGTTTGGGTATAAAAATTTTTGCCGTCAAGGGAAACCTGATACTTCCCGTCAATCAATCGCCATACTTTTGTTTCGCCTCCTCTTTCCCACCCAAAATCGTCATTATCCTCGAAATCATCCTCGAAAAAGATAAAAGGCTGTGTGGCTATCTTATATTCCTGAAAACCTGAAGATTCTCCGCAATTGCCGGCTCTATCGCAAGCGCGGATTTCAAATAAATAATCAGTTTTATCCTCTCCTCTTAAACCCAGAGTCACGCCAACTGTTGAAGTGACATGACCATTATTCCAATTATTATTCTTATCCCAAAGCTGGTAATAATTTAATCCTGATAAATTATCATCAACTTTATCCCAGGAAAGTGTAAAACTTAAATCATCGTCTTCTGTTTTCGTCTCTAATCCGGTTACTTTTTCCGGCGGCGTATTATCAAAAATGAAATCAACCGTTGAAGAGGTATTTTGAATATTGCCGGACAAATCAGTAGTCCGAGACCTGATAAAATAATAATCGTCTTCCAATAAAGAAACGGGTAGGTCAAAATGCCAAACGGATGTTGAACCGGTAGTGTGGGAATCTAAAATAGGTTCAAACCAAACCTGAGAATCAAGCCACGCCATCGTTGAGGTGGTATTACCGTCATCAAAATATTGCGTTCCTAATCCTTTTTGAATCTGAATTTCCAGTTTTTTAAGATTACCATTCGGAGAAATATTTCCTTCAATTGTTCCCGGCCAAGTATCCAGATTAAAAATACTTCCCGCGACCGGACTACTGATGGTGGAAGCCGGCAAGTCGGCCCCCTGTCCTGATTCCTGTTCCGATTCATCAGGTTGTTCTTCTGTTTCTTCCGGCTCCTCTTCTTCAAATGGTTCTTCTTGTTCTTGTTCCGAACTCTCGATCTCCCGACTATTGGAGTGTTTTGGCGTGCCGATGATTAAATTATTCTTGGCGTCCAAACCAAAAATTTCCTGACCGTTATTAGTCTGCCAGTTGATTGACCCCTCGCCGGAAACCAGAGAATTAACTCTTTCCATTGAGGCCTTAGTATCATTGTCGCCAACTGGCCAACCGAAGGAAAAATCAAATCCATCTATGATATTTCCCAAACCGTCTTTTAACTGCAAATATTCTCCATTATTTCTCAAAGCGCCGGTATAAATTTGGTCGGCTTCAATATTGTTGATAACCGTATCATCGGTCCTTTCTAAAAGCCAATAACTGTTAGCGGAAATTTGCCCGGATAAAATTATATCGATTATGCCGTCGGCTGTCTGTAAATGCCAGCCGGATAAATCTACCGAGTTGGATAAATTATTATAAAGTTCAATCCATTCATCGTTATGGTCGGCCTTAGTGCCCGCCCAAGCAATTTCATTAATGACCACGTCTAGAAAAGAATAAGATTGGTATTGCTCTTGTTGTTGTCCTTCTTCTGGTTGTTCCTGTATCTCTTCTTGTTCTGATTCAACTATCCATTGATAATCAATTATTGACGAAACGTTATCAGCACTATCAACGGCTTTAAGATAAAATAAATGTTTCCCTAAGGCAAGATTACCGTATATTTTGGGAGAAAAACAATTTTCCCAGCCATTGAGGTCTATTTTACAGAAAAAATCAACATTCTCATCGGCGGAAAAAACGAAAATTGCTTGATTTTCCGTGGTAGGGTTGTCTGGATAAGAACTTAAATCAACATTCGGCAAGATTATATCCGCTGGTTCCTCCTCTGCGTCGATAATCGCTTTTTTGCCGCTGTTTTCCTGACCGGGCGTTCCGCCAACGTACAAACTTGGCTCCCAGGTATTATCGCTCTTTTTTTCTATACTGTTGCCGTCGTCATTACCTCCCCATTCTTTTAAATAACTTATTTCATCTATTTCATTATTTCTGCCGTCTCTAATAATAATCGTTTCCGAAGTATTATTCAAAGAAAAAGAACTCTTAAAAAGGACTCCGTTGAAATCAGGATAATCAGCCAAAAATTGCTCCACGTCATCGCAGATAATCGCATAATTATTGGCTAATAACGATTCACTGCCTTTATTTAGAGTTAACCTGTGATTGGTTCCATTCTCATATAACTTCCAATTGGTCAAATCGATTGCCGAACTGCTGGGATTGTATATTTCTATCCATTCATGACCCGCGTCAGACCCGCCCGGGTTATACATGATTTCGTTGATTATTACATCCTGAAACGCATATTCCTGATAGCTTGACCCTCCGCCAGAGCTTGAAGGGCCGGAACTTGAAGAGGTTGAAGAGTCTGAAGAAGATGTTTCATTGTCCGTGGCCGAACTTTCTTCAATCAATGACACCGGCGGTGTTATTTCGTTTTGAGAACCGGGTGTTGGAGTAGTGGTTATAAACCAATCATTTTTATCGTTATCCGTATCCAGACTGTCTTTTCTGGCTAAAAATTGACTTTTGGCCGGCATTGGCGCATTATCGTCTACGTCACCGTCGTCGAAATTACCATAACTGATCTGATCAATAACCATATCTTCATGTTTCAGTCTGACAACATCGCCTGAATCATTCATATAAAAATCATAATTCTGTCCCTGATTGAGCACTAGATAACCGAACGGCGGCAGAACCAAACCTTTTAGATTCTTCGTAGAAACATTATCTTGTATCTTCCATTGGTCGAGGTTTATAGATTGATTTGTCTTATTATAAAGCTCAATCCATTCTCCCGCGGTTTCTTCTAAATGAACCGCCAATTCATTGATTATCACGTCTCCAGAGGAATATTGAATCAAAGGCGGTTCTTCTTGCTCTTGCTTTTCTTCTAATTCGTCGTCGTCTTCTTCATCGTCTTCTTCCCGCTCTTCCTTAATTAAAATCTCTTTTTTATCCTCTTCAATGGGAATATCTATTATTTTTAGCCATTCCTTCGCTTCCAGCTC
>Ga0172371_10006260_pt1 | contig 17385 bp, 16 predicted proteins | sample Lak12m_FD_114543 | JGI IMG/M metagenome (GOLD analysis project Ga0172371, IMG submission 114543) | Freshwater microbial communities from Kabuno Bay, South-Kivu, Congo - kab_022012_12m | ecosystem: Environmental > Aquatic > Freshwater > Lake | place: Democratic Republic of the Congo: South-Kivu...
CCCACAAGCGGAGAATCGGGCAGGATGCAGGACACCGCCTGGCGCTGCATGTTCGAACCCATCAAGGCCCGGTGGGCGTCATCGTGTTCAAGAAAAGGAATGAGCGAGGTCGCAATCGAAATACACTGCTTGGGCGATACGTCGACATAGTCAAGTTTTTGAACTTCAATGATCGACGGCTTGCCTTTCACGCGCGCCTCAACTTTTTCATCTAAAATATATCCTTCTTGATCAATATCAATATCAGCATGGGCAATGCTTTTTCGATCTTCAACTGTGGCATTGAGATAGTCAATTTCTTTTGTGACAAAAGCCCGTCCATTCTTCACGGTCACTTTCCGATACGGTGTTTCCAAAAATCCAAATTCGTTGATACGAGCATAGCAGGACAAATGGTTCACAAGCCCGATGTTCGGACCTTCCGGCGTCTGCACCGGGCAGATACGACCATAGTGCGACTGGTGAACATCGCGCACTTCGAAACTGGCTCGTTCTCGTGTGAGTCCCCCGGGTCCCATCGCTGAAAGACGCCGCTTGTGTTCAAGTTCGGCGAGAGGATTGACCTGATCCATGAATTGAGAAAGCTGCGAAGAAGCAAAGAATTCCTTCACCGCCGCCGCGACCGGACGCGAGTTGATGAGCTGTCCCGGGACAACTGTCGCCAAATCACAGGTACTCATCCGGTCTTTAATATTCCTCACCATGCGCGCCAGTCCCGCCCGAAATTTGTTCTGAACCAGTTCGCCCACGCAGCGCACGCGGCGATTTCCCAAGTGGTCGATATCATCCGGTTCGGCCATCGGGTCGTTGTTGAGCCGGATCACTTCCTTGATGATCAAAACCAGGTCTTCAGGGCGCAAAATACGATGCTCTTCATCATTCGGCGCGTCAACTTCCAAGCGCTGGTTGAGCCGGTAGCGACCAACCTTCCCAAAGTCATATCTTTCAAAATTGAAAAACATTGATTCAATCATCTGCTTCGCGTTTTCAACCGAAGCCAGATCTCCCGGCCGGATTCTCTTGTATATTTCTTTGAATCCGTCTCCTTGCGTCTTGGCAGCGTCCCTTTCAATCGTCGCTTCGACAAAATTCGTCTCACCATTGTTCACATCGGCAAAAGTTTTCACGATTTCCGCGTCACTCACAACACCAAAAGCTCGCAGAAGAGAGGTCACGGCCACTTTTCTTTTGCGGTCTATTTTCACCCAAAGGGCTCCATCCAGATCCGTTTCCATTTCAAGCCACGCTCCGCGGTTCGGAATGATTTTCGCGCCAAAGAGCTTCTTGCCTTTCTGATAGTCCATCGTGAAAAACACCCCCGGGCTGCGGATCAGCTGGCTCACTACGACCCTTTCCACGCCATTGATCACAAAAGTTCCCCGATCGGTCATGATGGGAAGATCGCCGAGATATACCTCTTGCTCCTTGATCTCACCGGTCTGCTTGTTGAGAAGCTTCACAATCGAGCGAAGCGGCGCCTCATATGAGATGTTTTTTTCCTTGGAAGTTTTTTCGTCGTATTTCGGCTCGTCCAGATAATATTCCCCGAACGAGAGTTCCAGATCTTTTCCGGTGAAATCGCTGATCGGATTCACCTCATCGAGAAGTTCGCGCAACCCGTCCTTCAGAAACCAATCGTACGAAACTGTTTGTGTTTCGATCAGGTTCGGCAGGGAAACCATCGGAAGCTGTTTGAAAAATTTCCTCTTTTTGAGAGAGGACTGCGGGCTAAAAGACTCTTTCACCCCGAGAGTTTTCGCCTCTTGCGACATAAAAGACACGCCACTCTCCAATCAGCGCTTCGAAAATTTCTGGGAAGCGGCTGATTTTGGCTAAGTGGTTTATTAGAAGTATTTAATTATTCTCGTTTGCTTTTTCCAATCCCCCAAAGTTATCTATATCGTAATGTCTACTCTAGCACAGGTGTTTTTATTTGGCAAGTCGGTAGTGAAAACTTGACTGGCCTCCGGCCAATGGCGACGAAGTCGGGTCAAATTTCTACTACCGACCCGATATTCAGCGTCTTGAAAGCAATATCCGCGATCCGATAGGTCGTCCATTTCTGCGGCACTTCACTTATTATATTGCAGCTTTCAATCTTGTCAAGGGCTATGTCATTTTTTGTCAAGATCTTATCCAAATTCACCAATAATTTCCGCGATAAATCATTCCGATCCTGCCACTCCAGGCAATCAATCCTCTTTTTGGCCGAAATCAAGCAAAGTTTTATATAATTGTTTTCTTCGATGTAGAGTTTTATTGTCATTATTGGGGAACACTCAAGAATTATTTTCAATTATCCCTATGAGTTGACTGTGCAATTCAGGCGATGCCGCGAGGAATGTAAAATTATCTTGCGATTGAAGAATAGCTTTTGAATAATCGATTCTCTCTCCAAAAAAGTCAGTATATACTCCACCTGCTTCCTCGATGATAATTTGTTGAGCCACATTGTCCCAAATCTTGCTTGTGCGATTCAGAAACGCTCCATAATTTCCCCGAGCGACCATTGATATATCAAAAACGCTGTTGCTGGTTCTGAGGTTTCTGATATTCAAAATTATTTCAGCCAATAATTTGCATTCTTCTCTGGTAAACTCTGGATTTTCTTGATGCCCATCAATTCCATAAGCCACCAAGGAATTTTTCAAACTTTTTTCTTTACTCACCTCTATTTTGTTTCCATTGCATAAAGTCCCGCGTCCCTTTTCAGCTGTATAAATCTCCGAAAAGCTGGGTAGCGCTATACCTCCAGCAATTGGTTCGTCATTCATCAAGAGACCAAGCATTATTCCGTATAGAGGCACCCCATTGGCAAAATTGCTCGTGCCGTCTATCGGATCAATAACCCAAGTGAAATTGGATTTGGTATTGATGACACCTGCTTCTTCATCAATGATGTTGTGTTCCGGAAATTTGTTTTGAATTCTTCTGATTATCGTTTGCCCTATCTTCAAATCAGTTTCGGTCAAAACCTGATTGTTATCCCCCTCTTTTGTTGTGCCTGTTACTTTTCCAAAACTATCTCTTGCAATCGCAGAAGCCTCCTTCAGGACATCAATAATAAAATCTCTATAATTCATAATATTTTTGATAATTTTACAGATTCATTATAGCACACAGAAGGCAGAATCCATCGCGGTTCTGCCTTTTTTCTTTTTTAAGGCCGGGCCTTAAAAAAATAATTTTTCATTTTTTCAACTTCTTCCGCGCTGCTCCCAACTTGAAGTTTTCGCCCGAGACAACTTTCCTTCCGGTTTTTTGCTCAAGGTCAACCCGTGCCCGTTTGGCAATGCGTCCGCCACGCCGAGCGGGAATCTTGTTTTTCTTGAGACCGACCGCTTGTTCGACTTCAGCGATCTGACGGGTTGAAAGTTCGGCAAGTGCCGTGAAAACCAGTTCCGCGTCCGACATATGATCGCGCAGGCTTTCAGTTTTCAGGCTTTTGAGATTTTTGTGTTCTTTGACAGACAAGTCCGACCATTCTTCGTGAATGATATTCGTAAGAATTGCGTATTCGTCTTTCTCTTTCACTTCATGATCGCGCCAATAGTCCGTGAGTTTGTTTCTGATCTCCTGCCCCATCATTCTCTGCTGGATCCATTTTTCGTTCCGGCCCATTTTTCGCCAATAATCCCGGCTGCGGTTGAGCGCTCGCTCGGGATCGTTCATCTCTTCCGTTCTTTCATATCCGACTTTAGCCAACCATTTTTTGAACGGTTCAGCCCTTGGCGACGGAACTGATTGAATAATACGAAAAACCGTTTCCACATCCGCCGCATCAGACAAATAATATTTTCCGTCACTCGCCACAAATTTCAGTTGTACGATTTTTTCGTACACCTGGCTTCCCTCTTCTAACAATTTTCTTTTCAGATCGCTCCAGTACCTTTTTGGAATGGTACTCTCGGTTAAAATTTCAACAATATCCACCACAGAGAAATACCATTTCTCTTCTTTTTCATTCCAATGCCGGCGGATTTGTTTACCCTCAAAAAGGGCAATTCTTTTTTCCTCCTTTGTTTTTTTCATATCGATACCTTAATGATTATTTCACGTTTTCCCAAATCACCTCAAACAGACTTTTTTGCGTGTCAAAGATTTTCTTGCTTTCGATGATAATCGCCATCTCTTCGTCATACGAAACAAACCCGACTTTGTCTTTCGCATAAATCACCATCTCGATTTCCATCTGAAATTTTTCCGACGGAACAAATTTGGCTTGAGATAAATATTCTTCTACACGAGGAGCAATCGATCTCAATTCCGGGATGTCCCGAAACAAGATTCGGGCCCAGATCTTTTTTTCCTTTCGTTTGGGCATGAAATAGTCTGTGAAATATTCACCCCAATTCCAAAATTTTTCGTTGAACGTGACCAGTGTTTCACTGTCGGGATAGTTCAAAACATCACCGAACACTTCTTTGTACGCCTCTTTACCTTCGAAATATCTGATTTTTGGCTTTTTATCGATCAGATTCGTGAAAGCCAAGAGTTCTGGCATAACCTTTTCAACGCCCCTTTTCTTTTCCTCGAGCATTTCGGCAATTTTCTTGGGATTTTCGGCATAGCACACCAGCATATTGTCGCGATGCGCCACACTCATCAGCCCTTTTTCCTTCAAAGACTCAACTTCGAGATACGTTGTTGTCCTTTTCACGCCGGATTTCTTCGCCAGACGATATACGCTCGTTTCGCCCAATTCCAAAGCCGCCAAATACACTTTGGCTTCGTTTTCGTTCAAACCGGCGTTTTTTAGAGCATCTAATGTCATATCGTATCTCCCCCTTTAATAAAGGGGGATTAAGGGGGATTTTATTACCCGATTTCCCATAAATCCCTCTCCAGCTCTCCCTTTTCGAAAGGGAGAGAGATAAACTGTCATCATTTATGACGTCAATACTATTATAGCATACTCTGCAATATTATGCAATACACAAGCCATTATATCCGATTGTTTCATAAAACAATATGGGCTTATTGTCTCTTTCTATGGACTATTCACTCCGAAAATGATATACTTGGCTGTTACGATGAGAAACCGAAAAGGAATCAACTTGTAACATCAGTTCTTTGAAACAAGGGATTGAAAAAAATACAGGCCAAGGGCCAAAAAGGAGAATAACATGACATATCTTGGAATGATGACTGATGGGACTTTCTTTGTTGAAATCAAGGGGAAAGTTTGGAAAGGCCATGGTAGTCATAATCCTCAAGTTTGCGCCTCGTGTTGCATGTCAGATGAAATTCGGCGAAACATGAAGAAGACGGACTTTATCTTCGCGAATGGTATGAAGAAGCCTTCCAAAAAGGAATGGAAAGAAGCCTTGATTCTACACCGAGAGACAGTCTGCGAATTTAACAAGCAATTTTAATCGATTGCCCAGCCCAGCATATGCATCCGCATATTGCTGGGCTCCCTTTCTGAAGTCATTTCAGCGCAAAGTGGCTTCAGAGATGGGAAAAAGTTCTTTTAAAATATAATATAAGGAGAAAAAAATGAGCACCGAAAGGTTAACTGCTAAGGAAAAGCAGCAAGTGATGGACTACGTGAAGAAACTGAACCTGAATTGCCCTTTCCCCGAATATGAATCCTATAGTTCTCCCTCTTCGCATTGCGCGTACGTAGATATGTACAGCTCGATGCACTACGAATTATCTTCGGTTTTCAAAAAAATCAAAGATAAACCCTGGAGATTTGTCGTGAACCGTCCCTTGGCAAGAAACTTGGAGAAGTTGTTTATCGTTGGATACCAATTGTCCGCGGTTCATGATGAACTTTACAAGACAGATGGCATCATGACGTATATGCACCCCAGCGGCCATCGTAACTGGTTTCATGGACCTTTTCCCGGAGGTTGGAATACTTTCGCACTTGTTTGGGATTGGAAAATACCTCACGAATCTCATCACTGGACACTTAGGAGGACAGACTCAAAAGAGACAAATTGCTCGTTGAGGCCTACGAATCCTACGTGAGTGTTTTCAGAGAATACTACCCAAATGGCTGGAGCCCCGCTTCGGAAAAGAAAGACTCTTTTCACGAAGATCTTAAAAAGCTTCATGCAACCTTGAAAAATATTTTGCTCCAAATAATCGGCAGAATCGAGAAAAAATTGGCTAAACTCTAGCCACCCCCAAAGGCAGATCCCATCGCGGTTCTGCCTTTTTTCTTTTGTGCACCAAAGACATCAAATGTCTACGATTAGAACATTTGATGTCTAATTTGTGGCGTTTTCCCTGCGGTATGCTAATATCAAATCAGCCGAAAACCCTATGTTCAAATCAAAATTTCTCAAAAACAACTTTATTTTCATCTCCGGGACGCTGATTGGCAGCCTTTTGGGCTATGCCTTCCATTTTGTCGTTTCGCGGCAGATTTCCGTCGCGCAATACGGCGAACTGCAAAGCCTCCTGTCGATCTCCATCATCTTTGGCGTTTTCAATTCCGCGCTTGGCTATTTCGCCATCAGACACACTGCTGTTTTTGCCGCTCACGATGACCATGCGGCCAATCTCGGCTTCGCCGCGTATCTCCAAACCAAAGTTTTCAAGCTTACATCGGCCATGCTTGTCGTTTTGATCATCGCCAGCCCCTTGCTCGCCCAAGCCCTCCATTTCTCAAGTTATGTTGGCTTTGTCATCATCAGTTTCGCGACATTTCTTTCGAGCATGACCGTTCTATACTCCGAGATCTTGCGAGGATGGAACAAATTTTTTCTGCTGACAATGATTGGAATCGCGACGGCTCTCGCGAAACTGCTTTCAGGCGCCATATTGGCATTTTTGTCGCATAATACAGCCGCCGTTTCTGTTTCTTTTTTGATCGCCGCCATCATCAGTTGGCAACTGTCAAAACATTGGTCAAAAGAAAAAGTTGGTAGTAGAAACACTGATGATACCAAAATAGATTGGCCCGCCAGCAACGCTTCGCGTAGCGATGCGGGCTGGAAAAACAAATATTTTTCCGAAATAAATATCCGAAAATCGGCCGTCCATATTTTCTTTTTTTCTCTGACGCTCATTCTCGTTTCAAATCTTGATGTCCTCCTGGTCAAATACTTTTCCTCCGCCGAGACGGCCGGATATTTCGGCGCTTTCGGACTCTTGGGAAAAATTGTTCTTTGGCTCAATTTGCCCGTGGTCGGGGTGCTTCTTCCGGAGGCTTGCTCCGACGGCCATCTGGGAAAAAGACCGGCAAAAAATCTCTTGAAATCATATGGCTTGATGACAATCATCGCGCTTGGATTGATCGCCTTTTATTATGCCGCGCCAAACTTTGTCGTCAATATATTCTTCGGAAACAAATATATTTTTGACACCCAAATCCTCTGGCTATTCGCGCTGATGTCATATCTGCTTTCCATCCTGACGCTCGAAGCCAATATGGCTTTTGCCAAGCGCGATTTCCGAGTGATATATTTCCTGGCAGCCACCGTGATCCTGATGGTTGCAGGTATCTCCAGGTATCACGCGAGCCTCCAGCAAATAGCCCTCGCTTTTTCAGCGTCATTCTTCATCGGTTTTCTGCTTGTCTTTGGCTTGAATCTAGCTCATGAAAAGCGCAGACTAAGTTCGATTCAATAATTTTCCGTATATCGCAATGACAAGGTACAGCTTCATCATCCCAGTCAAAGAAATCAACAAATATGTCAGAGAATCAGTCCCGGCGATTCTTTCGCTTAGTCAGGATGATTTTGAGATAATCGTTTATCCGGATGTTATCACAAATGATTCCTGGCCCAAGACGCGCCAAATTGCAAGCGGCGCAGTCGGACCGGCCGTGAAAAGAAATTTGGCCATCCGCGACGCCAAGGGTGAAATATTGGTCTTCATTGACGACGACGCCTATCCAAAAAATGATTTTCTGAAAATTCTGGAAAAAGATTTCGAAGACAAGCATATCGTCGCTGTCGGTGGACCAGCCGTGACCCCCAAAGAAAGCAAATTTTGGCAAAAAGTAAGCGGCGCGACATTTTTGAGTTCCCTTTCAGGCGGCTTTCCGGAAAGATACCGCCCCGTCGGAAAGAAAAAATTCGTGGCCGACTGGCCGAGCGTAAATCTCTCCATCCGAAAAAATGTTTTTGATGAACTCGGCGGCTTTGGCGGAGACTATTGGCCGGGCGAAGACACAAAACTTGGATTTGACCTTCTGATGAAAAAAAACATCCGCATTCTTTACGACCCGGAGCTTGTCGTCTTTCATCACCGGCGCGAAGGACTGGGAAAACACGTGAAACAAATCAGCGCCTATGGCCTTCACCGCGGATTTTTCGCCAAAAGATACTCCAAAACTTCTTTCAATTGGAGGTATTTCATGCCAAGTCTGTTTGTTTTGTTTATCATTTTCGGAGGCGCGCTCGCTTATTTTTCGAAAACATTTCTCGACCTCTATATTCTTGGCTGGATCGTCTATCTGGTCGCTATTCTCAATGCTTTTTATGACATCTATCGCCATGAAAAAAATATTTTGGTAACCCTGGCCGCTTCCTACTATATTTTCCTCACCCATATTTTCTATGGACTCCGATTTTTGCAGGGACTCTTATTTACAAGAGAATTAAAAAGTAAATTGAGATAGAAAATAGCTCTCTCCCTTTACTAAAGGGAGAGCTGGAGAGGGATTTCTGAAATACAACGTTATAAAATCCCCCTTAGTCCCCCTTTAGAAAAGGGGGAAATCGAGAAAAAAACTATGAAAAAATCAAAAGTATCCATTTCCTATCCCCCACTAAATTCTAAAAAGGGCGTTCCTCTTCTTTCCCAGAACCGCCAGTTCCAGTGGTTTTCTGATCCAACGTATATCTATCCGGTGATCCCGGCCAGCGCCGCGACATTATTGAAAGCCAACAGCTACGAAGTTTTTTGGGACGACGCCATTGCCGAAGGCTTGACCTATGAACAATGGCTGGAAAGAATAACCAAAGAAAAACCGGACTTGATAGCTATTGAAACAAAAACGCCCGTCATCAAACGCCACTGGAAAATTATCGAGGATATAAAAAAAGGAAGTTTAGGATGGAATCCGAAGTTTGTTCTCATGGGTGATCACGTCACCGCTCTTCCCGAAGAATCGCTCGCAAATTCGAAAGTTGATTTCGTTCTCGCCGGCGGAGATTATGATTTTTTGCTTCTCAAATTGTTAAAAAGCCTAAACGCGCCAGCTAATCAAAGTATTCCTCGTATAGTCCGCGAGGAAAAGCGGCATTCTCTTGACGAACTTCCGCCAATCGACCGCGAACTGACAAGGTGGCAACTCTATGCCGAAAAAAACGGCAATTTCAAATACACCCCTGGAACATACGTGATGAATGCTCGGGATTGCTGGTGGGGAAAGTGCAGTTTTTGCTCTTGGACGATCATGTTTCCTGGTGAAAAATGTCAGACGCGCTCGGCCGGGAAAGCACTCGATGAAATTGGCGGGCTAATCGAATTGGGCGTACGTGAAATTATGGAAGACTCCGGCACGCTCCCGATTGGAAAATGGCTCGAGGATTTTTGCCGCGGGATGATTGAGCGAGGATATAACAAGAAAACAAAGATCAGCTGCAATATGCGCCTCAACGCGATCAAAGAAATTGAAACTTATAGACTGATGAAAAAGGCGGGATTTCGAATGATTCTTTTCGGCCTCGAATCGGCAAATCAAGAGACACTCGACCGAATAAATAAAAATTTGCGCGTCGAAGAAATCGAACCGGCTCTCAAGATGTGCAAATCCGCCGGCCTCGAGCCGCACATCACCGTGATGGTCAGCTATCCTTGGGAAACAAAAAAGGACGCGCAAAACACTCTTGATTTTGTGAAAAGATTGTTCCGAAAAGGTTACGTTGATTCTCTTCAAGCGACGCTCGCCATTCCCTATCCCGGCACCCCACTCTACAAATACTGCAAGGAAAATAATCTACTCCTCACTGAAGACTATGACTGTTTCGATCAGCGCGAACCGGTGATGAAAACCCAGCTTTCGGAAAAAGAGCTCAAAAAAATGATCGGAAAACTTTACCGATCATTCATCACTCCAAAATTTTTTTGGAGCAAAATCAAAAATATCCGAAATTTCAGCGATCTGAAGTTTATGGCTCAAGCCGGCAAAAAAGTCCTAGGTCATCTCACCGATTTTTCTTGATTATTTTCTGTTGCCCTGAATATATTTCAAAGCGCTTTCAAGATTTTGGTCCCCGGGATTTATTTCGAGGGCTTTTCTTATGTTCTCTTCCGCGAGATCATATTGCCCGGAATTGAAATAGATCGCGGCGAGATTTTGGTATGACTGCCAAAGATTCGGGTTGATGCTCAAGGCTTTTTGATAATTTTCCACGGCAAGGTCGAGCTGACCCATCTGTTGATATGTGTTCGCGAGATTGTGATAGGCGTCGGCATAATTTGGGTTGATCTCGATCGCCATCTTGAATTCCTGTATCGCCCGCTGCATATCTCCCTGCCGGGCATAAACATCCCCCAGATTGTTGTGAATCTGCTGGCCGGAGGGCGCGACTTGGGCCGTGGCGATCCACAGCGTATCCTCGCTTTTCCAATCTTTGTTGCGGATGATTGTCCGGACGGAAAGAGTTGCGATGATGACAACCAGCGCAAAATAGCCAACCATTTTCGCGTTTTCGTTGAGCTTGAGAAGCTTGTCAAACAGCAAAGCAACAACCACTATGATTCCCAGCGTTCCGAGATAGACATACCTTTCCGCCACGATCCAGGAAATTTTGAAGGGCGTGAGCGTCGGCAAAAGGGTGATGACGAAGAACACCAGCCAGAAAAAAATATTTTTGTTTTTGCGCCAGCTCCAAACAACCGCCCCCAGAAAGGCAAGCAAAATCAGGACAAAGGCAACATATTGTCCTTGCGTGAACGCCATCTCCGTCTGATACAAAGTCAATTTTGCCGGCCAAAAGATGAGTTTCAAATATGTTCCGATCGCCACAGGGATCTGGACCAGTGGATTATACATTCCTCCTCCCTGCTGATAGCTCATTGTTTCGACACCACTCACTCTCGAGCCGATCTTTGAAACATAAAGGATCGCCAAAAAAATGCCGATTGAAAAAAAAGGCATTACTTTTTTCCAGTTGTGTTTGAGACTGCCGAAGGAAAATTCATAAAGCGCGAAAACCAAAAAAAGCGCCATGGCTTTTTCAGAAGCAAAAATCGACAAAACAAAAAATAGGATTGAATAGCGAAAATATTTCTTGTCGCTTTCGGAAAAAAGATAGAAAAGAAAGGAAAGAAGAAAAAAGAACGCGGATATCGAATAAGGACTTCCTGAAATCCAGGCCACCGACTCAATGAGAATCGGATGAACCGCGAAAAGTGCCGCGGCAATGACCGCGATGCGCTTGTTCATCGACAAGGACAGCAAAATATATATCAAAAACACGCATCCGAGATGGAAAAAGATATTGATCGCGCGAAAAGTGAAAGGATGCATGCCGCCAATGTGAAAAGCAAAGAACTGGAAGAATCCCGGGAGAGAAAAATGAAGAGGGCTGGCGAAGACGGTCGAGAATTTGCCGACGTTCTCGTTTTTTGCGAAGCCGGCAATATCGTCCGAGACAAATCCGTTCCCAAAAGAGTTGGCATATGCCGCGAGAACCAACAGGGCGAGAAATGCCAGCGTCAGGCGATTTTCACTGAAAAAATTCCAAAAGCTGAATGGAGCGCCCGTTCCGCCGGAATCTGATCCGGCCTCAAACCGACTTTTCAAAAACCTCTCGTATTTTTCCGACGGCCATTTTTTCTTGAGATAATCCAAGATTTCTTCTTCCGAAGTTCCGATGTTGGCTGCAATATCCGCCAAAGGAATCTTTCTCAGCTTTTTTTTGATATATTGTTTTTGTCGGTAGTCGAGTGGCATAAAAGTTCTGATAATTTGGATTCTGCGTCAAATACATTATACTATGAATAACGATAATCTTAAACACGCCCTATGCTGGTTTCTGTCATCATCAACACGAAAAACGAGGAGAAAAACATTGAAAAATGCCTGAAATCCGTCATTGGTCAGTCTTTCCCGGCCCAAAATTTTGAAATTATCGTCATAGACAACAATTCAGACGACAAAACCAAAGAAATAGCCAGAAAATACACTGACAAAGTTTTCAACCGGGGACCGGAAAGATCCGCCCAAAAAAACTTCGGCGTGCGCGTCTCGAAAGGCGAATATTTTCTTCACCTTGATGCCGATATGACGCTGAGCGACAATGTCTTGATCGAGTGCGCCGAAAAAGTGAGAATCAGAAAGGATATAATTGCCCTGTATATTCCAGAGATCGTCACAGGAAAAAAATATTTTTCAAAAGTGAGAAGATTTGAACGGTCATTTTATGACGGAACCCCTATTGACGGGATTCGCTTCATCCACAAAGAAAAATTTCTTGAATCCGGCGGCTTTGATGAAAATCTTTATGCCGCGGAAGATTGGGACCTCGACAAACGACTCAAAAAAATGGGGAAATTTGATATCATAAAAAGCCCGCTCTATCACAACGAATCGGAATTCAATCTCAAAAATTATCTCCGGAAAAAAGCCTATTATTCCCAAAATCTCGACGCCTATATTGCAAAATGGGGAAAGAACGATCCGGACATCAAAAAACAATTCGGATTTTATTATCGATTTTTTGGCGTATTTATCGAAAATAGCAAGTGGCAAAAACTTTTGCGGCATCCTTTTTTGGCCGGAAGCATGTATTTCTTGAGAATTTTGGTGGGAATAAAATTTTTGACAAGATAGAAACGTAAAATTTCAGAAATATTTTTGCGCAGTATTGTCCGCTTGCGAGCACGGTCTCCGACTTTACGTCGGAGTCGTAAACGGACACCTACAACGAGCGATTCGCCGGAATCGCGAGTGGTGCGCAAAGGTATTTCTGGAATTCAAAACCAAACAATGAACCCAAAATTCAGCATCTTGATCCCAGCCTGGAACGGCGCCGAAGTGATCGGTGACACTTTGCGCAGCCTCCTTTCGCAAAGTTTTCAAAATTTTGAAATCATTGTTCAGGATGACGCGTCAAGCGACAATACTGTTGAAGCAATCAAATCACTCGATGATTCGCGCATAAAAATATTCAAGAACGAAAAAAATCTCGGCTATTCCCGAAATCTCGAGAGTTTGAGCAAAAAAGGGACGGGGGATATCATCTATTTGATGGGCCAGGACGATATCTTGGGCGAGGACGCGCTCAAGAACACGTATGAGGCATTCCAGATCTCGGATGATATCGGCGCCGTCGCCCGACCCTATTTCTGGTTCGATGAAAAAATAACCAAACCCGTGCGAGCGACGGGAAAATTGAATCCAAATAAAGACGAAATAGTCCGCATCACCGATAATTTCGAGAGGATAATTCTGACTATCGACGTCGCCGGTCAGCTTTCAGGACTGGCCATGCGAAGAAAGTTTTTGGATACGCCCTTTCATCAAGATATATTCCCTTGCCATGTCTATCCTTTCGCTGCTATTCTCAAAAAACACCCGATCGTGTTTTTGAAAGACTACAACCTCGCCGTCCGCATCCGTTCCAGCCAGTGCCGGAGCGTGTCGTCAATATATAGCAAATCACCGGTCCAGAGCTGGGTTGATTTCGCGAATAATATATTTCCGGAAAAAAAATTTCAAGATTTGAGAAAATATTTCATCAAAAATTATGTCGCCAAAAACTATGTCGGCTTGGTCCAGATCCGAAATTATGCAAGATATAGATATTTGCTCCGGGAAATTTGGATGCTTCTCAAGCACCGCTGGGAAAACATTTACAGCCCCTCTTTTTGGTTCTTCAGCTTGGGATGCCTTGTCACTCCCCTGTTCATTCTCATCCCGCTTGTCGACTGGTATAAAAACAGAATAAACTCAAGGAGATTTAAACATATAAAATTCAGATATCAACTGTGAATGCCCTAATTTATAAATTGCACGAATCCCGATTTCTGGGTCGAATATTTCATACGGTGATTTATTGTCTCCAAAAAGAATTGAAGGGCTGTGAAAGCGTTCTGGATCTGGGATGCGGACCTTCTTCACCTATCAAATACTGCAAAAATATCAGCCGCAGTATCGGAGTGGAAGCTTTTGGGCCCTATTTGAAAGAATCAATGAGGCAAGGCATACACAATGAATATCTTGAGAAAAAAATTGAGGAAATTAACTTTCCGGAAAACAGTTTTGACGCGGTGATTCTTGTTGAGACTTTGGAACATTTGTCGGAAAAAGATGGAATTGAAATAATTGAAAAATCAAAAAAATGGGCCAAAAAGAAGATAATTATTACCACCCCGAATGGATTCATCTCTCAAAAAGAACTTGACGGCAATCCGCTGCAAAAGCATCTTTCCGGATGGAATCTCGAAAAGATGCAAAAATTGGGTTTTCACTGTTGGGGACTGGCTGGTCTCAAATCCTTGCGGCAGGAAGTCCCGGATTATTCAACGGGAGAAGATCTGACTGCGGCGATCAAATATAGACCTGGATTATTTTGGTTCTTAGTGGCAACTGCAAGTCAATTATTGACATACTATATGCCAAGCCTCGCCTTTGAAATATTTTGCGTAAAAAACATATGAAGACACTAAACAAAATTATTGGACACTTCATTTCTCTTCCTGCCAGAATCAAGGGGATGAAATTTGGAAAGAAAAGTTTCATCGGACCAGGCTATGATATAAAACCAATTCTCAGGGGAGTTGTACTGGGAAATAATGTCGTTATCGGCAAGAATGCGTGGTTTGATATTTCAAGGTACACGAAAGATGGCCGAATATTCATTGATGATGGCACTCAAATTGGGCGCAATGCAGTCATCTCCGCGTGCAAAAATATTTCAGTCGGGAAAAAATCCCTAATATCATACAATGTCACTATTGTCGACCACGATCACGATATTTTCAACCCGGATATTTCCCCGATGGATGCCGGAATAACTGAAGGAAAAGAAATAATTATTGAAGATGAATGTTTTATTGGCGCCCATTCTTTTATACTCAAAGGAGTGCGTCTTGGCAGGCACTCCGTGGTTGGCGCCAACAGCGTTGTGACAGATTCTTTTCCGGCGTATTCCGTGATTGCCGGTAATCCGGCAAAAATAATCAGGATGCTAAAAACAACTTAACAGATTATGGAAACAGAAATGGGTCTCAAGATATCTGTCGTGATGCCGGTGTATAACGGCGAGTCAACCGTCGAAAAAACCTTCGAGAGCCTGCTTATTCAATCAAAAAAATTTGATGAACTTGTCATTGTTGATGATGGCTCAAAAGACAAATCGGTTGAATGCTTGAAAAATTTTTTAGATGAGCGGACGGAATATAAATTGCTCCAAAATGAAAAACAGAGGGGGCTCGCGGCGGGATACAACAAGGGAACAAAGGCCGCGAAGGGCGATCTGCTAGTTACTCTTCATCAGGATATAATTTTGGAAAAAGATTCATTGGAGAAACTGGTCGAGCCGTTTCACGATGAAAAAGTCGTTGCCGCAAGCCACATTGTCTCACACCCCCTCGAGATCTGGAGCAAATACAATTTTTGGCAAAAATGTTTTTTTGCCCGGTTGGCTGGCAGAGATTTTTCCGGGATTGACGGAAAATTCGATTGTTTTCGGAAAAGCGCGCTGGAGAAAATTGGGCTTTTTGACGAAGTTCATTTTCGGACAGCTGGTGAAGATGGAGACATAGTGAATAAACTAAAAAAAATTGGAAAAGTGGCCGGTACAAAAGCGAAAATAATTCATCTTCACAAAATTGATCCGGGCTTCAGCTGGAAAGACATCGTCTACAAGCAAAAGCAATACTCCGAAGCTCAGGGCGCGCTTTTGGCGCGAGGGAGAATACGAAGCGCCGGTTCATTCGTCAAAGCATTTTTTCGCGAGTTATTGATAATATTTTTATTTGTGCCATATGCGACTTATTTGGCAATGGCCCTGATAGTCGTTTACGCCATCTGGTTCACGAAAATTGTTTATCTGAAGGAATACAAAAATCCTAGAATTCTGATCCTGCCCTTTCTGAATATTTTTTTGCTATTTGTCAGTTTTGTTTACTCATTTAGGGGAATGCTATATGGAAAACAAAGAGTATAAACCGGGGACGGGAGACCTCGTCAGCATAGTGTTGACCAATTATAATAGAGAAGATTTTATATTGGAACAGCTCGATAGCATAATCGCCCAAACCTATCGAAACTGGGAATTGATAATCATAGATGACTGCTCAACTGATGCTTCCAGAGAGCTGATAGGCAAATTTATCAAAGATAACAGGGACAAGAAAATAATTTTTCTAAAAAACGAAGAAAATCTTGGCGTGGCGAAAAATTTTGAAAAAGGCCTGCGTCTTACTACCGGAGAATATATTGCCGTTTGCGATTCCGATGATGTTTGGTTTGGGAATAAACTGGAAAAAGAATTGAAATTTATGAAAAGCGGAAATTATGGGATGGTATATTCCGATCTCACGGTTGTTGACGCAAACCTAAAAGTAGTCAAAAAATCTTTTATGCAAAATTGCTTGTCTTTTTTCGGCAATCAGAAAAATGATTCGTTTGATGAGCTGATTAATGATAACCATATAGCCGGTCCGACAATCTTATTCAATGCCAAATTGAAACAAAGGCTTATCCCATTTTCAGAATACGCCATACAAGATTTTTGGATCACAATTATATGCTCTATTTTTTCCACAATCGGATACCTGGATGAGCCGACCGTGCTGTATCGGCAGCATTCCGGCAACATGGTAGGAGCCTCCAAGCTATCCGCGTATTCTTTGGTTTTTCACAAAGACCCTGATTTTCCAGAAAAGCATTTACAACTAAAAAGAAATAGTTTGCATTATTTGGCCGATCTCAATAGAGTTGAAGGGATGGGGGGCAGACACAGAAAAGCAATAATGGATAAAATCGACAAAACAAAAATCCTGGTTGAGTGCCTCACGCGGTTTAGGAATAAGAACTATAAATGCCTGGACTGTTTGGGCGCGCTTCGGAAGCGAAAGGCTTATAGAGAGATACTGCAACTAATATACTTCAGGCTTTTTTAATCACCAAGAAATGAAAGAAAAAATATTCTCATTATCATACAAAATATTATCCCGGTTCCATTTATCATGGGAAACCGAGAGAAGAATATCGAATTTTGCAAATTTGCTTTATTTAACTTTCAAGAAGGGGGGCAAATATACCCTAAGATGCGAAAGCTATTTCACTTGTTCTTCGAGTTTTGTCGAAAATTATTTATTCAAAAAAGATTCGAATGAAAGGATAGCCAGTCTCAAGACAAATCTTGACGCTGACAGCCAAAAACTCATTGATAAATTTATAAGGAGGCAGGAATATATGTTCACGCATAATATTTTGGATAACAGATTTATTTTTGATTCGGA
>Ga0172371_10006261_pt1 | contig 17385 bp, 7 predicted proteins | sample Lak12m_FD_114543 | JGI IMG/M metagenome (GOLD analysis project Ga0172371, IMG submission 114543) | Freshwater microbial communities from Kabuno Bay, South-Kivu, Congo - kab_022012_12m | ecosystem: Environmental > Aquatic > Freshwater > Lake | place: Democratic Republic of the Congo: South-Kivu...
CGGTGACTTTCATCGCCGCTGGCGCCGGCGGCGCGACGGGGGGCGTCACCGGTGGGGTGACAGGAGGCGCCGGCGGCGTGACGGATGGCGTCACCGGCGGGGTGACTGGCGGAGCCGGCGGCAGCGCCGTTCCAGCGGGCGGCAGCGGGGTGTCGGTAGGGGCGATCTCGAAGACCGCCTGGTTCGACTGCACTCCCTGTGGCACTTCGATTATCAACTGCATCCAGCCGGAGAAGGCCTGTTTGAACATCCAGACGTCCTGAATCGTCCGGCTGCCCGCGGCCTGAAAGACGAGGGTGCGGGCCGGCGTAATGGCGCCATCGCTGCGCACGAAGCGGTAAGTCACCGCGCACCCCTTATCCGCGGTGATGACGCCGGTGAAGGTGATGATGGCAGGCAGCCGCCAGATGTAATTCGCCGGCGATACGCTCAATGTCGCGGTAATTCCCTTTGGTATGGTGGTCGTGGCAGGCGGCGTTACCGGCGGCGCGACAGGCGGTGTCACCGGCGGCGTAACTGGCGGGGTGACCGGCGGCGTTATCGGCGGGGCGCCGGGGGCGATCTCGAATTGCGCCTTATTCGATTCCAGCGCGAACGGCTCCATTATCTCCAGTGTCATCCAGCCGGCGCCGGCGTCGCGCTGCACCCACAGGTCCTTGATCTCCTTTGTGCCGGCGGCAGCGAAACGGGCGGTTTGCGGCGGCGTCTTCATGCCGTCGCTCCGCACGATGCGGTATTTCACCGTCATGGCCCGATCGACGGTGATGACGCCTTTGAAGATAACGGTGACCGGCAGCGCGGTGGTATAGCGCGCCTGCTCGGCGGCCAGCGATACGGTGATGCCCTTCAGCGTGACCGGCGGGAATGCGACGGGCGGCGTCACGGTAGGCGTGGTCGGTGGAGTTACCGGCGGCGGGACGGCGACAGTGGGCGGAGGAATGATGGTTGGCGGAGGAGTTACCGGCGGCAGGCCGGCGGCGAGCTTGACATCGAACGGCGCCTTGCCCGACTCCACCGCCAGCGGCGCTTCCACTTTCAGCATCATCCAGCCGGCGGCCTGCTGTTTGATGGGCCAATCCTCCCGCACCGGTTTGGTGCCGGCGCCGTCGAAGTGGAGGTTTTTCGTCAGCATGATGGCGCCGTCGCTGCGCACGAAGCGATAGGTCACGTCGCAGTGTTGATCGACGGTGATGGCGCCGTTGAAAACGATGGTGACCGGCAGCTTCCCGCTGTAATTCGCCGGCTCGGCGGCCAGCGTGGCGGTGATCTTGCCCGCCGGGGTCGGCGCGGGGACGGGGCGCGAATTCTCGACGGAGAAAGCAAGCTGGGACTTGCCGGGATCGGTGCCTTCCTTCCCCTTGCCGCCGAAGTTGGAGCCGCCTTCGGCGCTGCCCTTCGCCGCCCCGGCCAGGTCGCCGCGGTAGGCCAGTGTTTCACGGTCGAGGAGCAGCATGAGATCGAAGCGGCCAAAATCCGGGTGGATGTCGCGGAGCGCGTCGTCCTCGAGCCGGCCGCCGTCGGCATAGAGCGAGAGCACGACGGGCAGCTCGGAGATGGCCGATCCCCGCGCGATGAAATCCGGGGCGCGCCAGGCCAGGGTCTGCCCGGCGAGCGTGGCGTCGATCTTATTGCGCTCATAAGCCGCCTGCCCGTTCACCTCCAGCCGGACGCCTTTGAGCTGCCAGTTGCCGTTTTTGCCGTCGGTGGCCTTTTCGAGCTGCAGGTAGCGGATGTCGCGCAGCAGCAGGCCGGGCGGCGGCGCCAGCGCATAGGTCTCTCGCGCTCCCTTCTCGAAGCCGTTCACTTTTGGTCGCTCCAGCTTGAAGCGCAGCTCGTCGTTGACGCGCAGGTATACGTCGTCATCGGTGCCGGCGTCCTTCGCGTCGCCGGTGGTCACCTCGACGCGCAGCGTGGTGACCGGCTCGTCCATCTTCCAGCCGGCGGGCACCGACTTGATGAAGGTGATGGGAGCGTCGGGCGGCAGCGTGTAGGCTTCCTGCCCGTGGAGAATGGGGGAGAGGAACTGCTGCCCGGCGATCGTCGCCCGGACATACAGATCAGCCTTGCCCGTGCGGTCGCGCAGTTGGGTAATGCGCACTTCGGCGAAATCGGTGGCCGCCTGCATCTCCCACGAGAAGAAGACGGTGGTGTCGCCGGGCGGCGGGTCGGCGGCGGCGAGGGCGGGCGCGAGCTGCTCGAAGGCAGCGCGGAATTCCGTCTTGCCGGCTTTGCGGTATTCGTCGATCACCGCCGTCAGCTTGTCCGCGCTGCCGCCCGGGCCTTCGCGGCCCGAGCCTTTCGGCTCGCCCTGCCCCTGCCAGTGGCCGGCGTGGGCGCAGATTTTGAAGGCGGCGGCCAGCTCGCGGTCCGGCTCGTTGTCGCCGGCATAACGCTGGGCCGCATGCCAGGCCGGCTCGTTGCCGATCCACCCGCGCACCGCCTGCGCCCACTGGCGGGAGGCGAAATAGGCGGTGATATATGCGTCGCGGTAGAGCGGGGAGCCGGGCCGGTCCTTGGAGAGGCTGTTCAACTCGCCCGTCTCGCGCAGCGTGCCCCCGGCATAGACGCGGGCGGCCTGGCGGATGTCGGGCGGCACGTCGAACCAGGTGGGGTGCGAGCCGTAAAGATTCATCGCCGCCCAGCCGGGGCCGTCGAAGCCGTCCTTCGCCCCGCCGCGGGCCGGCTCGACCCAGTTGGTATGGGCGTAGAAGTCCTGCACCGCCTGCAGCGAGATGCCGAGTACGATGAGCAGCCCGCGCGAGTCGCCGGCGTTCGCCCGCTCGATGGCCGCTGCCCGCGCCGCGCGGGCCAGGCGATTCCACTCGGCCTCCACCGCCTTGCCGTCCTCCAGCTTCTTCGTCTCGCCGTCCAGGACTACGGCAACCGTTCCATCGAATCGTAGCCGGCCCGCGGCGCTCGTCACCGCCTCCGGCCACCCCTCCGGTTTCGCCAGCCTGGCGGTCACCCGCTCGCGCAGCGATTCCGGCGTCCCGCTTCCCGGGTCCGCCGCCGCGTAAAGGCCGGTCATCAACCCCGCCGCCTGCGCCGCCTGGCTCGCCGCTCCGCCGAACCCCTCCGCCGCCAGGGCGTCGCGGGTCAGGTCGAAGTGCGGCCCGGCGTCGAAAGCGAGGCCGGCCCGCGGCAGGCAGCAGGCGAGAGCTATAAAAAAGGCGGTGATATATCGCGCGGTCATGATGTCCCCCCATGGAATGGCGGTTGCGCTCTTATTATAGCGCATGCGGGGCGGGTTGGGGGGGAAGGGAGATGGAAGGCAGATCCCCGCAGACCCCCGTAATTGGGTGATGTAAGGGTGGAAGAATGGAAAAGGGGAGAAAATATTTTTTTACCAGGGTGTGGGCGTTTTAAGTGAAAGGAACAGACCGTTACGCGGTTGATGAAACTAACACCAAGTAAGCATATAATTATTTTACTATAGTTTAATTGTTTCTGTCCTCTATTTTCAATATATTTTTAGTGGTCTAATTCATGTAGCCATTTCTTCCATGCTTTACCATCTTGCTCAAGATCTATACCAGTTATTTCAGCGAGAGCTTTGGCTGCCGCATAATGAGGGCCTGCGTTATTATCGAGTAGAATATTTACTAGAGAATTAATGGCTAATTTATCTTTTCGTTCTGCCAGAATTTCGCAGATATTACCATGCAAATGTATATTATGAGGATCCACAAGAGCAGTAATCAGTAAGTCCGAAGCCTGCTCTCCTGGTATATTTCCAATTGAATTTATAGCAGCTGCTCGTACGAATATTGAATCATCTTCCAGTGCTGCTGATAAATGGTTTAGTATATTTTCTTGTTGAAATACTCCTAACGCTTTGATTACCGTGATTCTGATTGATATATTTGGATCGTTCAATAATTTAATTAGAAGACCAAAACATTGCGTATTACCGATTCTCGCCAAAGCATTTATTATTTCAATACGAATAGCATTGTTTGATTCGTTTTCTAATAAATTCATAAGTGGAAGAACAGCTTCACGATCATTTTTATAGCCAAGTATCTTAATTGCATTCTTTCGTACTCCGGGGATCTTACTATCGAGTAATATTCTCATTTGAGATAGAATATTTATATTATTAATATTAATTAGAGTATCACAAGCAATCTCAGCAACCGGATCATCAGGTGTGTTAACAATTTCCATTAATCGTTCAATTACTTCTTGATCGTTAATACCTGCGATACCGACAACTGCCGAACTACGAATATAATACTGTTCTTTTAAGCGAAGAAATGCTAGAAGAGGTGATTTCGCTTTGATATCTCCCAAGTTGGCAAACGCGGAAGCTGCTGCTCCCTGGACTAAAGGGGAATTGTCATCCAGCGCTTTAATAAGTAGATATTGTGTACCCGGCACTTGTTGTTTATTAATGGTCCGAATTATTTCCGTGCGTATATATTCATCTTTATCGTCAAACATATCTGCAATATCAGAAAGCACCGGCTTTTTATTAAGTTTTCCTAGAGCACGAGCGGCTTCAACTCTTACCACGGCGCTCGTATCGTTTTTCAATACATTTACAATTGATGTGTAAGATTGCTCTGCTGATATCTCACCTAATGCACGAACTGCTTCAATTCGAATCTTTTCAACATCATCTTGTATTAGCCGTGATAAATCATAAATTGCTCGTTCGTCTTTTAAGGCTGCAAGTGTTTTAATTGTTCTGATTCGAACTTTAAGATTATCATTATTCAACTCATTTATTAACGGTAAAACAGCAGCTTCACCAAAATTGGCGATCGAATACTGAATCCAGCTGTCACAATTTATATCAGGATTCTTTAACGTCTCGATGAGATAAATCATTGCATCAACTTCTTTTTTTCGACGCGCAAATATTTGTGCACATAGCAACTTAATTTCTACAATATCAGATTCGTAGTAGGTATCCAGATATGGTAATACATCATTATCGTTATATTTGGCGATCAATCTTATATATTTATCTATATACTCTTTGTCATCGTTATTATTAGGAGCGAGAGTAAGTAATGTATTAAGACACCATCGATCTTGAATATTACTTATTGCATTCATTGAATCAAGCTGTATTTGTTGATTTTCATCTTTTAACATATTGCTCACTGCTTCCAATCCCTGTTTTTCACCCATTATACCAAGAGCTTTTATGGCTTCACTTCGGACATCATATACAGGATCAGATAGCAATAAAATTAAGTGTGGTATCGCATTGCGGTTTCCAAGCAGACCGCAAGCGCGTATTGCGGATATTCGTACTTTGTTGTCATTATCTGTCAACAATTCAAATATTCGCGTAATTGCACGAGTATTTTTAAAATTTGCTAATCCATTAACCGCCAAATTTCTCAACGAATCATCCGTATCGTAAGTTGCTTCCAATAATAAACGCACACTATCTTGTTCATCAATATTCGAGATAGCTCGAATTGCGATAGCTCTAATTATTATATGATCATCATGCAGTAATTCCTTTTCTATAGGAATTAGTGCCGGTTTTCCCATCCTGATCAAGGCACTAGTGCATCTCTCAATATACTGGTCTAATGATATTTTAATTTCTGTTTGATATGTCAATATCTCTTTTACTGCTGCGATCAGACATGGCATAACTCTCTGATCGCAAAGGTGGCTAAGAGAAAAAGCTGCGTTGATCCTAACAATATTATCTTTATCATAGCATGCTTCAGCAAGAGCATCACATACTTCTTTATCGTTAAATATCCTTAGTCCTTGAGCTGCTTTTATACGAATTGAAACAGAAGGGTCTTTTAATGCATTTATAAGTGCTTGTTGGTCTTTTTTTTCTAAATCACTTGCTATACGTCGAATAGCCATAATCCTGCGTGAAGGATTAGCCTCTGTCAATTGCATACTATAATCTAGCAATGAACGATCCTGTGCATACGTTATCATTATAAGAAATAATGAGCATATGAACAATAATATTGATAAGCGCATCCTATATACCTCCTTTATTTATATTCTCGGCAACATTTCTTACCTTACCAAAAATATTTAATTTCAATCGTTATTGCATTCAGCATGAATTATATCTAACAAATAACGCTAATTATTATTAACAATATCTAAATTGTATTATATTACTCCATATAGGAAGGTTGTATTGGCTTCTCTATATGAGTGTAGGCTGGCCAATACAACCCTGCTATGCTGAAGTAGTAAATATACTTTGGTATGCAGTAGATAAAATGCTATACTAGATATAAAGGTCCGTGAGTTTATTTGCCGACCAATGCTTACTTATCAAGCTCACCTCATGGGATATACCAATTTATTGTCAACTGCATACCAAAGTAAATATATGTATCATTATTCGTAAGGAATTATATCACATTTTAATGTAGATTCAGAATCTGGCGAAATATATTTCACATCAAATATCCCAAATGCTAGATCAATTTTCATCGGTGTTGCTTCATAATCTGCAGTTGGATTAACTTGTGTACCCTGCATATGATAAGTCTCCCCAATACCCATTTGACCACCGGGAGCAGAATGCCACTCTACGATTCCTGACGTGGTAGGTGATGGTGAATAAACTGGTGTAAAAACTGCTTCTGTCCAGTAAGCTTCATCAGGAGGATTTTCCGGAATATATCTTGATGTATATGTTGCTGCATCATATGCAACTGTAGAAACCATAATCCCAGTTGATGAAGCCTCGCTATAAGTTCCGTTATCTCGCCAGATCCTGGCTTTTAACGATCGGGTTCCTGCAGTGGTTACAATTAGACCTAAACTGGTTGCTATAGCTGTTCTTTCCACTCCATTCTGGCATATTACATTTCCTACGTAAATTTGGCCGCCACCCTCTGTCGGTGTACTTCCTTCACTCATCGTCACCGTCACCTTTAAATAGCCGGTGAATCCGACGGGAACTTCACCTGGGTTAACCGATACATTCGAAACCGATGAACCTTGCGACCATGCAAAACAAACGCTTATCAGCATCAATAAAGTGATACTGATGACAAAGAACCGAATTCCGTACATAATAATCTTCTCCTTTCATACCGAATTGTGACGCAACTGACATATTACAAAACCAAAGCCTAAACAAAGTTAGGTATTATACATTAATAATTAGTTTCCATGAACAAATAAATCATAGAGATTAGATTGATCGGATATAATACGCTTCTTTGACTCTGATTCACGATTTTGTGCACGTTCAATTGCCATCTCCATTCTTTGCCGTCCGATTTCACTGGTGAAAAAGGATTGAACTATTCGAACAAAACTTGCACCAATATCATTTATCCCGGACATATTTAATCTATAATCAGGAAATCTATCATTTACCTCGAATCCTAAGCCTAACGATCTGAATTGCCACCAGCACCAGCCAAATAAACGATGATATTCCGTTCCCTGCTGGAGGGGAATACTGTTTCCAACCACGATGCCGGAATCTATCAAATATTCGAACCATCCCCGATTAAATTCCTGAACATATTGACTCTCCGAGGCTAATCCCCACGGTGAGAAAACCGGTGCTCCTTCATTGCACTCGACATTGTGGTAGGATGCAGCAATCACGATTGGATAACCTCCGTTCGCAATTGTGCTTAAATAGCGGGCATAACTGATAGTTTCTGTTGGAGTATAGTCTCCATAAAGTGGATCGTTACCATGTTGGTAAAAATGGGTAGTTAACCAATCAAACCCAGAATGATAACTGCCATCTGGATCAAGGATCGGAATAATAAGCCAGGTTGTGCCATTACGAAGTTCCGCTGTATCTGGTTGATCTAACAAAAATTTTAACATACCGGAAAGTGCCCAACTGGAGGCATGTTCGGTAGCATGTTCACGCGCATAAATAAGGATAACTCTGCGAGCCTGTGGTAACGATTTCTTTGCTAAATCTTTCTGAATGAGTGAGATCTTATATTCAGGTTCACAATCCGGCGCTGACCGAACACTCTCGATTTGCATTGGTATCGGTTCAGTGGAATTGTCAATACGAAGTATCTGTAGATGCCTACCTTCAATAGTTTCTCCGATTTCATCTACATATACTCCTGTTATTTGCTGTTGCCTTAACTGGGAGATATACTCCTGAAGATAGGTATATGTATACGGCACCCGCATCGCGACGGTTACCGTTGGTAAGGAATACTTCTGATTCATCCGAAATATATTGAGCGTCGGCAATGCTTCGGCAAAGTCAATTTCCCGCCATGCCTGCCAATATTTCCCATTTTCCGATAAAAATTGACCGGCGAGTTCCTTTGGAATTACTGATTGCTCAGGTAGCTTACTTGTACCAGCGAACTTTTCCTCACCTTGTTTAAATGGATCGCCGCTTACCCAACGCCCCGCATCATCCTTCTGAAACCATTCATACGTCTCATACTTCGTCGGATCCCCATAAGTCATCACCGGCTTCAATCCCACCCACTTCGAAACATCCGCCTTATTCAGGGGGTGATCCATGCCGTTCATATCCAATCCGATAGTGACTTCCCCGTCGGTGGGGAGATTGGTGAAGGTGCCGGCAAACCAGTTAAAAACCGGGGGATCGAGGGTGACGACAACGTGGTAGGGGTCGGGCTGATCCACCACCTTCATATTGAAGCCGTCGGACGGGATGGTGGTTATTGGCGGAGGCGCGGCATCTTGCGCGCGGACCGGCATGAGGGACAGGCCGCATGCCGCGACGACGAGGAGCATCGTGATCCCTATCCAAACTCGGGAAAACATCGCATCTCTCCTGATAGGATGCCGGCAACTCGCTTACTTTGGTTATTATACGGACCGGTTAGCCTATTGTCAATATATCGATGATTAAGAAAGTATAAATATTGTATAAAGATTGTTACAATATTCCGGTTTGCAGCTCGCGCAGCAGCTTACGAGCGGCGACGGCGCGGGAGTCTTCCATGGAAACGCGGTTGAGCAGCTCGACCCAGGGTTTGACTTCCTCCACGTTGCCGGTTGCCGCGGCGGCCAGCGCCAGCCAGTAGACGGCATCGACGAGGACGGTGTTCGCGGGAGGATTCGGTCCCAGCCCGTTGACCAGGGCGGCGACCTTCTCCACGCTTCCGCCGCGGCGGTAGTATTTCAACGCCGCCAGTTTCGTATCGATCTTTTCCGCCAGTTCCTTCGATGTCTCCAGCAGCAGCGCGTCGCCGGCGCCGAGGAAATCGCCGCGTTTGGCATGCTCCTCGGCGAGGAAGGCGGCCACGGTCATCTCCTCCGGCGTCCGCGCGGTAAGCGGCAGCAGCGCGCGCGCGTAATCGATGGCCGCCTGGTGATCCCGGGCGGCCGACAGCAGTCCGGACATCGCCAGCGAAAGGCCGACGCGCCGCGGGTGTTCCGGGCGCTCATTCAAATAGAATGCCAGCGCCCGGCTCACCCAATATACGGCGCCGGGGACATCCTTGACCAGCTCCTCCAGCGTCGTCTTATCCTTCTCGGGGGTTCCGTTCGGATCGTCGAGCATGGCCGGCAGGGTCCGGTCGATCAGCCGCCGCCGTTCCACCAGTTGCGCGGCCTGCGCGCGATATTGCTCGAGCAGCGGCGCGAGCCGGTTGCCCGGATCCGGCATGACGGGCTGGAACGCGGCCAGCAGGTTGATGGCATAATCCGGCGCGCCGAGCTTCGCGTTGATGTCGGCCAGCATGACGAGCAGGTCGATATCCGCCGCCGTGCCCACCCGGTCGAGATATCCCTCCCGCGCGAGGCGCCAGGCTTCCTGGTTTTCGCCGTATTGCAGCAACAGCTCGAGCTGCAGCATCTGCAGCTCCGCCGTCGCGGAACAGGCCGGATGCTCCCGCAGCCAGCGCGTCATTCCGTAATACAACGGATAGACGCCCCCCATTTCGCCCGGAAGCTGTTGACTGAACCGGGCGAATTGCGCGCGGAATAACGTCCGATCGCCCAGCAAGCCGGCAAGCGCGCAATCGAGGCCCGCTTCGCCCTCCGCGGCGTAGGCGATGGCGACCAGATGCGCGATGGCCTTGACGGTATAATATGACGGCGCCTGGTGCTGGACAATATAGGGCAACACCACGCCGCGGGCTTCTTTCCAGCGCGCCAGGCGTTGCAGGCAGGTTGACAGATTGAGCATCGCGTCTTCACGATTGAAGTCATACGGCCAATCCTCCCGCGCCAGTATGCCCTTCCACCCGCGCGCGGCGTCATCCCACCGCTCGTTGCTCATCGCCCGCTCCGTCATCTGCAGCACGAGCCGCGGCTGTCCCATCTGCGCTCTCGCCGGCGGCAATGCGAAACACAGCATTCCCACAATTATGCATAATGCCCGTCGCTTCATCGTTCCGCTCCTTTCAGCTCGTCGAGCATCCATTGCGCCGCGACCGCGCAGCTCGTTTGCGGATACCCGGCGATGATCTGCTCGAAGGCGATTTGCGCCTCTTTAGGCTTCCCCAGGTACTGGTGGCAGCGCCCGACGCGATAAAGCCAGACCGGACGCATCGGATGCCGGAGGTTCTGTTTGCTAATATCGGTCAACACGGCAATCGCCCGCTCATATCCCTCCTGGGTAGCGAGCGCGTAAGACATCTCGGCCAGCCATTCCTTCGCCGGCAGTGACTTCGATTTGCTCGCTACCGCCAGCAGATTCGTCAGATCCTGCTCCCGGCCCGGCTGCCGGTACAGCGCATAAAGCTCGGACAGCGCGAATTTTATCTCCGGCTGCTCCGGATACCTGTCGATGAGCAATCGGTAGCCGGCTTCCGCTTCGTCAAACAACTGCCGACTGGGCCGTTCGAGCAAGCTTTCCCGGCAGGCAAGACCGTAAACCCATTGGCTATAGCCAAGTAGCTGACCGGCGCCTTTCGGTTCTTCCGCCGGAATGGTCTGCACCAGTCGAGCGTAAATCGGAATCCAGGCGATAGGTTGCGTATCCTTCTCCAGACAAACCTGGAACGGAATCAATATACTGGAGATATACGGGAGATTCTCGCACCGGCTGGTAATATCGTATATTTCACGAGTTTTTTGAATCACGGGTTGCGTTGCCGGATCGTCGTTGGAAAGCGGACGCACGTATTCCAGCATCTGCGCCAGATTCATATCCACGAGATAGCCGCAGTAGCGCGCGGCGCGGGTTCGTTGTTCCAGGTGGGCGAGGATCATCCGCTGGCTCGCCTCGATGCTTTCCAGGCATTGCAGCGCGGCAGCGGGTTGTTGTTGGGGGGGCATGACTTTAAATTCGGCGGTCTTCACCGTGTAATAAAGCCCGAGCAACGTTTGATAGCCTTCCTCGGGCAGGGCATTGCGCGCTTGCGCTTCATCGAACGAACGGCAGGCCTTAAGCCGATCTTCCGGCGGGCGCAGGGTGAATTCCGCTTCCAGCATGCGCTGAACATATTCGGACTGCGGCCATTCGGCAAGGCATTCCACCCGCGCCGCCGCCGCCTTTTCTTCATCCTTCTCGTTCAGAAACAAGATAAAAAGCTGCACGAGAGCATCACCGTAATAAGTAGAGCGGGGTTCCATGGCGCGGATCGTTTCCAGTTGGGTTATCGCTTCTTCGGCCTGCCCCGTCCTTGCATAACACACGCCGAGGTTATAGCGCCATCCCGCGCTCTGCGGCGAATCAGGCGATGCCCGCAGCAAGGCGGTCCAGCAGGGAATCGCTTCGGCATACTGTTCCAAAGCGACCAGGGTGTTCGCCTGCTGTAGCCGGGTGACATCGATCATATTGGCTGCCTGAGCGGAAATAACCACACCGAGCAGCAGGAAAGTTACAATGCAAATATGCCTCCCGCATATCATCGATATCAATCGCATATCGTTTCCTCCCCGTTATGTCATCGGTTTGTCAATGCCTCGGTGATCGAAATCACCGATTTTCCCGTCAAATCTACCGGCGAACCAAGACGTGGAACGCCCGGCGCCATGGCTTCCGCCGAATAGTTAACGCGGCCTACCATGATCCCGTTGTCTTGCGTCCATAACGCGATATGCCCCCCGGCAAGCGGCTCGGGGTCGGTGTAGGACATCGCCAGGCGATTGTCGATGAACGCCCGGATCACGGCCCCGTGCTTAACGAGGCGCGTGGCAAACCAGTATTGATGTCCGGTAATACCCGTGGGAAGCAGATACTCGGTTGAGGCGCTCGATTGCACCACTGCGCCGTTTCGCAGTAACTGCGATACACGCGTCCCGTCCTTTCGAGTGCAGCGGACCAGGCTGTAACCGCTCAACGGGTTTTCGCCATCGGCGCAGATCGAGACATTCAGATCGTGAAATTGCTCTTCATACTTTTCTTTCACGCCTGGAAATTGCATCATAACGCCGAGATACGCCTCAACCGATTGATTACCGAGCAGGCGCTGCTTGCTCCAGGCAACTGATTTGCCTGGCCCATATCCCCCATACCAGTTCCACAACGCCAAACATGCGTAACGGGCCGTCACCCCCCAGATTCCGTTGCCGGCGCCCCAGGCCGCCGGCGCCGTTTCAAAGGCATCCATCACGCGATCCGATTCCACCCGCAAGGCGACGGCGGGAATATCCGGAGTCGTGACGGTAAAGCCCACCTCTTCGACCGATAAAGGCTCCGCATCGCGATAAACAAAAATCGACTCTTCGCCCATCGCATCCGCGCTTAATGCCGAATCGAGCGACTGCTTGTTGAGGATGAGATAAGATCCCCGTCGCTCGAAGCACAGGCGCGCCGAATCGTTAATGACGAATTGCCTCTCGACCACCAATTCGTCACGGCGATAAAGCCGCGCCATCCCGCGGTCGTTATCCGAATTCAAGCGGAGATAATAGCCTTCGGCAGCCTGCTGAAGCGCCGCGAGATGGATCGTTTGCCCCGTAAGGTTGACGCGATTGGTTACCGGCAGGCTAACCCGTATATCGTGATAGTGCCCCCCCTTATGCCAGTAGAGTCCCGGCTGATCGGTAGGGGAAGGCGCGGCGGCCCCATACTGCGAAATATGCGCGGATGGAATCGCCGGCGCCCAATCCGCTTCGGAACTCGCCCAGGTTTGCAGGGCTTTGTCCCGGGTGAAACGCTCGTGAATAACCGGTTGACTTACATATCCGCGTTCGAGCGGTTCGATCCGTACTGGCGTAAAACGTACGCCCCGCGTCGCCATAACGCCGCAACGGCCCGGACGCCAATCCGCATCATAATAATCCAACACTCGCTGCCCCTGACGGTAAAGGGCAACATACGGTCCGTCCACCTCGAGGGTAACCTCGAAGCGGGTCGATGGGGGAATCTCCGCGACGGCGGCCGGCGTCTTCGCGGGAACTCCGGACCGAATCTTATGCAGCGCCGCAGCCCGCTCAGTGCAGAGCACAACATAGCCCCGCCGTTGTTTATTAAGCGCAAAAAGAATACCAGCCTTGCCATTAGACGGCAGGGTAATTTGCGTGTTAAGGCGGTAGCGCGACCACTCCGGCCCACCGCCGATCATCCTGCCCGCCGTCGCCGCCAGCAGGTCGCGCTCCTCGCGTTTCCACTTCCCCTGTTGGTAATAACAATAAGCAGACGCGGTGATATCCTCGATATTTCGCCAATCGCCCGTTTGTATATCGTCAAAAAACACGCCGCTCGGATATGGCGTAACCTGATAATTCGGTTGAAAGACAGCGTCCGGTATGCCGGCATCCACCAGAAACGATGAACCGGAATCGATGTTCATTGCCAGGCGCCGCTCTTTAACGTCGGCGTTTTCGGCATACAACCCTATCCTGCCTTCGATCATACCGGGATTCTCGATGGCAAAGAGCTGGTGATCGTCGATCAATACCGCTATGGAATGCCAACCGATATTCATCCGCAGGCGATACCATTGACCGGGAATAAATCCTCGCGAATCGGAACCCAGGATGCGCGGCTCGCCATCTATGACGGCGGTTAAAATTGCACGCGGCTGATCGGAAGCAGCGGTATGCGGGAGCCAGCGAAACAACAGATAATTACGGTTATCCTGATAAGCCGCGATGAGGCCGACCGCGCTCCGATTATCAGGACGCACTGAAGCAGCGAAATAATACCGATCCCATGAGGGATGAACCATGGTGGGATCGGCGATAACCCAGGAAGGCCCGATGCCGGCATAAAGATACCAGAAACCATTCGCGGAAGTGTCGCTGTATGGCAGCAGGCTGAGTTGCCAGGGATTGACCGCCGGTAATTCGCCGCGGTTGCTCTTTTCAGAAAAATCAATGCCCCGATAACCGGCGACTCGCCAGCATGAATCTTCCAACCACTCGGCTTGTGAGGCGAAGAATAGCTCCAACGCTTCAGGACGCATGAAGTCATCGCCGAATATATGTGGACTGATTGACTGATATCGCGCGTCGGTTACCGTCCATCCGCGTGGAATCGTCCGAAAGGCGAGGGTATTTCCACTCTTATCCGGCATCGGCGCGACGAAAACGAGTCGATGGTCAAGGAGAACCGCCAACGCTTCAGGTCTGCGCTTGATTGTAAAAATGTAAGATTTATCGGCGGCCAGAGCGAGAGATTTCACTATCGCGGGAGACGCGGCGGGAGTCCTAATTGGCCGCCCCGTGATATGCAATGGGGTGATGGTGAGTTGATAGCCTTTCCCGGCTGCATTTCCCTCGATCACGAGTTCCAGCGCCGCGCGGGCGGACGAGTTTGCCGTTAATTTCCAGGATAGGTCATATTCCGCTTCAAGCACATCGGGAAGGTGAGCGATCTCCATGGCGGAAAGCGCGGTGGAGATCGCAAGACAGCAGAATAACGCGATGACTGCCCGGCGCAATGCGTCGAATCTCGCGAAAAGGATCTTCTCCCATATGGCTTTTCGTCCTGGCGATTGTTCCATGGCGGTTTCATCTGTATAGGCGTAATCGGCTGATCAATATAATCGCCCGAGGCGTGGATCATCGAGTTGGTCGGTCAATCCGGCTTCCAGCGCGGTGCGTTCCTCCTCCGTCATCTCGCGCCGCGTTTTTCCGTTGAATGAAACCGTGGAGATATCGACTGACGGCGGATAGGTCTTGCCGTTATTTTGGAGAGTTATGAAACTATTCGTCTGACCGACAAAATCGACGGAGGAATGGGCGCCGGGAAGGAAGGTAACGATAGCGCGTTCTCCCTCCACGAGGATGCCGGCAGGCCCGCCGCGAATGACCGTGCCATTGGTGATGACGGCGCTGACTTCAGCAATGCCCCGCGCCTGATCGCTCAAATAGACTCCCGCGACAGTCGGATTCAGAATGGTCACGCCATTGAGCAGCGCCTTCGTGGGCGAGGTGGGATATAAAACCCGTTCGTAATAGTTGGTTATCCAGACACCGTATTTCGTGTCGTGGATGACCCCGCCGCTGATAACGGCGTTCCCCGCGTTCATCGAGGGTGAATTCCACAGCAAAACTCCGGCATCTCCGCCCGCCATGTCATTGCCGGAGATGAGAATTTTGCTGTTGTGCGCCATCTCCATGAGGGTAACTCCGGCGCGTATAACGACAGTCGGACCTTCCGGGAGCAGGCGCATATAATTGAATGACAACATAACGCGTGGCGAAGTATTGCTGAATTGGTCGTGAAGATTGTTGTCGCCAAAAATATGAAAAAAGACTCCGGACTGATAGCACAGCAGCACATTCTCACTGATCACCGGCGCGAAGAGCGCCGCGTCTCCCTGCGCGATCCAATGCAGGAACACTCCGTAATCCACATTGAAGATGGTATTGCCGATCACATCATAAATTTCGCGGGTAATCTCAATTCCCGCGCAGGGGGTCAGATCATCGGGATGAACGCCGGCGCGCTTCAGCGGCGGATTCTCGATGCGGTTGTAAGCGATGATATTCTGCTGGAGTTGGGGAACTTTGGTGTCGTCATTTTGAAAGCAGATGGCGCCGCCCAGGCAATTCCGCAATATATTGTGCGAGATAATGATCTGCTGGCAGTGCCTGCCGCGGTTGCCGATACCGAGTATACGCCGGGCATACGTCGAAGTGGGAGGTGGAAGGTTGCCGTCCAGCGTGAATCCGGCGATCATAACCTTGTCCGCGTTGACGGTGATGAGAAAGCCTTCCGGAACATTCGGCGGCGCCTCGCGGGGGAGAATTACCGCCTCGTTGGCCGCCGCGCCGCGCCCCGGATTGGCGGCGAAAGGGTCCCCGGCTGTCGGGGCATTGGGATTGACGCCGTCGCCGGGCCCGCTCAGGTAGACGGATTTCGCGAGGGTGAGCCGCTCGGCATACCGCCCCGGGGCCACCCGCACGACCGCGCCTTCGGCCGCCGCGTTGAGCGCGGCCTGAATCGCGGGAAAGGCGTCGGTCTGCCAGGCATGCCCGCCGCAGTTGTTGGGTCCATTCCATTTGGCATCGACCCAGACCTGCTCGGGCGCCGTCCAGGCGGCAAGCGCGCTCGCAACAATGAGGATTGCATAGAAGCAGTGAGACGTGCCGCGCATGGCGTGCTCCTTTCCGTGTAAGCGGTGGAGCCGGAGAGGATATGTTAGTTGCTATGATGCCAATAAGTCGTGAACCTATCCTCGGCTTCACTGCTATTCGGTAATTATGTATCGATATATCGATACAAATATTTAAACAGCTAGTCCAATTGCTTACATTACTTTAACATACACTTAGTCGTTAGACAATATTGGGCAGATTAATTTTCTATAAATATTTCGGTGCGCATTACTTCCTTCTGCCTCCGTATTCATGGCAATATCGTGCGCGCCCACTATTCCAGGCTCTCCAGAAATCCTACGGGAATGCGGGCTGCGTAAACATGGGTGATATCGCCTGGGTCCGCGTTGTAGATGACGTGCCGGTTGTCCGAGGTGAAGTAGGGGCATGCGCATCGCCAGGCGGCGCCGCTGGCGTGGGTGCCGCAGTCCTCCACCAGCACGCGGTGCTTGCCGCTCCGCACGTTCGCCACCACGATATCCAGCGGCCCATGGATGCCCTGGCCGGCGCGGTAGGCTTCGGAGACCACGTAGCGCTCGCACCTGGAGCGGGCGATGTGGAAGCACAGGTGGTCCGGAGTGTCGATCACGCGCGGAGCATCCCAGTCCAGCGAGGCGAACACCACCATATTGCCGGTGGGCCGCTCGGGCAGGTGGCGGCTGTTCGCATAATCATACGGGCAGTTGCTCACCATCTGTCCGGTGGCCGGCAGCCAGGCGATATAGCCGGGAGGCGTGCCCAGGCCGCGGATGAAGGAACCATCCGTCTTCAACAGCACGCTGGAGAAGCTCAACCCCGGCAGGTTCACCCACAGACCCAACGGCGGCGTCGAGCCGTCGGGGAGTGTGCGCAGCCCGATCAGCAGCGCATCGATCCCGGCCAGATACATGACGCTGTGAAAACCGGAATTCTCATAGATTATGCCCCACGACCCGTCCGCCAGATCGACGCGCGCAATCCCCATCGTCA